>Ga0308165_1004262_pt1 | contig 14323 bp, 14 predicted proteins | sample PhyWR2_FD_201032 | JGI IMG/M metagenome (GOLD analysis project Ga0308165, IMG submission 201032) | Phyllosphere microbial communities from UC Gill Tract Community Farm, Albany, California, United States - DLSLW.R2 | ecosystem: Host-associated > Plants > Phyllosphere > Unclassified | place: USA...
GATCGGGCCAAGCGCGGCCACGAAGTCAGAGATGGGATACATGGGGGCCTCGTTTACCCGAAGAGGGCAACTCGCCCCATTAAAGGGGAAAAGACCGGAGGGGGTTAGTCAAGGAATTGCCATAGAGTCTATAACTGGGCGGTGGGGAGCTGGCGGAGCTGGTCGCCGGCCCGGGAGCCAAATAAAAGGAAAGACCCGTCGTTTGATCTTTATATAAAATATCCGTCGTTTACTTAACAACAATCAGATGGGAGCGCTCGTTGATACGGATTAGAGAAGTTCTTCACGATGGCGCCGTTGTCAGGATTCTGCCCATGGGCGCAGCCGTTCTTGAGAACGTGTACACGGTGCTTGTTGGGAAGAACGGCGTCGGTAAAAGTCGGTTGCTAGCAGACATTGTCAAGGCACTTCGTGTAGACCTCCGCCCAACTCCTGCCGATGAACTTTGGGGGGATCCTGAGCCGAAAATCATCGCTGTCTCGACTAGTCCGTTTGATAGATTTCCAGCTCCTGTACGTTCAGGTGATAACGCTGGGTCCAACTATCGATACGTAGGCATGCGACGGGATGCTTTTTCCTCTTTTTCGTCCGTGGGGCTCGTGGCATCGGCAGCTCGTGGTGTCATCGAAAAACTTGGCCGCCGTACTGCGTTGCATGGGCTTGTTAGTGTGTTCGAGGCTATCGGTTGCGAACCAGAGGCCGCTTTTCAGTTCAAACCGACTCACAAATCCCCTCGGTCTCATTTTTTAGGACGCGACGACAGCTCTGTACTAGTTCAATCACCACACCTAGGCGAGCTGCAAAATTTGCTTAGATCCGAAATCCATCCCGGGCTGGCACGATCGTTCTCTAAAAAGGATCTGGAGGGCCAGTGGAGAATATTGGACGCAGTGCATCAGATGTCAGAGTGGCTCTCCCTTAATCGGACTGTAACTATATCAATTAATTTCGAACGGCGCGAAGCTCATATCGATGGGAGTTTTGTAGATTCAAATAAGTTCGTCCATTCTATGATGGTCTTGATCGATGAAGGATTTATTCGATTTACGGATCTGCATCTTCAGAAAAAGCAATTCGGAGAAATGTCCTTACGTCGGGCAAGCTCTGGCGAGCAGTGCATGTTAGTAATGATGCTCGGTATCGCCGGCCACATCAGTGACGGTTCGCTGGTTCTTATTGACGAACCCGAAATTAGCCTACACCCTGAATGGCAGGAGAGATTCGTTAATTTGCTTAAATCCTCATTCAACCATTTTTCACGCTGCCAGTTTATCATTGCAACCCATTCGCCTCAGATTGTTTCTGAGATGGATCCTCACAACTCGTACGTGCTTTCGCTATCGAGGAACATGCTAAAGAACGCCGCAGAGTTTTCGGATCGGTCGGCGGATTTCCAGCTGGCTGAGTTGTTTGAAACGCCTGGGTCGCGAAACGAATACATTTCTCGTCGAGCATTTAATCTACTTGCACGTCTAAGAGCATCGAAACAGTCAACCGATGCAGACCGGGCCGAGCTGGCCCATCTTAACTGGTTAGTGGCTGCTGCAAGCCCGTCAGACCCGTTGGTTGAATTGGTGGAATCTATTGAGAAATTACTGGGTTTTTATGCAGAAAATAAATAATCCAGTAAAATTTAGTGAGGATATGAAGCGTTTGATAAAGCGCATTATGACCGCTCCGGATTACAACCATCTGAGTTGGAGTTGCGAAGAGTTGCAGGACCTTCGTAGGCACATTCGCGAACATTATCGATTCGAGCAAAAGCTAAAATGTGCTTATTGTGCCAACCCTGTCGCTCATATTTCGGCAAGTGGAGCTCCGATTGAGCATATCGTTCCGAAATCTAGCCATCCGAAATTTGCTTTTGAGCCTTTGAATTTATGCGTTATTTGTACGGATTGCAACGAGATTAAGAGGGCGCAAGAAGTAGCAGGTGAGGAGATTCCTCTTTATAGGAAGAAAGTTCGATACCCTACGTCGACTAATGCCTTCAAAATTGTTCATCCTCACTTCGACGATTATTCTAAACACATCTTCAAAGCGAATCACGTCTATGTTGGTATAACTCAAAAAGGCAATTGGACTGTCTATGCGTGCAAGTTGAATCGCTATTTCCTGCGGTTTGGAGTTTGCGACGAGCTAGTCAACGACGTCGCCCTCATTGCAGAGCGTGCACGCTTCCATGAGGCTCGCAACAGCGACTAATTTGTCGAAAACCCAACGGCGTGTTCACGTTGCCCGCTTGCAATCGTGTTGACTGGCCGCGTTGCTCGGCAGCGACTCGGGTAGCGTCAACACGTAATTGGTGATCGCAGCCTGCGTGTACATCAGCCGCTCGAACATCGTGGACTGCATGAACGATCTGCACTAGGCGGTTGGCGGGCGCAACCCATCTGCGATGGCGTCTGCTTTCTGATCGATGTACCAAAGGCACTGTTGCGATCGAAGTTCTCGCCTGGTCAAGCTGTGTTTCCAATAGTCGCGCACGATCCGTCCACTAGAATGGAATCGCGCCAGCATACGACATGGCCTCGGCTTGGAGATATGCCGCCCCGCCTTGCCGATCACGGGCAAGATCTCGTCTTCGAGATCGAACTGGTCTGACACGTGCGTTTTCAGGATCGGTTGTTCCTGATCTACCAATGATTGCAGGGCTCTGTAAATTGAGAGCGGAAGTATTGGCTTGCCCTAGAGGTTTTCTCCACGTTGCCTTTGTCGGCGACACCTCACGCAGCATCGCGGTCGGAAATCAGCGGAAGGTAGACCATGTCAGGAAACGGGATGTCTGGGCTGGCATGGATGCACAGGCGACTAGTGTCGTGGACCAGGTCCTGGCGCAGCAAGTCGGCCAGGCTATTGCAACGTCCGGCAAACCGCGCGGAAAGGTCAATGAACCCACCGTCCATGACCGCGCCAAAACACGCGCGGCCCTGCGTCTGCACCGAGGCCAGCTTCATGGGAGTCTCCTGTCTCATCGGCACGGAGCCGATGCCCGGCGTCTATGCGCCTTGAGGCATGAAGGTAGCGCGATGTGTCGGGGGCTTCCAACGATAGTTGGTCATGAGTCCAGCAGGCCGGGTCATGAATGCGGGTGCAGCGCGTGGCTCAGCGAATCTCGACGCTGTAGTAGAAACGGTCGGCCGGAACGAACGACACGCGCCATTCGACGACCTGCCCCACATGGTCGCGCATCGTGCGCTCGATACGCATGCAAGGTGTCGCCGGATCCACGCCAAAGATCGCGGCATCGTCGGCATCCAATATGCCCATCGACAGTTCGTCGACGGCGCGCGAGACGACTACGTCACACAGTTCGTCGTACACGGGGTAGAGCAAGGGGGGCGATTCACGCTTCAGATAGCTCTCGAGTTTGGCGAAGCGTTTCGCGGGCAGCCAGATGTGTTCGACCAGAACGACCTCGTCGCCGTAAGCGCGCGACCGGTGCAGGAACAGCACCTTTTCCGTTGCGGAACGCAACTGAAGCTTGCCCCGCATTGTGTCATCGGCAGGTGTCGTCTGCAGCGTCAGGATGTGTGCCGAAGGCAGCTCGTGCTGTTCGGTCCCGCGGAACCGGACGAAGCGCAACATCGATGAGCGCTCGAACGCGCGGGTCACGAATGTGCCCTTGCCGTGAATGCGCTCAACCACTTTTTCCTGTTCGAGTGCCTGGATGGCCTTGCGCATGGTGCCCACCGAAATCGAAAACTCGGCGGCCAGGCGTTCTTCGCTAGGCAAGGCCTCGCCTGCCTTCCATACCCGATCGGCAATGCGGCGCATCAGTTCGTCCCGGACCTGGACATGGCGGGGCAGGCGTTGATCGATGGCTGAGGCGAGGGGCATGGCAGGTCAGGTAATCAGGACATGAAGGAGCCATGCCAGTGTACCGGGAAAACCATAAGCTGTTCACCTGGTTATTTACACATACACTCCTGTACAGGAGTTAAGGACTTTGTCATGAAAAGAGCGGGTTGCTGAAGCGCTGCCCCACGGAGAATCAAATGCAATGGAAGATCGCGGCCGTCTTGGTCGCTGCAGTGGCGGGATTGCCGGGACAGGCAGGCGCGCAAGGGACCTATCCCGACAAGCCAGTACGCATCGTCGTCCCGTTTGCGCCGGGCGGCAGTTTCGACCTGATCGCACGGGACCTATCGACCAAACTGTCTGCGGTATGGGGGCAGGCCGTGATCATCGACAATCGCGGCGGGGCAGGCGGCAACATCGGCGCGCAGGCAGTGATTGGTGCCTCGCCCGATGGCTACACCTTGCTGTTCTGGGGGGATGGCGTGCTGGCCAACCCGCTGTTGTATGACAAGCCGCCCTTTGATGCGATTCGCGATCTGTCGGGCATTGCGGTGGTGGCTACCGCGCCGCAAGTGTTGGTCAGCCGTCCTGGCACGGGGCCGTCCACCATGAAAGACGTGCTGGCCGCGACGCAGCCGCTTAATTACGGCACGGCGGGCAACGGATCGCCCGGCCATCTCGCCGCGGAATTGATGAAGCGCGAGGGCGCAAAGCAACTGACGCACATTCCCTACAAAGGCGGCAACCAGGCACTGACGGATCTGCTTGGCGGGCAGATCCAACTGGTCTCGACGGGCTTGCCGGCATGCATCGCGTTCATCCGCAGCGGCCGTCTGCAAGCGGTCGCAGTGTCGTCGAAAACCCGGGTCAAGAACCTGCCGAACGTTCCGGCGGTGTCGGAAACGATTCCGGGCTACGAGGTGGACACGTGGTTCGGCGTGATGGCGCCCAAGGCGACACCAGAAGCGATCCGCAACAAGGTCGCCGCGGATCTGCGCAAGGTCATGGCCGACCCGGCGCTGCAAAAGAAGCTGGTCGATGGCGGCTTCGTGCCAACCATCAGTACACCTACAGAACTGGATGCCAAGATGATCAAGGACCTCGCGTTCTGGCGTGCCCAGGTCGCCAAATCCGGAGCGCGAGCGGAATGACCGCGGCCCTCGCTCGCCGTTATGGACCGGTGGCGCCGGTCCGCACCCTGAACGTAACCTCCACCGACGCGCAACGCCTGACCCTGCGCGTGCTGCGCGAAGCCACGGATGCCGCCGCTTTGCCGGTGGTGTTCGTCCACGCGTTGGCCATGAACGGCGACATGTGGGCGGGTGTCGCCGATGCATTGGCATCGCCTGCTGCGGCGTCTCAATCGTCATCGCCTGAAGCATCGTCGTTGGAAGCGCCGGCGCACGCGTTGCCGTCGTCTGTGCTTGGCGGTGCGATGATCGCCATGGACTGCCGTGGGCATGGCGCATCGGACGCGCCTGCGGGCACGTACACCGCCGACCGCTTTGCCCAAGACATCGCCGACGTCGCGACCGCGCTTGGTGCGGAACGTCTTCATCTGGTGGGCTGTTCGATGGGCGGCACGGTGGCATTGGCTTTTGCGGGCAAGTATCCCAAGCGTTTGGCCAGCCTGACCGTCATCGACGCGACCGCCTGGTACGGTGCCGAGGCGCCCAAGAATTGGGAAGGCCGCGCGCAGGCTGCGCTCAAGGATGGCATGGCGTCGCTCGTCGAATTCCAACGAGCACGCTGGTTCAGCCCGGAATTCCTTGCGAACAACAACGATCTGGTAGACGAGTGCGTCGAGGTCTTTACGGCCAACCGCGTAGCCGCCTACGCAAGCACCTGCCGCATGCTGGGCGTGGCCGACGAGCGGGCCGGCCTGGCTCGTTACGCCGGCCCCGCCGCTGTCGTAGTCGGCGAACACGATTACGCAACGCCCGTTGCCATGGCTGAAGACGTGGCGGCAGGGCTGCCCAATGCGCGACTGACGGTGATTCCCGGAACCCGTCACTACACGCCGCTTGAAGCGCCGCAGCAAGTCGCGGTGTGCATTGCAGACGTCATGCGCCGCGCGACCTGACTCTGCTTAATCTGCCCCTGTTCAACCTGACGTTGCGCACCTGACGTCCCTCAACACACGTCGAAGCATTCGTTGAACACTACAACTTATATAAGAACCGGAGAAATCCCATGACCATCAATACGCAGCGGCGCGAGTTGCTGCTCGGCGCGGGCGCGCTTGCTACCTTGTCCCTGACAGGTTGCGCCGCGCGCCCTCAGCACACTGACATTTTCGACTCGCACTGCCACATCATCGACACGCGTTATCCGATCATTGCCAACCAGGGCTATACGCCGCCGTCCTTTCCCCTGGCGGAATACCAACGGCAGACGCAGCCTTTGGGCGTGACGTCGGGTGCGATCGTGTCCGGGTCCTTCCACGGCAACGACCAGACCTACCTGCGTGCCGTGCTGGCGCAACTGGGTCCTCGGTGGGTCGGCGTGACGCAAGTTGCGCCCGACGTGCCCGACGCCGAGATCGCCAGCCTGTCCGCCGTCGGCGTCCGGGCCCTGCGGTTCAACATCTTCCGCGGTCGCGTCGATACGGTGGACGACATCGTCGAACTCGCCACGCGCGCGCACGCCGCGGGCCGGTGGCATGCAGAGATCTATGCCGACGCCGCCGCCCTGCGCCCGCACGTCGCCAAATTGTCGAAGCTGCCGCAGATCGTCATCGACCACCTGGGCATGACCGAAGAAGGCCTGCCGGTGGTCCTGGATCTGGTCGATGCCGGCGCGCGCATCAAGGCGACCGGCTTTGGGCGCGTCACCATGGACGTGCCGCGCGCGCTGGACCGTATCGCCGCGCGCAACCCGAACGCGCTCATGTTCGGGACCGACCTGCCTTCCACGCGGGCAAAGCGGCCGTTCGAGGTTGCGGATATCGAACTGGTGCGCAAGGTGCTGGGGCCGGAACTGGCCAGGAAAGCGCTTTGGGAAAACGCCGTGGCCTTATATAGGCCGCAGGTGTGAAGGGCAGGCAACGAATCATCGCGCGTCCCTCGCCTTGCCGGCAGAGCGACGGACGCACGGCCTTCCGGCGATTTGCCGCGCTTCCGATTCGCGCATAGAATGCCGTACGTCGTCGCCCCGAGGGCGCACGACGGTCTCTTGCCCATCCCCCGAGTTTCGAATCGGGATGGCGCGTCAGGCGGGTGTAGTTCAATGGTAGAACGGCAGCTTCCCAAGCTGCATACGAGGGTTCGATTCCCTTCACCCGCTCCAAGCACATTCCCCAGGTTTACCGATGACATGGCAATGCCAGGGGCAAACACGCCCCGCATTAACTATGCGCGCTCAACGATAGTTTTCGAATAGCGTGGGCCTTATTCGCGGCGTTCTGAAATCAACAGTATTGTTACTGATGAGCACGGGTTACGATCCAGAAACAATTTCTTGGCCGTCCCCATGACGCACCCGCCGCAGCAAGGTTTGAAATTTCGCTCAGACATCAATGGCCTGAGGGCATTTGCGGTGATTGCCGTCGTACTTTTCCATTTTGAGCTGCTGGGGCTGCATGGGGGATTCATAGGCGTCGATGTGTTCTTCGTGATCTCCGGGTTCTTAATGACCCAGATCATCACGCAGCGCCTGCAACGCAACGAATTCACCCTTCTGGGTTTTTACCTTGACCGGGCATTTCGAATCTTTCCTGCGTTGCTGGTCTTGAGCGCAGCGGTTCTGGTGTATGCCTTGGTGATTGTGTCGCCCGAAGAGCTCAAATGGGTCGGCAAACACATCGCAACCAGTTTGGCGTTTCTGTCCAACTTCACCTACTGGTCCGAAGGGGGATATTTCGATACCAACGTCGACCAGAAGTGGCTGCTGCATACGTGGTCGCTGTCCGTGGAATGGCAGTTCTACCTGATTTATCCATTGCTGCTCAGCTGCCTTTTCAGGGCATTTGGCGCAAAAACCCTCAACGCGGTCATCGTTGCGCTTTTCGCAAGCTCGTTCGCGCTTTCGTTGGCGCTCTCTTCGGCTTATCCCACCAGCGCATTCTATTTACTTCCCACCCGCGCCTGGGAAATGGCTTTGGGCGCCTTGGTATTCATTTTCCCGATACAGCTGGGCCCTCAGGCTTCAAGGCGATTTGCCTGGGTAGGCTTGGGCATGATGCTCTTCGCCGCCTGCTTCTTTTCGGAAGCATTGGTGTGGCCAGGATGGCTGGCAGCCGTGCCGGCCATAGGAGCCGCGCTGGTGATTGCCGGGCGTCCACCAGCAATGCCCGTGCTGAGCCATCGATGGACGCAGCACCTTGGCAAAATTTCGTACTCCGTTTACTTGTGGCATTGGCCGCTCGTGGTGGCGCTGATGCGTTCGGAGTGGCGTACCAGTTTGATCGCAAAGGTCATATTGGTAGGCGTGGCGATCGGGTTGGGGTGGTTGTCTTATCGCTTCGTGGAAACGCCTGCGCTCAGGTTTCGCGCTATTCATGCCCGGCGCGGCGTTGCGATGGCTTTTGTTGGAACCTATGCCGGTATCGCTGTCGTGGCGTCGCTCGCGTATGTGCTGAATGGGTTCCCGTCACGTGCCAGTCCGGACTAGGTGGCGCTGACAAAAAGCATGGCGATTCCCAAGATAGACAACGGCTGGTGTTTCTACACGGTCGATACGATCAAGAGTCTTGAAGTGGGACCCAAGGGCTTGACCTGCCCTCTTGGAGATAAGCGGGGAAAGGTGAACGCGCTTTTATTCGGCGATTCCTTTGCAGGCCATAACGAGCCATTCTGGGATGCCCTGGGCAAGCGCGATGGTATTCGCGTGAATGCCGTCTCGACCAACTGGTGCTTTCCGTCGCTGCATGATGCCTATAACGGAAAGGAAAAAGGCCGTGCTTACCAGCAGTGCCAGATCGACCGACGCCATTTTGCGGATCACGCCGGCGATTACGATGTGGTCATATTGGCGGCGGATTTCCATGATGTTGCCAAGCAAGACCACATTCCCTTTTTAAGTGCCCGGTATTCAGGTGGTGACTACGACATATCGCGAGCCACTGCCATTGCCGACCGCCGAGTTCAAGAGGCCCATGCAACGATCCGGCAGCGAACGGAACGCTATCCGAATGTGATGGTGTTTTCGCGCCGGGCGATGCATGCGGTCGACGGCAAAGCATCTCGAACCATGGCGAACGGCGTGCCCTTCAGTGCGGACGGGAGTCATATCGGGATCGACGGGTCGCTTGCGGCAGCACAAGCGTTCATGACCTCAGCCGAGTATGTCGATTTTGCGAAGCGGCTGCATGCCCTGGAAACGGTCGCGGATTAATCGACGGATGGCCGCGCGCGCCGTTGCCGGCACTTCGCGCTCGTCCGCAAGCGTCAGGGTTAGTCATGATTCTATGTCAACCGTCTTTATATCAAACTGGTTTACATAGGTGGCGAAGCCAGGCGTGTCATCGCATTGGCCTACAACTCACCTCGACAAAAAAATGGCAAGCCTGCGTGCAGGTGTATTGCTGAGAGGGGACGGGACAATGAGAGAGACAACGTGGAAGTGTGGGCCAAAGGTATCGGTAGCAACTGCCTTGGCCGGCTTGGTACTGTCGGGCTGTGGAGGGTCCGGAACGGATCCGGCCGAACCCGTGGCGGTGGCCAGTGAACAGGCGTGCAAGACATCGGCCAGCTTGAGCGGCATCGCCAATGCGCCGGTCATCACCGAAGCGTCGTGGGTCCCTGCCAACACGGAAAAGCCGGCAAGCACGGCAACGACATTCCTGCCTGCGCACTGCGTGGTTCGTGGAGCCATCTCGCCGCGCACTGGCGTGGACGGGATTGCGTACGCGACCAAGTTCGAGCTTCGTTTGCCAGCGAACTGGAACCGGAAGTTTTTGTTCACGGGGGGCAGCGGTCTCGAAGGCACGCTTCCCGCCGCGTACGGGGCAACGGGCGGATCCAAGACGGCACTCGAGCAAGGGTATGCGGTCGTGTCGCAGAACGGCGGACACGACAACGCCGCCATGCCATTGCCGCACTCGTTCGGCCTCGATCCAGACGCCCGTATCGACTTCGGCTACCGGTCGATTCAGCAGACGGCACAGACCGCCAAGAGCTTCGTCGCCGCCTATTATCAGCGGGCCGCCGACAAGTCCTATTTCGACGGGTGCTCGACAGGCGGCCGCCAGGGCATGGCGTTTGCACAGCGCTTTCCGGACATGTTCGACGGCATCGTGGCGGGCGCGCCGGTGTTCGATTTTGGCCGTGTCGTCGCAGCGCGACTCTGGGGTTGGCAGAAAGCCGCGGCCCTGGTGACGCGAGAGCCGGGGAGCTATCCCCGCTTCCAGGATGCCATGCCCGAGGCGGATCGTCGTCTCTTCCAGCGCGGACTGCTGGCCGCGTGCGATGCGACCGATGGCGTGGTCGATGGCATGGTGAGCCGTCCCTTGTCTTGCGGCTTCCAGCCCGCATCGTTGCAATGCACCGGTGCAAAGACGTCGGAGTGTTTATCGGCCGATCAGGTACGCCTGTGGGAAGCCGTCATGAGCGGTCCGGTGGATTCGAAAGGCAAGCCGTTCCAGGTGCCGGGTTACCTCGCGAGCCGCGAAGTGCCAGTGGCGGGATACCGGGTCGATCCGGCGTGGATGACGTCGTCTGGCCAAGCCGCACGGATCACGGGGCAGGGTGTGATCCTGGACATCCAGTGGAAGCTGAACGTCGATCCCACGCCTTATCTTTTCATGACGCCGCCCGACCCGACCTTCCAACCGCTGTCGGACATCAATTGGGATACCTGGGCTGAACGCATGACCGTCAACGCGCCGTGGCTGATGTCGAATCCCGACATTGCCAACTACCGCGACCGGGGTGGCAAGATGATTCTGTATCACGGCAGCGGCGATTCGGGCCCCAACGCCGTCGACACCGCCAATTACTACGATGCCGTCGTGCAGCGCAACGGAAGTTATGAAGCGACCGCAAAGTTCGCCCGCTTGTTCCTCGTCCCAGGCATGGGGCACTGCGGGGGAGGTCCGAGCACGGATACCTTCGATCGTCTTGCGGCAATCGAAAAATGGGTGGAGGGCGGCGTGGCGCCCGATCGCATCATCGCCACGGCGCGAGCCGGCAATGCGGATCTGACCGCCGTGACGCCGGCCATCTCCGCCAGCACCAGCCGTCCGTTATGCCCTTATCCGAGCTATGCCCATTACAACGGGACGGGGTCGGTGGAGGACGCGGCGAACTTCACGTGCAAGGCGATCTGAAAGGCCGGTGCCGAGGTCGCCAGGGAATGACCCAAGGCAGTTACCCGTGACTACGGCGAGTCGTCGGCGGACGTGAGTTCTGCGTGGCCGGTCAGCCGCCTTGGCCAGACCGGGTAAACTCCGCGCTCCATGCGATTCTCCGATCTCGACCAACGCCTCGCCACCCTCGGCGCCCAGCCTGCTCACCGCGGACGGATCCTGCGCGTCTGGCTGAGCGGGCAGGCACTCGACACCGGGTCGCGAAAAGACTTTGAAAATTTCCTGCCGCTGGCGGTCCGCAACGCCTTGCCGGCTTTGACAGCAGAACTCGACGGCCTGGCTCGCATCCATTCCGAGCACCCCGGTGATGACGGCAAGCGCCTGCTGGTGGCTTTGGCCGACGGTCAGATGGTCGAAAGCGTGCTGCTGCCGCGCGACGCACTCTGTGTGTCGACACAGGTGGGCTGTGCGGTCGGCTGCCGGTTCTGCATGACCGGCAAGAGCGGGCTGATCCGCCAGGTCAGCAGCATGGAAATCCTGGCGCAGGTCGTGCTGGCGCGGCGGCAACGCGTGGTCAAGAAAGTCGTCTTCATGGGCATGGGCGAGCCCGCGCACAACCTTGAAAACGTGCTCGAAGCCATCGACCTGCTTGGGACGCAAGGCAACATCGGCTACAAGAATCTGGTGTTTTCCACCGTGGGGGATCGCCGAGTGTTCGACGCACTGCCCCGCCAGCGCGTCAAGCCGGCACTGGCGCTATCACTGCACACGACCAAGGCCGACCTGCGTGAACACCTGCTGCCGCGCGCACCCAGGATCTCTCCAGAAGAATTGATCGAGCTGGGCGAGCAATACGCGCGTGACACGGGCTATCCGATCCAGTATCAGTGGACGCTGCTCAAAGGGATCAACGATGGCAATGATGAACTCGATGCAATATTGAGCCTGCTCAAAGGCAAGTATTGCGTGCTGAACGTCATCCCGTTCAACAGTCTTGAGGGCGACGATTATGAGCGGCCGGATGCCGAGCGCATTCAAGAGATCGTGCGTTACCTGCACGGCAGGGGCTTGCTGACCAAGGTCCGGAATAGCGCGGGGCAGGATGTGGAAGGCGGCTGTGGCCAGTTGCGGTCTCGCGTTGTCGGGACGGAACAGGTCATCGAGCTTCGCCGCTCGCGTGCTGCGATTCTCTGACCTGTCGATCCTTTGACCTGTCGATTCACCGACCTTTCGATTCACTGACCTTACAACTCGCCTAGCTGCCGCGGCCAGCACTGCGTCGCCGATCCATCGCCGATGCGTTTTGTGATCAGCCTCACGAAGGCAAGCTTGCCAGGCGGCCGGTGTCGCCACCAGCGCATTGATCAACCATCAATCGGCCTTGATGTGCCCGTCTTTGACGACCTTTCCCCACAGCGCCATTTCCTTCTGCAGATATGCGCTCATCTCCTGCGGCGTCGAGTCCACGATCTGCACGCCTTCTTCTGCAAAACCTGCTTTCAGCGCCGGGTCACGCAGCACCTTCACCAATTCCTTGTTGAGCCTGTCCAGCGTGGCGGGCGGCGTACCCGCAGGCGCGGCATAACCCCACCACGCCGTGGCGTCGTAGCCGGGATAGCCCGCTTCGGCAATCGTCGGCACGTCGGGCAAGGCCGCAATGCGCTGCGTGCCCGTGACCGCCAGCGGACGGGCGCGCCCGGACTTGATGTACGAGACCGCGGCGGTGTACGACGTGAACGTGAACTGCACCTGCCCGCTGACCATGTCGGTCATCGCCTGCGCCGCGCCCTTGTACGGCACGTGCAGCACGTCGATGCCCGCCATGCTTTTCAGCAACTCGCCCATCAAGTGTGCGCTGGCGCCGTTGCCGGTGGACGAATAAGAAAGCGTCCCTGGCTTGGCCTTGGCCAGCGCCACCAGCTCGGGCAGCGTCTTGGCGGGCACGGACGCATTGGCCAGCAATATCAACGGCGCCGATGCCGCCAGGGTGATGAAGTCGAAGCTCTTGGTGCTGTCGTACGGAAGTTTGACCAGACTCGGGTTGACTGCGTGGGCGGATGACACCTGCAGCAGGGTGTAGCCATCGGCCGGCGCCTTGGCGACATAGTCCGTGCCTATGGTCGCGCCGCCACCCGGCCGGTTTTCAATGACGACCGGCTGCCTGATGTTTTCTGACAGCTTCTGGCCGATGCGCCGTGCAAGGGTGTCGTTGATCGCGCCGGGCGTGAAGGGCACGATGATCCGAATGGCTTGCGAGGGGAAAGGTTTCGCGTCGGGAACTGCCTGCGCCCAAGCATGCGCCGACCATCCCATCAGGCCCCCAGCCGCCCAGGCCGCGCCAGCTATCCGCCGAAATGCACTCTTGTTCATGCTGTCTCCCGCTGTCTGTCTTGTTGTCACGTCTATGCGTGTGCGGACAGTCTAGGAGCGGCGCAGTGGGCGGGATACGGCTGGGCGGGCATAGCTGGTTTGCCTCGGAGTCATCAGGTCAGCATGGATATTCGTAGCCTGCCGCTGCGCTGCCCGAGTTCCGAACACGCTTACAATGCCTTTTTTACGCGCACGAAAAATGCGCATGGATTGTGTGGGTTGGAGGGCTTATGGTCGAAACTGCCGTGAAGAAACCGGGGCACAAGCGCTCGGCCAATATCTCGTTGTCGCCAGATGTGTATGACGGTGCGAAGCGCCTGGGCATCAACCTGTCCCAGACGTGCGACCGCCTTTTACGCCAAGTGATCCAGCAAGAAGAGGCGCGACGTTGGTCTACTGATAACGCCGCCTTCATCGACGCCTACAACCAGGTCTCTGAAGCAGAAGGCCTTCCTTTGGACCAGTGGCGGAGCTTCTGACCTTGGCTCGTTTTGATATCCACCGCAACGGCGGTCTGCACTCGGGCAGGACGCCGTACCGTGTCAACGTCCAGAGCGAACACCTTTCCAAATTGAATACCCGGGTGGTTATACCTTTGCGCCTGGTAGATAAGTTTCCGGCGGTGCCTTTGCCGCAAGATCTGGTTCCGGTATTCCACGTAGAAGGCGAAGCGTGCTTTCTGGATACGCCTAAGCTGGCAGCCGTGCCTTTCAGGGAACTCGGTCAGACACTGGGATCCTTGCGCGACCAACAAGACAGGATCGTTGCTGCGCTTGACCGGCTGTTCGGCGCGTTCTGACGCTGCCACGATGGCCTTGAGCAGGCGCTGCACTTCGCGCCCGTGCTCTTGCAGTTCAACGTCGGCCTGTTTGCTCAAGTATCGAAGTTATCCCGCAATTGACCACT
>Ga0308165_1004263_pt1 | contig 14323 bp, 12 predicted proteins | sample PhyWR2_FD_201032 | JGI IMG/M metagenome (GOLD analysis project Ga0308165, IMG submission 201032) | Phyllosphere microbial communities from UC Gill Tract Community Farm, Albany, California, United States - DLSLW.R2 | ecosystem: Host-associated > Plants > Phyllosphere > Unclassified | place: USA...
CAGCGCGAACTCAATTTTGCCGTGATCGACGAAGTCGACTCCATCCTCATCGACGAAGCCCGTACTCCGCTGATCATTTCCGGTCAGGCCGAGGACAGCTCCAAGCTGTACATGGAGATCAACAAACTGATCCCACAGCTGGAATTGCACGTCGAGGAGGTCGAAGGCGAAGTCACCAAGGCTGGCCACTACACCGTCGATGAGAAGACCCGCCAGGTCGAGCTCAACGAAGCCGGTCACCAGTTCGTCGAGGAGGCGCTGACCCGTCTTGGCCTGCTCGCTGAAGGGGAGAGCCTGTATTCGGCGCACAACCTGAGCCTGCTGACCCACGTTTACTCTGGCCTGCGTGCACACAAGCTGTTCCATCGCAACGTCGAGTACATCGTGCAGGACGGCCAGGTCGTGCTGGTCGACGAACACACCGGTCGTACCATGCCCGGGCGTCGCCTGTCCGAAGGTCTGCACCAGGCCATCGAAGCCAAGGAAAACCTCAATATCCAACCCGAGAGCCAGACCCTGGCTTCGACCACGTTCCAGAACTACTTCCGTCTTTACGACAAGCTGTCCGGCATGACCGGTACGGCCGACACCGAAGCGTTCGAGTTCCATCAGATCTACGGCTTGCCGGTGATCGTCATCCCGACGAACAAACCGCTGGCCCGTAAAGACTACAACGACCTGGTGTTCCTGACGGCCGAGGAGAAATACGCGGCAATCGTCAATGACATCAAGGAAAGCATGGCCGCTGGTCGCCCGGTGCTGGTGGGTACCGCCACCATCGAGACGTCTGAGCACATGTCCAGCCTGCTCGTGAAAGAAGGCATCGAACACAAGGTTTTGAACGCCAAATTCCACGAAAAGGAAGCCGAGATCATCGCCCAGGCCGGTCGCCCAGGCGCCCTGACCATCGCCACCAACATGGCCGGTCGTGGTACCGACATCCTGTTGGGCGGCAACTGGGAAGTGGAAGTCGCGTCGCTGGAAGATCCAACGCCTGAGCAGATTGCCCAGATCAAGGCCGACTGGCAGAAGCGTCATCAGCAAGTGCTCGAGTCGGGCGGCTTGCAGGTGATCGCGTCCGAACGTCACGAATCGCGTCGTATCGACAACCAGCTGCGCGGTCGTGCCGGTCGTCAGGGCGACGCCGGTTCCAGCCGTTTCTACCTGTCGCTGGAAGACAGCCTGATGCGTATCTTCGCCTCGGATCGGGTGAAGAACTTCATGAAGGCATTGGGCATGCAGCCTGGTGAAGCGATCGAGCACCGCATGGTGACGAACGCCATCGAGAAAGCCCAGCGCAAGGTGGAAGGTCGTAACTTCGACATCCGCAAGCAACTGCTGGAGTTCGATGACGTCAACAACGAACAGCGTAAAGTGATCTATCACATGCGTAATACGTTGCTGGCCGCCGACAACATCGGTGAAACCATCGCCGATTTCCGCCAGGACGTGCTCAATGCCACCGTCAGCGCGCACATCCCGCCGCAGTCGCTGCCCGAACAGTGGGACGTCGCAGGTTTGGAAGCCTCCATTCAGAGCGATTTCGGTGTGGCGCTGCCGATCCAGCAGTGGCTCGACGAAGACGATCACCTGTATGAAGAAACCCTGCGCGAGAAGCTGATGCAGGAGTTGATGACGGCGTACAACGAGAAAGAAGACCAGGCCGGCGCCGAGGCGCTGCGCACTTTCGAGAAACAAATCGTTCTGCGTGTACTGGACGACCTGTGGAAAGACCACCTGTCGACCATGGATCACCTGCGTCACGGTATCCACTTGCGTGGTTATGCACAGAAGAACCCGAAGCAGGAATACAAGCGCGAGTCGTTCACGCTGTTCTCCGAGCTTCTGGATTCGATCAAGCGCGACTCGATCCGCGTGCTGTCGCACGTTCAGGTGCGTCGCGAAGATCCGGCCGAGGAAGAGGCGCGTCTGCGCCAGGAAGCCGAGGCACTGGCTGCACGCATGCAGTTCCAGCACGACGAAGCGCCCGGCCTGGAACAAGTCGAGCAGTTGGGTGAAGAGGTCGATGTTGCCCTCGCCACCGCACCGGTTCGCAACGAGCAGAAGCTGGGCCGCAACGAGCTGTGCTACTGCGGTTCGGGCAAGAAATACAAGCATTGCCACGGGCAGATCCAGTAAAACCCGTTACATACGCTGAAATACCCGCGCCGCGACCGGCTCTTGCCGTCGCGGCGTTTTGCCATTTACACCACCGCTCTCGTTGAGCGGTGCAGACATCATCTAGTGAGGAGCGCATTCATGGCTGTTGGTCTTGGTCCTTTGCCTACGTTGCACCCGGTTGCCGGTTTTGAACTCGGTATTGCCTCGGCCGGCATCAAGCGTCCCGGGCGCAAGGATGTCGTGGTCATGCGCTGTGCCGAAGGTTCGACGGTTGCCGGTGTGTTCACACTCAACGCTTTTTGCGCGGCGCCGGTGATCCTGGCCAAGCAACGCGTGCAAGGCCCGGTGCGTTACTTGCTGACCAACACCGGCAATGCCAACGCCGGTACCGGTGAGCCAGGCCTGGCCGCCGCCGAGCGCACCTGCGCAAAACTGGCTGAACTGACCGGTGTCGACGCCAGCATGGTGCTGCCGTACTCCACGGGTGTGATCGGTGAGCCGCTGCCGGTCGAGAAGATCGAAGGTGCCTTGCAAGCGGCCCTCGACGACCTCTCGGTCAACAACTGGGAAGCCGCCGCCACCGGTATCATGACCACCGACACCCTGCCCAAAGGTGCGAGCCGCCAGTTCCAGCACGACGGCGTGACCATCACCGTCACCGGCATCAGCAAGGGCGCGGGCATGATCCGCCCGAACATGGCCACCATGCTCGGCTATATCGCCACCGACGCCAAAGTGGCTCGTGACGTGCTGCAAAATCTGATGCTGGACGGTGCCAACAAGTCGTTCAACCGCATCACCATCGATGGTGATACCTCGACCAACGACTGCTGCATGCTGATTGCCACCGGTCAGGCCGCTTTGCCGGAAATCACCCGCGCCGAAGGCGAGCTGTTCGCCAATCTCAAGCAAGCGGTGTTCGAAGTGTGCATGGATGTCGCCCAGGCCATCGTTCGTGACGGCGAAGGCGCGACCAAGTTCGTCACTGTCGAGGTCAACGGTGGCGGCAATCACCAGGAGTGCCTGGATGTCGGTTACACCGTGGCGCATTCGCCGCTGATCAAGACGGCGCTGTTCGCCTCCGACCCGAACTGGGGGCGTATCCTCGCTGCGGTTGGCCGTGCCGGCGTGCCGGACCTGGACGTGAGCAAGATCGACGTGTTCTTGGGCGACGTCTGCATCGCCAGCCGTGGCGCCCGCGCCGCCACCTACACCGAAGCCCAGGGCGCGGCGGTGATGCAGCAGGAAGAAATCACCATCCGCATCGAACTGGGCCGTGGTGATTGCAGCGAAACCATCTGGACGACCGACCTGTCCCACGAGTACGTGAAAATCAACGCTGAGTACCGTACTTAAGATCGCGTCGACCCCATCGCGGGCAAGCCCGCTCCTACAGAGATCTGCGTTGGCCCTGTAGGAGCGAGCTTGCTCGCGATGGCGGCTTGCCAGTCAATGAGTAACTGGCCTGCTTACCCCATCAAAAGGTCCCGACCATGAGCCTGCACCTGATCATCGGCGACAAACTGTATTCCTCCTGGTCCCCGCGCGGCGCCCTGGCCCTCGAGCTGGCCGGTGCCCCGTACACCGAAGAGCTGATCAAGCTGAACCAGCCGGACACCCGCGAACGCATCCTCAAACACTCGCCAACCGGCAAGGTCCCTCTGCTGAAAACCGAACACGGCACCATCGCCGACTCCCTGGCGATTGCCGAGTACCTGGCCGAGCAGTTCCCCGATGCCGCGCTCTGGCCCAAGGACATCGCCGCGCGCGCCCAGGCCCGTTCGGCCTGTGCGCAAATGCACGCCGGTTTCTTCGCGATGCGTGCCAATATGCCCTTCGACCTGAGCCGCGATGCACCGCTGTCGCCGGTCCCGGTTGATGTACAGGCCGATGTCGAACGCATGCTGGCGCTTTGGGCCGAATGTCGCGCCGCAGCGACCGAAGTCGGTCCGTTTCTGTTTGGTGGTGCGACCCTCGCCGATGCGTTTTTCGCCCCGATTGCCGTGCGCCTGCGCACGTATCAGGTGAAGTTGCCGGCGGCGGATGAGGCCTATGTTGAAACGATCTACCAATGGCCGGCTTTCAAGGCGTGGCAACGGGCAGGTCTGGAGGAGATTGGGCAGTGAAGCGAGTTCATGTCGCCGCAGCGGTCATTCGTGACCCAAGCGGCAAGATTCTGATTGCCCGCCGTGCAGACACCCAGCACCAGGGTGGCCTGTGGGAATTTCCCGGTGGCAAGGTCGAGGCGGAGGAGTCCGTTGAGCGCGCCCTGGCACGCGAGCTTCACGAGGAGTTGGGAATTGTGGTGGTCACGGCCCGTCCGTTGATCAAGATCCATCACGACTACCCGGACAAGCACGTGCTGCTGGATGTCTGGGAAGTCTCGGACTTCACCGGCGAGCCCCACGGCGCCGAAGGCCAGCCGCTGCAATGGGTGGCACCCCGTGATCTTTCGAGCTACGAGTTTCCGGCGGCCAATCAACCGATCGTGGCCGCTGCGCGGTTGCCTTCACAGTACCTGATCACCCCTGAAGACCTTGAGGCCCCGGCGCTGCTGCGTGGCATGCAAAAAGCCATTGCCGGCGGCATCAAGCTGATCCAGCTACGGGCACCCAGCGGCTACGACCCCAAGTACCGCGATCTGGCAGTCGACGCGGCGGGGCTGTGCGCCGGGAAGGCTCAGTTGATGCTCAAGGGGCCTTTCGAGTGGCTGGGGGATTTCCCCTCGGCCGGTTGGCATATCACCGCCGCCCAGTTGCGCAAATATGCAGCGGCTGGGCGCCCGCTGCCGGCCTCGCGCTGGCTGGCGGCGTCCTGCCACAATGCCGAAGAACTGGCGTTGGCTGAACAGATGGGCGTGGACTTCGTGACCCTGTCGCCCGTGCAGCCGACCTTGACCCATCCGGATGCCCAACCGCTGGGCTGGAAACAGGCGTCGAGCTTGATCGCAGGTTTCAGCAAGCCGGTGTTTCTGCTCGGTGGCGTCGGGCCGGCTGAGCTGCAGAAGGCCTGGGAAGCAGGGGCGCAGGGTGTGGCGGGGATTCGGGCATTTTGGCCTGATTCCGTGGTGTAGCTGCTGGCCTCATCGCGAGCAAGCTCGCTCCTGCAGGTTTCGTGTTCGACACGGTCACTGTGGGAGCGGGCTTGCTCCCGAAGGCGTCCTCACAGACGCCACTTAAACCTCAGGCTTGACCGCCGCCTCCCACAAAATCTCCGCCACCCCCTGCCGCCGCGCAATCACCCGCGCCACCACAAACAGCAAATCCGACAACCGATTGATGTAGGCCAGCCCCACCCCAGCCAACGGCTCCAGCGCATTCAACTGCTGGCAGCGCCGTTCAGCAGTGCGCGCCAGGCTGCGGCATACGTGCGCCTGGGCGATCAACGCCGAACCACCCGGCAAAATGAAATTCTCCAGCGGCCCCAGTTCTTCATTCCACAGATCGATTGCCGATTCCAGGCGATCGATTTCCGCCATGTTCAGTGCCTGATACTCCGGCATTGCCAGTTCGCCCCCGAGGTCGAACAAGCGATGCTGACAGGGCGCCAGCACTTCGATCACCTCGTTCAAAGCCGGCTCAGTCGCCAGCCCGGCCAGCAACACGCCCAACTGGCTGTTCAAGCTGTCCACCTCGCCAATCGCCTCGATGCGCGGGTGGTCCTTGGGGACGCGCCGACCGTCGCCCAGTCCGGTTTCGCCTTTGTCGCCAGTGCGGGTGTAAATCTTCGACAAGCGAAAACCCATGGGTTACCTCGATAGCTGATTGAGTTCTTGAGAGGCAGGCGGCGTGCTGGTCAGCGGCAGGCGCAAGGTAAAGCAGGTGCCTTGGCCCAAAGTCGACTGCACTTCCATCTGGCCCTTGTGGTTATTGGTGATGATGAAATACGAGACCGAGAGGCCCAGGCCGGTGCCCTGGCCGATCTCCTTGGTGGTGAAAAACGGCTCGAAGGTGCGTTTGCGCACGTTCTCGCTCATGCCGATGCCGTTGTCCTCGACCTGTATTTCCGCCCAGGGCGGGTTAAGCCGGGTGCGCAGGATGATTCGCCCTGGCTCGCGATCATCCTCGCGCTGGTGAATGGCCTGGGCGGCGTTCTTCAATAGATTCAGCAGCACCTGCTCGAGTTCGTTGGCGGTGCCTGGAACCGGGCCCAGTGCGGGGTCGAACTGGCGGATGATCGCCTGGCCCTTGAAATCGAAACCGATCGCCAGGTCGAAGTCGTTGCCGGCAATTTCCACGGCCTGGTCGATCAGCGCCGGCAGGTCGCACGGCGCCATCTGCCGGGTGCTGCGACGGCTGAAGCTGAGCATGTGGGTGACGATCTTCGCGGCCCGGGCCCCCGCTTGTTGGATACCGTCGAGCAATTGCGGTACTTCCCGGGCTTGCAAGTACTGGTTGACGGTGTCGAGCTCAATACCGACCTGCTCGGCCTGCTCGAGGTTCTTTGGCAGTTCGGTAGACAGGCGCCGGCGAATGTTCTGCACGTTATGCAGGATCGCCCCCAGCGGGTTGTTGATTTCGTGGGCCATGCCGGCGGCGAGGCCACCGACCGACAGCATTTTTTCCGATTGCACCATCATTTCTTCCAGCGACAGGCGCTGGGTGATGTCGTCGATACGGATCACCACACCACGTCCGGCGCCGCCCATCAGCGGGTAAAAAGTCAGGGCGTAATGCTTGGGTTCCTCGTCCTTGAACCAGGTCACGCGTTCGATCTTCGCCACCGTGTGTTGCTCGACGGTCTGTTTGATCTGCGGCAGGAACGGCTTGAGCGGTTCGAAGGCAAGGAAAATGGGCTGATTCAGCGCTTCGTCCAGGCGGGTGCCGGAAAGCGCACTGGCTTCCTGGTTCCACTGGGTCACGTAGAGCTGTTCGTCGAGGGCAATCAGCGCCGAGGGCATGGAGTCGATGATGCTGTTGAGGTAGTTCTGGAAACCGGTGAGTTTCTTCTCGATCTTGCTGCGCACCTGGACTTCCAGTTCCAGCTTGCGGTTGGTGTGGCGGGTTTCCTCGGCCAGCCCCTGGGCCTGGTCATAGGCGGCCTGGGAGTCGTCCCGCGCGCGTTTGAGCTGCTGCTCCCGCGCTTCAATACGCGAGAGCATGGTGTTGAACGCCTCGGCCAGGCTGCCGATTTCGTCATGGTTGCCACGCGAGGCGCGCAAGGAGTAGTTCTCTTCGCGGGTCACCTGGCGCGACAACTCTTCGAGCTGATGGATCGGCCGGGTGATCAGGCGCTTGATCTGCCGGGCGATCATCAGCCACAACAGCACGCTGAAGATCAAAATGCCGAGGCTGGCGGTCAGGGTCCCGGTGTAGAAAGCCACCGGCAATTCGCTGCTGGCCACCAGCAGCAAATGGCCGGGTGCGGAGCCGGGACGGGGCAGGGTGATCAGTTGGTTGCTGCGAAACTCGGTGGCTTGCCAGGCTTCGATGTGGCGATAGCGCTCGGGCAACTTCAGTTTGTCGCCATGCTGCAATTGGGCCAGGCGTTCGCCCTTGCCGTCATACAAGGCGGCGGCACGCAACGGTGAGTAACTGTTGAGTTCGTTGAGCAGGCGTTCGGCGCTTTGCGGCGATTGCAGGGCTTCGGAGACCAGGCTCGGGTTGGACACCAGCCGGCCGATGGTCTGCAAGGCCTGGGGTGCCATGCTCTCCTGGGAAATGTAGTACGCGGCACTGATGAAGGTCAGGTTGGCGACCAGCAGGACGGTGGTCAACAACACCAGCAGGGCGGCCAGCAGTTTCTGGCCGACCGGAAGGTTTTCAAGGCGCTGGCGCAATGGCATCAGTGTGATCGCTACACAAGGAACAAGTGGCCAGCGTAGCCGCTGCTCAGTCGCTGGGCAATCCGAGGCTGTGCAGATGGGCAATCAGCCGCTGCTGCAACTGGTTGAGGTGTGGCAGGTTCAGTTGATGCCGTGCAGCCACCTTGCAGGCATAGCCCAGCAGGTAGCTGATTTCAGTGCGGCGCTGATGCGCGACGTCCTGGTACATCGAGGAAAAGTTGGCGGCAGTGGCGTGGATGACCCGCTCGACCTCCTGCTGCAGATCCTCGGCGGCGGCCGGCTGGCCGCAACGTTGCAGCAATTCGGTCAGTTCGCCGCAGAGGGTGGCGACTTCGCAACGGTGATCCTGCAATCCGCCGTTGCGGCAATCATGCAGGACCGTCAGCGGGTTGATCGCACAGTTGAGCGCCAGCTTGCGCCACAGCCGGGTCAGGATGTCGGCACTCCAGGCGTGGGGGATGCCGGCGTCAACCAGATCCTCCAGCCAGATCGGCGCCACTGGATGCCCCGCGTCACCCAGCCAGGTGTAGCCATGGCCGGCAAACACCACGCGCCAGTCCCCATCGCGGAAGGCGCCCTCGGTGCTTGATGCACTGATGCAGCGCGCCTGAGGCACCCGCGCGGCCACCGCGTCCTGACTGCCGAGGCCGTTTTGCAGCAGGATCAACTCGGCGTCGGGGGCCAGTCGCGACGCGAGTTGGGCCACCGCCTGCTCAGCATCGTAGGCCTTGCAGGCCACCAGCAAGCGGTGGATTGGTGCTGCGCTTTTTGCGGTTTCACCGGGAATGTTAAAGGTTTGCGCTTGTCCATGTTCCACCAGCGTCAAGCCGCCCGCCGCCTGATAAGCCGTGAGCCTGGCCTCATCGCGCACGATCAACCTGACCGTTTTACCGGCCCGCGCCAGGCGCGTGGCCCACAAGGTGCCAAGGCTGCCGGCGCCCAGAACATGCCAGGGTGTAGACATCAGCTTTTCGCTCTGTTTGAGGCCAGCATCGCGGGCTCGCAGTGAATGATCGGAAAGACCCGTTATAATCAGCGCGGATTTTAACCGCAAGCCAGGCGTGCTCCATCGTTTTCGAGTGCGCCCTTTATTGGAGAAATTACATGCCGTCGTTCGACGTGGTATCCGAACTGGACAAACACGAAGTCACCAACGCCGTCGAGAACGCCGTCAAGGAACTCGATCGTCGCTATGACCTGAAGGGCAAAGGCAGCTTCGAGTTCAAGGAAAAGGACCTGACCGTCAACCTGACCGCTGAAGCCGATTTCCAGCTTGAAGCGATGATTGAGATCCTCAAGCTGGCACTGGTCAAGCGCAAAATCGACGTGCAGTGCCTGGAAGTCAAGGATGCCTATGCATCGGGCAAGCTGATGAAGCAGGAAGCGGTCCTCAAGGAAGGCATCGACAAGGAGCTGGCGAAGAAGATCGTCGCTCACATCAAAGATGCCAAGCTCAAGGTGCAAGCGGCCATCCAGGGTGAGCAGGTGCGCGTGACCGGCAAGAAACGTGACGATTTGCAGGAGGCCATCGCGGCCCTGCGCGCCGCGACGTTCGACATGCCGCTGCAGTTCAACAACTTCCGCGATTGATGCCTTTATGTGTAGGAGCAAGCTCGCTCCTACAGGGAAAGTCGTGTGTAAACCCAAGGGGCATTTCTGCCCCTGATTTTTTTGTGTGCCGTATGGCCGCCAATCAGGAGAACCTAGATGGACTTGAACGCTGAAGTGGACAACCTGGTCAAGGCGTCCCAAGCCTGGATCCCGATGATCATGGAGTACGGCAGTCGTGTGTTACTGGCCGTCATCACCCTGGCCATCGGCTGGTGGCTGATCAATAAGGTCACGCACAAGCTTGGCGGCCTGCTGGCCTTGCGCAATGCCGACCTGGCGCTGCAAGGTTTCATCAGCAGTCTGGCGAACATCATCCTCAAGGTGCTGCTGATCGTCAGCGTGGCCTCGATGATCGGTGTGGAAACCACGTCCTTTGTTGCTGCGATCGGTGCTGCCGGTCTGGCCATTGGTCTGGCGTTGCAAGGCAGCCTGGCGAACTTCGCGGGTGGGGTATTGATTTTGCTGTTCCGCCCGTTTCGCATTGGTGACTGGATCGAAGCCCAGGGTGTGGCGGGTACGGTCGACAGCATTCAGATCTTCCACACGGTGCTGCGCACTGGTGACAACAAGACCATCATCGTTCCCAACGGCAATCTCTCCAACGGCATCATCACCAACACCAACCGTCAGCCTACCCGCAAGGTGGTGTTCGATGTGGGTGTGGATTATGAAGCTGACTTGCAGAAGGCCCGCCAGGTGTTACTGGACCTTGCCAAGGATGAGCGCATCCTGGCTGAGCCGGCACCACAGGCTGTCATTTCTACCTTGGGTGACAGTTCCATTACCGTTTCTTTGCGGGTTTGGGTAAAAACAGCGGATTATTGGGATGTGATGTTCATGTTTAATGAACAATCCCGCGATCGCCTGAAAGCGGCGGGCATTGATATTCCCTTTCCACAGCGAGTGATTCGCGTGGTGCAGGAATCTGCCGTGCAGTAAGTAACAAGCTTGTAACAAAAAAAGGCCCATCCGAAGATGGGCCTTTTTATTTGTTATCGCAAACTAACTGGATGCGATTACAACAGCGACAGCGGGTAGTCGACGATCAGACGGAACTCTTTGATGTCGCCTTCGCCTTGGTCAGCGTTAGCTTGGTGCCATGCTTGACGAATGCGGAAGGAGAGATCTTTAGCCGGGCCAGTCTGTACAACGTACTTGGCTTCGAAGTTGGTTTCGTTGTGTTTGCCGTCAGCGCCGTACAGTGGGTCACCGTTGGATTTACGGTAAACGCTGTTGTCAGCCAGACCGGTACCGTCGATGTCCCAGCCTTTTACGTAGCGGGTCATGAAGCTCAGACCAGGAACGCCGTACTCAGCCATTTTCAGGTCGTAGCGGATCTGGGCAGATTTCTCGTTAGGACCGTTGAAGTCAGAGTATTGGATGGAGTTGGCGAGGAAGATCGAGTCGCCACCACGGTTGTTTTTACCCACACCGACGTAGTCGAACGGCGTGTCGCCGTTGACCTTCTGGAAGGCCACGGTGAGGGTGTGTGCTTTCAGGAACGAGAAAGCAGCAGCCAGGGAGAACGTGGTGTTGCTGATGTCGCCAGCTTCTTTGTCGCCGGTATCAGTGGTGCGGTAGATGTTACCGTCCAGGTTCAACGACTGATCACCACCCATCGGGATGGTGTAGTTGGCGTTGGCGTAGTACTGGTTCCAGATGTCTTCCAGCTTGGCGCCGTACAGGGAAACGCTCAGCGCGTCGGTGATGCCGTATTTGCCGCCGAAGTAGTCGACGGTGTTGGCTTCAACGCCAGCGTAGTTGGCCCACAGGCCGCCATCGCGCGAGTTGCGGTCCTGGCTGGTCGACGAGTAGAAGTGACCGGCTTCGAGGTCAAGGTCTTTGACTTCACTGCTCTGCAGTTGGAAACCGCTGGCAGTTTGAGGAAGGATACGGGAACCGCCGACAGCGAACACTGGAGCAGTGCTTGGCTGCATGTCGCCGACTTTCAGCTCGGTTTTCGATACGCGGAATTTAACAGCGCCACCGGCCTTGCCTTGGCTGTCCTGAACGCCGTTGGCGCCAACTGGCATGTTGCCGGTACCGCCGGTACCGTCGCCACCGTCCAGTTTGATGGCCAGGTAACCGAACGCATCAACGCCGACGCCTACAGTACCTTGGGTGTAACCGGAGCTGAAGTTACCCCAGAAACCTTGGGTCCAGTCTTTCTGGTCGTTGCCGCCGTCTTTGTTGTTACGGTTGAAGTAGTAGTTGCGCAGCAGGATGTCTGCTTTTGCATCTTCAACAAAACCTTTGGCTTCTGCCTGGTCACTTACGAACGGTGCCGCTGTTGCCACTTGAGTACTGGCGGCTGCTGCAACTGCCAGTGCGATCATGCTCCACTTCATCACGCGCATCGTGATTTGCTCCTTTGGTTTTGAAGAGTACTGCCGTCCCACCTGTTTTTTTATCTGGGCGGCTCTTTCTTTTTGTGTCGGCGCAAACTTATATCACGCCGACCCTATTGGCGATACTTGCGCATCCAACCTTTCAGCTTCTTTACGACCCTGTCGCAAATGGCTGGGTAGATGTCGCAAATTTACAGCCCCAATGCAATAGGAATGGCAACTTCAGCGCTGTTTTCCAGAGCTTGAGCATCGGTTAAAAGAGTCCTTGGTGAAGCACTTGAATCTCCATCGGGCAACCCTGCCACTGTTTTTATTGCCTTCAGACGATCCACTTCCCGTGGCGGCTCCGAAGGCGATGTGGGTGTGAATGCAACAAGCGTGCACAAATTGCGGTTTCGCTGTTTTTTTTTCTGAACGCCTGCCTGATTTCTTAAAAACCTCATAAAACCGGGGGTTACACGCACCTTTTGAAGGGGCTTGACGCTTTGCCTGGCATCGTGTTGCGACTTGCGGTTTGGCGGCTCGACAACGAAAAACGTTACCGGTTCACCCCATCAGTGAGTAATTGGCGGATGCCCGACGCATTGAGCGTAGACACGATGTGCGGTTTTGGTGCAAAAATTTTTATTTGCTGTACTGAATTCATACAGTGAGACCTGTGCTGAAAAGTGCACAAGCCCCGGTTTACCAGGCATCTCGGCTTTTCCCATTTGGCCCGCGGTTCTGTAATGGTGCGAATGTGAGGGAAATGTTTCATGCCGGGGCGCTCGCTTCTTGATTCGTCGACCAGGCCTGGGCGGGGATGCGCTTCGTCGTGAAGCCAGCGACGTTCGCAGGTATGCTGCCGTCCTGTCGCTTGGCGCTGCGCCTATCGGGGGCGGGCGCTAAGCTGAAAATGATGAACATCCGGGAGTGCGCACAGTGTTCGCTTTAGATCCACGACTTCAACAAGACACCCTGCCGATTGGCGATTTCCCGCTCAGCCGCTTGCTGTTGTCCAATGATTCGAACTACCCCTGGTTCATCCTGGTGCCGCGTCGCGAGGATATCAGCGAGATATTTCAGCTCGATGTCGTCGATCAGCAGCAGCTGTGGCAGGAAACGACCACGCTGGCTGAATTGCTCAAGGATTCGTTCGATGCCGACAAGTTGAATGTCGCGGCCTTGGGTAACGTTGTCAGCCAATTGCACATGCATGTCATCGTGCGAAAGCATGGGGACGCAGCCTGGCCTGCTCCGGTGTGGGGCAAACATCCGGCCAAGCCGTATTCGGCAGAGCAGGTGGCGACGATCCGCGAGCGGCTGCGCCTGATCCTGACCGAAGACTTCACGTTTCTGGAGGGTTGAACCATGAACCTTGAAGAGCGCGTTACCGACCTGGAGACCCAGTTGGCCTTTCAGGACGACACTATCCAGGCCCTGAATGATGTGTTGACCGCGCAGCAGCGCGCAGTGGAGCGACTGCAACTGCAAATGGCTGCCTTGCTCAAGCGACAGGAAGAAATGGCTGGCCAGTTCAGTGTCTTCGAAGAAGACGCACCGCCGCCGCATTACTGACCCCAAGGGCTGGAAGACAGGCACAAAAAAACCGCGAACAGCCAAGCTGTTCGCGGTTTTTTTTGGCCGTGAATCAGCGTCGCGGCAGTGCAGCGATAACGTCTTCGGCTTGCAGGCCCTTGTCACGATTCATCACGGAGAACTCCACACGCTGGCCTTCGACCAGGACGCGATGGCCTTCGCCTCGAATGGCGCGGAAATGCACGAAGATGTCATCGCCGGAGTCGCGGGAAATAAAACCGAAACCCTTGGAGGTGTTGAACCACTTGACGGTGCCGGTATCGCGGTTGCTCATGTCGTAGCTTGGCGCGGCGGTAGCGGGTGAAGATTTATGGAAGCTGACGGCCAGGTGCAGTACGACGGCAATCAGGGCAGCCACCAGGCTGAACAGAACGGCCGGTTGACCGGCGATGACCGGCATTGGCGCGAACAGTGTCAGGGTTTGCAGGACGACAGCCAGTACCAGGAGGGCACTGACCAGGTTCTGCAGTTGGTGGCGTGGGCCTTTGTTCCAGTTGGGAATCACTGGAGCCAGGATGAGGTTGAGCAGGCCGAAAAAGGCCAGGTACAACGCATCGGGTTGTTGCAGGTAAGGAACGGCTTCGGATCGCAGGCTTGGAATGAAGGACAGCAGCAAGGCCGCTGCGCCCATTAGGAGGTGGACGATTTTCAACATTTTGATTAACTCACGTTCAGGCGGATCACAAGGAAGAGCTGATAGGGCACGGTTCGCTTCGGAACAATGAGAGGCGTTGGACACGCACCGGGCATCAGCCTATGCGCAGCGCCCGGAAAAGAAGGCGTTGACGACACATCGTCTATTTAACAGCAAAGCTCACAGCTACTCAAATCAGGGTGTCCAGCGGTGTTTCGAGTCGATTTGTCACAGGCGTCACAGCAA
>Ga0308165_1004264_pt1 | contig 14323 bp, 13 predicted proteins | sample PhyWR2_FD_201032 | JGI IMG/M metagenome (GOLD analysis project Ga0308165, IMG submission 201032) | Phyllosphere microbial communities from UC Gill Tract Community Farm, Albany, California, United States - DLSLW.R2 | ecosystem: Host-associated > Plants > Phyllosphere > Unclassified | place: USA...
GATGGCCTGGCGCAGATCGGTTTCCAATTGCCGACGCTGATGGATCTGCTCGCTCATGTGGGCTTCAAAGTAACTCCAGGTATTCTTGCCCTGCGCCTTGGATTGATACAGGGCGATGTCCGCGCAGCGCAGCAACTCGGCGGGCACATGACCCTGACGCCGGCTTAAAGCGATGCCCAGGCTGGCGCCGACATGCAGGGAGTGGTGTTCGTAGGGGATCGGCTGATGCAAGCTGGCCACCAGTCGGGCGCAGAACTTGTCGACCTCTGCGTGACTGTCCACGCCGTGCAACACCACGACAAATTCGTCGCCACCGAGCCTGGCCACGATGTCGTGGTCACGGGTGCACTCGCGCAGACGTACGCCGATTTCCTGTAAAACCGCGTCGCCGGCGGGGTGTCCCAATGAATCGTTGATGGGCTTGAAATTGTCCAGGTCGATCATCAATACGGTCAGCGGTGCAGCCTGGTCCTTAAGGTGCAGGGCTTCTTCAAGATAACGTGCGAGCTTATTGCGATTGGGCAGGCCGGTCAGCGCGTCGTGCAGGGACAGATGCTGAATCTGGGCATGCGCGGCGACTTCATCAGTGATATCGCTGGCGGTTCCCCGGTAGCCAATGACGGTATTGCGGTCAATGATCGGCCGTGCCGACACTCGGCAAAAACGCTGCTGTCCCAGATGATCCCGGTACAGGCAGCGCAGATCGCTGGTGTCGGTTTCTTCTTTCAATTTGCTCAACCACAAGCTCAGTGGGGTGGTGTCGCAGAACAGCAGCTTTTCGAGGTTTTGCCCCAGCCATTGTTCTCTGGGGAAGCCAGTCACCGCGCTGAATCGTTCGGAGAGGTAGGTGATCGACTGGCCTATGTCGACTTCCCAGATCCAGTCCGATGCCGCTTCAGCCACCGCGCGAAAGCGCTCTTCACTGGCTTCCAGCGCGTTATTGGCACTTTCCAATGCCCGATTGGAGGTCTGCAACTGCTCGTAGCTGGAGTCGACGTAATGTGATGAGCGCAGCGCATGTCGAAAGAAATAGGCGGTCAGCAACATCAGCACCACAAAGGCGCCACCCAATGGCGGGAGCAGAGACCACAGCAGATGGCGGCCGGGTCGCTCCAGTTCGGCGATCAGGCTGTACCCCGTGCTGTCCAATGGCACATTGGGCTGCTCGGGTGTGAGCGTCGTATCCTGGATCAGGTTCAGGTTGTGCAGCCCATAGCTGCTGCCCATTTTGCGAAGTTTGGTCGGGGTCAACTGATCGACGAACACCAGGACCGAAGCGTCCATGCGATCGCCCAACGGCCGCTCGTCATTGGGGATCACCGCTGCGAATGTCACCAGCGCGGGCCAGCCTTCGAACAGCGTGAAAGTATTGATGGGTTTGCTCAGGTCCGGAAGGTTACGGATCTGTTCGATCAGCTTGTCCGCACTGGTGTGCAGGTACTCGGAGATCTGTGCGTTGACCCATTGCCCACGCACTACCGCATATTGCGTGCCTTGGCGATTGATGACGAAAACGCCCTCGTACCCATCGGAGGTGAATAGCGTTTTGCCCATGTTTTGGTCAACGTAGGCCCAATCGGTGTCGACGACCCCATTCAAGTGGTCGTAGGCCGTGGTCCAGTAGGCATAGCTGGTGATGTAGTTTTTGGATGTGGTAATTCTGTTTTCCAGTGCGCGAGCGGCGTAGAACCGGGTTTTGGCAATATCCTGCGCGTCGAGCTGGCGAGCGATGCTGAATAGCGCGCCGAAGGCCACGCAAACACCGGCCAGGAACAGCAGGCCGATGGCGAGAGCGAGTTTCTGCGTGATGTTTTTTTGCCGGGTGGGCGCATGGATAGTGGGTGCGGTGGGCGGCATCGTCTTCGTCCTTGATTCGTTGTCTCATCATCTAGAGGGGCGGTGAGCGTCGATGTTCCCTGAGAGTCAGCGAGAGCCGGCAACTCGCGTTTTTTGGCGCGTGATACAGCTTGAAGAATCGAATCGATCTAAAGATCGGCCTTCACGGCTGCGCGTATGGGCTAATCTTGCAGATGTAGGTGAAGACGCAGACTGATGCGCAAGCGGATGGCAAGGAGACGTGGGGCGCGTCCCGAAGGGTACACGGTTAGAAAGATCTCCGCGCTGAGATCCAGCCCTTATGCCGTGTGAAGCACCTGAGCACATTGCCTGGTGTGAGAGGCCTGAGAAACCTTGTAAGCCGGAGACCAGCACCGGCCACCTACTTAAACCAAAGCCCGCCTTGTGCGGGCTTTGACGTTTTTGTGCGTACTTCCCAAGTGTATTCCTTCCCCTGTGGGAGCGTGCTTGCCCGCGATGGGGGCACTACAGTCAACCTCTTCATTGACTGATCAGCCGCCATCGCGGGCAAGCCCGCTCCCACAGTGATTCCATTACCAAGGACATCCTTTTTGGCCATATCGATCCCCTTTTGGCCGACCTCGCACTATGAAACCCCACACCCCGTCAGCAAGAATCGAAGCCACATCGCTGTCGCTGCACGTTCGCCAAACCACAACTAGAATCCTGTTTTCATTGCCTTGGGGCAATTTCAAGACCTGCCGTGTACAGAACATAAAAACCAACGCGACACACTTGGGGAATTCTTCATGGTCACGATGAAACGCATACTGGGCGCCACTGTTTGTGGGCTGACGCTACTGGCCAGCGCCGTGCAGGCCAAGGATCAGGAGCTGCGGGTTTACAACTGGGCGGACTACATCCTGCCGTCGGTCCCCAAGGATTTCGCCCAGAAAACCGGGATCAAAGTGACCTGGGACACCTTCGACACCAACGAAGCGCTGGAAGCCAAGTTACTGACCGGCAACTCCGGCTACGACCTGGTGGTGCCATCCAACCAGTTCATCGAAACCCAGATCAAGGCGGGTGTCTTCCAGAAACTGGACAAGTCCAAGCTGCCGAACTGGTCCCACCAGGATCCGGCGTTGCTCGCGCTGCTGGACAAGAACGACCCGGGCAACCAGTACGGTGTGCCCTACATGTACGGCACCGTGCTGATCGGCTTCAACCCGGCCAAGGTCAAGGCGGCGCTGGGTGACAACGCGCCAGTGGATAGCTGGGACCTGGTGTTCAAGCCCGAATACATGGAAAAGCTGAAATCCTGCGGCGTGGCCATGCTCGATTCGCCGTCGGAGATCCTGCCGATTGCCTTGCAGTACCTGGGCCTGGACCCCAACAGCCAGAAGCCTGAAGACTACGAAAAAGCCAAGGAATTGCTGATGAAGGTGCGCCCGTACGTCACCTACTTCAACTCCGCCAAGTACATGACCGACATTGCCAACGGTGACATCTGCGTCGCCATCGGTTATTCCGGCAGCTTCTACCAGTTTGGCAACCGCGCCAAGGAAGCCGGCAACGGCGTGGTGGTCGACTGGCGGTTGCCGAAGAGTGGGGCGCCAATCTGGTTCGACACCTTCGCCATTCCGAAAAGTGCGAAGAACGTCGAAGAAGCCCACGCGTTTCTCAACAACCTGATGGACCCGAAAGTCATCGCGCCGATCAGCGATTTCCTTGGCTACCCCAACGCCAACAAGGATTCGCTGCCGCTGATCAACAAGGAAATCACCGGCAATCCGAACCTCACGCCGACCCCTGAGGCTCTGAAAACCCTGTACGTCGTGCAGCCGCTACCGCAGAAAATGGAGCGGGTACGGACGCGGGTCTGGACCAGCATCAAGTCGGATAAATAACAGACAACCCACGCCGCCCCCTGTAGGAGCGAGCATGCTCGCTCCCACAGGTTCATGTCATATTTTCGCCAACGCCTGCGCCAGGTCGGCGCGCAAATCCTCCACATCCTCAACCCCCACCGACATCCGCACCAACCCATCGCCAATGCCCAATTGCGCACGCGTCTCGGCGGGAATGGTGGCGTGGGTCATGATGGCCGGGTGTTCGATCAGGCTCTCCACGCCGCCCAGGCTTTCGGCCAGGGCAAAGATCTGCACGTTTTCCAGGAAGCGCCGCGCGCCCGCCAGATCGGTGTTCAGGTCAATGGAAATCATTCCGCCAAAACCGCGCATCTGCCGTTTCGCCAGTTCATGCTGCGGGTGTGAAGGCAGGCCAGGATAATAGACACGCGCCACCTGGGGTTGGCTTTCCAGCCATTGCGCCAGCTCCAGCGCATTGCTGCAATGACGCTCCATGCGCAGCGCCAGGGTCTTCACCCCGCGCAAGGTCAGGAACGCGTCGAACGGGCCCGAGATCGCGCCAATCGAGTTTTGCAGAAAGCCCAGGCGTTCGGCCAGTTTGGGGTTGTTGCCCACCACCGCAATGCCGCCGATCACATCGGAGTGGCCGTTGAGGTATTTGGTGGTCGAGTGCAGCACGATGTCGAAACCCAACTCCAGCGGGCGCTGGATCCACGGGCTGGCGAAGGTGTTGTCGGCCACGCAGATAATGCCGCGTGCGCGGCAGAGACGGGCGACGGCGGCGAGGTCGGTCAGGCTGAGCAGCGGGTTGCTCGGCGTCTCGACCCAGACCATGCGTGTGTCGTCCTGCAACGCGGCCTCGAAGTTCGACAGGTTGGTCAGGTCGACGAAACTGAAACGGTGCCCGGCGCTGCGCTTGCGGACCTTGTCGAACAGACGGAAGGTGCCGCCATACAGGTCGTTGCCGGAAACGATGTGCGAGCCGGCGTCCAGAAGCTCCAGCACCGTGGAAATCGACGCCAGCCCGGAGGCGAAGGCGAAGGCCTGGGTGCCGCCCTCAAGGTCAGCAACGCAACGCTCCAGGGCAAAACGCGTCGGGTTGTGCGAGCGACCGTAATCGAAGCCCTTGTGCACGCCGGGGCTGTCTTGCAGGTAGGTGGAGTTGGCGTAGATGGGTGGCATCAATGCCCCGGTGGTCGGGTCTGGCGCTTGCCCGGCGTGGATCACCCGCGTGGCGAAGGCGCGTGGTGTTGCGTTCTCATCGTGTTGACTCATGCAAGGGATCTCCGCAAATGATTGAGCAGGTCGACGCGGGTGATCAGGCCATGAAAGCCTGCGGCGTCGGCGATGATCGCGACCAGGCCGCGATCGAGTTCCACCTGCAACTCGGCCAGGCTGGCGCTGGCGGGCAGGGTTTCCACTTTGTCGGTCATTGCGCTGGCCACGGTCAAGCGAAAGTGCGTGGGATCCTCCCGCATGCCCAGCAAAATGTCGGATTCGTCGATCACCCCAACCAGTTTCCGACCGTCCGCCAGTACCGGCAACTGCGACACGTCCGCCAGGCGCATGCGCTGGAACGCGGTCAACAGGGTGTCGTCGGGGCTGACGCTGACCACACGACCGTCCTCGAAACGCCGGGCGATCACGTCGCGCAAATCACCGTAGGGTTTGCGCTTGAGCAAGCCCTGGTCGTTCATCCATTGATCGTTGTAGACCTTGGAAAGATAACGGGTGCCCGTATCACAGACGAAGCTGACCACGCGTTTAGGCTCGGTTTGCGCGCGGCAGTAGCGTAACGCGGCGGCCAGCAGGGTGCCGGTGGACGAGCCGCCGAGAATGCCCTCGGCGCGCAAAAGTTGGCGGGCGTGATCGAAACTTTCCTCGTCGCTGATCGAGTAGGCGTGGCGTACGCTGGAGAGGTCGGCGATCGAAGGTATGAAGTCCTCGCCGATGCCTTCCACCGCCCACGAACCGGGGGTGGGCATGGTGCCACTGCGGCTGTATTCGGCCATCACCGAACCCACGGGATCGGCCAGCACCATTTCCAGGTCCGGTTGTACCCGCTTGAAGAACCGGGTCAGCCCGGTCAACGTACCGGCAGAACCGACACCGACGACGATGGCATCGACGTCATGCTGGGTTTGCGCCCAGATTTCCGGTGCGGTGCTGCATTCATGCGCCAGCGGGTTGGCCGGGTTGTTGAACTGGTCAGCGAAGAACGCGCCGGGAATGTCCAGGGCCAGCCGTGCGGCGACGTCCTGGTAATAATCGCGGTGGCCCTTGCCGACGTCGGAACGGGTGATGTGCACTTCGGCGCCCATGGCCTTGAGGTGTAGCACTTTCTCGGTGGACATCTTGTCCGGCACAACCAGGACCACTCGATAGCCTTTGGCACGACCAACCAGGGCCAGGCCCAATCCGGTGTTGCCGGCGGTGGCTTCGACGATGGTGCCGCCGGGCTTCAACCGACCGTCGCGTTCTGCGGCGTCGATCATCGCCAAGCCGATTCGGTCCTTGATCGAACCGCCGGGGTTCTGGGATTCGAGCTTGAGAAACAGCGTGCAGGGGCCGGTATCGAAGCGGCTGACACGCACCAGCGGCGTGTTGCCGATCAGTTCGAGGACGGCAGGGCGGGATTCAGTCGGCATGGGGTCAACTCCTTCGTGAACCAGGGCACTGCTTGGACCATAGGCCGCGAAGACGCCCCCCGCAACCTGGCACGGCCAACGGTCGCCCACCCGCACCGCCCCCCTGTAGGAGCGAGCTTGCTCGCGATGCGGTGTGCCAGTCACCATTTGAATCGAATGACACTACGAATCGCGAGCAAGCTCGCTCCTACAGGAGAGTGCCAGCGCCAACAGGATCAACCCAAAAGCCACCCCATACGTCACCCGCATCCCATACCCAATCGCCTGCGGCGAGGCGCTGGCAACCTCGGCGGTCTGTGCGGCGAAGGCGAACACCGCGCCCATCACCGACGCTCCGGTGATCAGACCGAGGTTGCGTGACAGGCTGATCATGCCCGCGACGACGCCACGCCGGTCAGCCGTCACATCGCTCATGATCGTTGTATTGTTTGCGGTCTGGAACACGGCGTAGCCAAGGGTCAGCACCACCATCGGCACCACGTAACCCGCAATACCGACCGTCTGTGGCAACAGCGACAGCGCCAGGCAACCGAGCGCCATTGCCACCAACCCCGCCGTGGTCATGCGCTGGGCGCCGAACCGGTCGGCGACGCGCCCGGCTGGCAGTCCGGTAACCGCCGCCACGCAGGGGCCAACCGCCAACACCAATCCGGTCACCATCGGCTGCAACCCAAGACCATGGGCAAGATAGAACGGCCCGATGACCAGCGTCGTCATGATCACCGTCGCCACGAGCGTGCTCATCGCCAGGCCGCCGCTCAGCACCGGATTGCGAAACAGCGTCAGGCGAATCAGTGGCGAAGCCACCCGGGTCTGGGCGAATACAAACAAACCCAGGCCGACCGTTGCACCCAGCAGCAACGCCAGGTTCATGGCCGCAAAATGCCCCCGCCCCAAGGTTACCGCGAGCGCATAGGCGGCTAATGTCATGGCCAGCAGCGCCGTGCCGATCAGGTCGAAACCCTCGTGAACAGCCGTCGCGCGAGGGCGATCGGCGGGCAGGAAGCGATAGGCAAGAAACCAGCCCAGCGCGCCCAGGGGAACGCTGACCAGGAAGATCGCCTGCCAGCCAAACCCTTCGATCAGCAGCCCACCCAATGATGGCCCTGTCGCGGTGCCAATCGCCGACATCGTCCCCAGCAGGCCCATCGCGCTGCCGGTTCTCTCCCTGGGCACCGTGGCGCCGGCAAACGCCATGGTCAGCGCCATCATCGCCGCTGCGCCGAGACCTTGCACTGTCCTGGCCCCGATCAACCAGCCCAGCGTCGGCGCCAGGCTGCACAGGAGGGAGGCCAGGGAAAATACCGCAATGCCCGTGAGCAACAGGCGACGACGACCGACCAGGTCGCCCAGCCGGCCGGTGCTGACGATCAGCGTGGTGATGGCCAGCAGGTAGGCAAGCACCACCCACTGCACCTGCTGGAAGCTCGCATCGAACACCTGCGCCAAGGTGGGCAGGCCGACGTTGGCAATGCTGGTGCCCAACGAAGACAGCAACATCGACAGCGAAAGACTGACCAATGCCCAGCGCACGGCGGGTGTTTGCGGTGCGCTGTCTGCGGTGGCGGTCGTCGACTTCATTGGGCGTCTCCTGATGGGCGATGAGTGCTATCGGAAATCTACGCCCGCGCCTAACATGGCGGAAGGCGCATCGTTTGCACTTTACTCGTGCATCCAGCGCCATCTCACTTTCAAGGGGCGAACGATGTCCACTCCCGATTTCAACTTGCTTGTGACGCTGAATGTGCTGCTGACCGAGGGCAGTGTGGCGAGGGCGGCGAAACGCCTTCGGCTTAGCCCCTCGGCCATGAGCCGGGCGCTGGCCCGGCTGCGGGAAACCACCGGCGACCCTTTGCTGGTGCGCGCCGGACGCGGTTTGGTGGCCACGCCGCGTGCGCAGGAGTTGCGCGAGCGGGTCGGTTTTCTGGTGCAGGAAGCCGAAGCGATGCTGCGCCCGGCGCAACAGCCGGACCTGAGCCAACTGGTGCGCACCTTCACCCTGCGCACCCGCGAAGGCTTTGTCGACAGCTTTGGCGCGGCGCTGATTGGCCGGGTGGCCGAGCAGGCGCCGGGCGTTCGTCTGCGTTTCGTCGGCAAGCCGGACAAGGACAGCACCGCGCTACGAGAGGGCAGTGTGGATCTGGAGACCGGCGTGGTGGGGGATTCTGCAAGCCCCGAGCTACGCACCCAGGGGTTGTTTCGTGACCGTTTTATTGGCGTGGTGCGCGCAGGGCATCCGCTCAGCAAGGGGGAGATAACGGCCCAGCGATTTGCTGCATGCGGCCACGTTGCAGTATCCCGGCGCGGTCTGGACAAGGGGCCGGTGGACGAAGCGCTGGCACAATTGAACCTGCAACGGCACATCGTGACCTCGGTCGCAGGCTTTTCCACCGCGCTGGCGCTCGCTCGCACCACCGACTTGATCGCCACCATCCCGGCGCACTACACCGAAAGCCTGCGCACAGGCATGCACAGTTTCGAGCTGCCGATTTCGCTGCCGCCCTTTACAGTGGCGATGCTCTGGCATCCGCGCATGGACGCGGACCCTGTGCATCGCTGGTTGCGCGGCTGTGTGCGGGAGGTCTGCGGGCAGTAAACCCTGACGAACATCAGAAGGTGAACGAGCGCGACCCTTGCCTGGCCAGTTCGACATCCAGCAGATGTTCGGCCAGTACGTCGTTGAGGAAGCGAAACTGATCGTTGAGCCCGACCACTTCATTGCTGAAGTGATGGGTAGCGGCAGGCATCAGCAAGTCGTCGAATTGCTTGTTGAACACCAGCGAACGGGTTTTGCGCGAGACCACCTGTTGCGAGTAGTAGTTCTTGCCGAAGACTGGAAAGCTCACGGTGAGATTGACGATGTGGATCATTACGCGCACTCCTCGGTCAGGACGTACCACGCGAAAACACTCAGCGTGATGGCTGTCAGGGCCAGGCAGGTCAAAAGATGAATCAGCATGATGGGCCCCTCCAGTTGGGGTGTGTGTCGGGTTGAGTTCGATCCTACGCTGACGGTGGCGGGGCGGAAGGCATTCGTGGCGATTGTGAATATCGATGGGGGTGATGGTTGGGGTTTGGGCTGTTCTTGCCGGCCCCATCGCGGGCAAGCCCGCTCCCACAGGGGTCTGGGTTGTTCACAAATCCATCATCCAATACAAAACACTGTGGGAGCGGGCTTGCCCGCGATGAGGCCCTCACATACACCCCAAAACCCCCAGAGCTATACTTCAACTCACCCCTACCCACCGTGGACGCCGCGACCTTGAACCCGCGTTCGCTGTTCGTCGCCGTGCTGATCATCCTGGCCGGATGCGCCACGACTTCGCGCGCGCCACCGCCATCGCCGCCAGTGATCATTTCGCAAGGCACCTGGCAGCAAGTCGACCGGGACATTGTCGACGCCTCGCGTTCGGCGACCGAGCAGACCAAGATCTACAGCCGTGGCGCCATGGAGTACTGGCGAACCCGTGTCTATCAGTTGACCGAAGAAAACTTCATCCCCTGGTTCAGCAGCTACTGGACCCAGGAATGGCTGTCGATGAAGGTCAGTTGGTACACCATCAGCGCCCAGGGTGAGCAGGATGCCTCCGCCAGGCGCCTGGCCGACTATTTGCTTGAGGAATATCAGGAGCGTGTGCTCAACCCGGTCGCGGTTGAAATCGACCCTGACCAGATTCTTGCCCTGTCCACGGCGTTCTACGTCGACATCCTCCAGGAAGAACTGCAGAAAATCTCCCAGCGCTACGGCGTGCCCATGGCCCAACTCAACGGGCGCCTGCAAAAAGTCCCGGCCATCGCCCTCGGCCCACCGCCCGCTCGGGACGCTTCGTTGTACCAAGTGGTGCACACCCAGCCGCTGAACACCTTGCCGGCGTACGCGGCGCTGATCGACAAGATCCACAAGGCCGGTGGCGACAAGGGCGTTGATAACACGAACACCGCGATGGCGCCGGTGGCCAGGCGCGCCAGCCAACGCATGGAAGCGGAAATGGCACCGCGTGGCGCGGCCAGTGCGGTGGCGGCGGCTGCCGGCAAGCTTGCCGGGGGGCTGATTACCGTGGGCGTAGCGGGGATTCGCGCGCTGATCCAGGCCAGCGACCGCCCCGACAGCGAAGCACTGATCCGAAGCAGCCTTGGCAACACCTTCGATAAGGCCTGGATAAAACTGGTGCAGAACCCGACGACAGGCGTGATGGCCGGGACGTTGTACATGGCAGGGCAGATCGAGGGGAATCTGGCAGGCAGTGCCGAAGTGCCGTCGGTCAGTTCGGGGGGCGGCACTGTCGATTGGAGCCCGCCTGAAGCGACTAACCAGCAGTTCGACCCTCAACCCTACGCTGGAGAATGACCATGGCCTACGTTGATGGCTGCGTGATTGCAGTGCCCACCGCCAACCGCGTTAAATTCGAACAACATGCAAAAACCACCGCCGCGATCTTCAAGGAGAACGGCGCTCTGAGCATTGTCGAGTGTTGGGGCGAAGACGTGCCGGATGGCAAAGTGACGTCGTTTCCCCAGGCAGTGAAACTCAAGGCCGACGAAACCGTGGTGTTTGCCTGGATCGTCTGGCCGGACAAGGCGACCCGCGAGGCCGGCATGCAGAAAATGATGGCTGACCCGCGTATGCAGAATGACGTTAACCCGATGCCATTCGATGGTCAGCGAGTGATTTTCGGCGGCTTCGACATCCTCCTGCAGGCCTGACCGGGGGCAGGATCACTCCGGCGTCGGAGTGATCCTGCAACTCTTGCGGTTACGGATCTCGCTGTCGGTCGGGCGCACCCTGACAAATTCGAAACGCGGCTCACCTTCGCTATAGTGAACCAGCCAGCCCCATTCCAGCTCTGACTCCTTCTGTCCCGGTTGCGGTGGGTTGGCCCACCATGGCTCTTTGCTGATGATTTCTCGCATGGCCCTGTCCCGTTCATTCGGATGCTTGAACTATAACGTGCATGTCAGGAGGTGCCAGGCGTGAGCGACGAAACCCGCGAGCCGATGAAACGGCTGTTCTTTGCCTTGGGCTGCGCGCCCGAGCAGCGCAAGGCCATTGCCCGTTGGCGTGGCGAATTGCGGTTGCGTAACGGGAAACCGGTCCCGGCAGAGAATTTTCACCTGACTTTGTTGTTCCTGGGGGCGGTGGAAGTGGGGAAGATTGGCGAGATCTGCACTGCCGTGGGCAAGGTCCCGGCACCGGGCGTGTTGAGGGTGGCGCTGGATCGAGTCGATGTCTGGCGTCGTGCCGGGGCGTTGGTGCTGGCGTGCGAACAGCCACCGCCGGCGTTGTTGCGCCTGGCGTATGCGCTGGAACAGGCGATGTTGCCGTTCGGGCTGGAAGAAGCGCCGAAGGAATTCAGGCCGCACCTGACTTTGATGCGCGATTTTCGCGAGCCGGTGCCTGAGTCGGCGACGCCGCCGGAGTTCTTCCTGCGGGCCGACCGGTTTGCCCTGTTCGAATCGCACAAGGGCCGTTATCGGGCGCTGGCCGAATGGCCCCTATAAAAAAAGGCGCCCGAGGAGGGCGCCCAAGCTCACCTTAACCGAGGAAGCCAGGTGAGGCCGTTCTGCAGAGAGAGTGCAGCGGTGGTAAGGCGCTGCGTGAACGGAAAACATAGGGTCCTGCTGGGCTCATCGCGAGCAGGCTCGCTCCCACAGATATTGTGAGCGCCGCGAGACCCTGTAGGAGCGAGCTTGCTGCAATAGCAATCTCAAATCGGCACTACGCCGTCGCAGGTGCTGCCTGTTTTGCGGCGGGTTGCCAGGCTTCGCTGGCGGTCTGGTCCATGGCTTCCTGGATCGCCCGCTTACGGGTGGCCTCGGCGCGGCGACCGAAATACCAGACCAGGAAGGTCACCAAAGACACCGCGAGCAGGATCAGGCTGGCCACGGCGTTGATCTCGGGCTTCACGCCCAGGCGCACCGCCGAGAACACTTCCATCGGCAGGGTGGTGGAGCCCGGGCCCGAGACGAAGCTGGCCAGCACCAGATCGTCCAGCGACAGGGCGAACGACATCATGCCGCCCGCCGCCAGGGAGGGGGCGATCATCGGAATGGTGATCAGGAAAAACACCTTGAAGGGTTTCGCCCCCAGGTCCATCGCCGCTTCTTCAATGGACAGGTCCAGCTCACGCAAGCGCGAGGACACCACCACCGCCACATAGGCGGCGCAGAACGTGGTGTGGGCGATCCAGATGGTGACGATGCCACGTTCCATTGGCCAGCCGATCAGTTGCGCCATGGCCACGAACAGCAGCAACAGCGACAGACCGGTGATGACTTCCGGCATCACCAGCGGCGCGGTGACCAGGCCACCGAACAGGGTGCGGCCCTTGAAGCGGGTGACGCGAGTCAGGACGAACGCCGCCAGTGTGCCCAGCGCCACGGCCGCCACCGCCGTGTAGCAGGCGATCTCCAGTGAGCGCAACACCGAGCCCATCAGTTGCGTGTTGTCGAGCAAACCGGTGTACCACTTCACCGACCAGCCGCCCCACACCGTCACCAGTTTCGAGGCGTTGAACGAGTAGATCACCAGGATCAGCATCGGCAGGTAAATGAAGGCCAGGCCGAATACCAGCATGAACGTTGAAAAACTTGCGCGTTTCATCCCCGACCCTCCATCTCTTTGGCCTGGCTACGGTTGAACAACAGAATCGGTACGATCAGGATCAACAGCATCACCACCGCCAGGGCAGACGCCACCGGCCAGTCGCGGTTGTTGAAGAACTCCTGCCACAGCACGCGGCCGATCATCAGGGTTTCCGGGCCGCCGAGCAGTTCCGGAATCACAAACTCGCCCACCACCGGAATGAACACCAGCATGCAGCCGGCGATGATGCCGTTCTTGGCCAGTGGCACGGTGATCTTCCAGAAATTGTTGAAGTTGCTCGAGCCCAGGTCTGACGCGGCCTCCAACAAACTGTGATCGTGCTTGACCAGGTTGGCGTAGAGCGGCAGGACCATGAACGGCAGGTAGGCGTAAACCACTCCGATATAAACGGCGGTGTTGGTATTGAGGATCTCGATCGGGTGACTGGTCAGCCCGGTCCACATCAGGAACGCGTTGAGCAGGCCGTTGTTGCTCAGAATGCCCATCCACGCGTAGACACGTATCAGGATGGCGGTCCAGGTCGGCATCATGATCAACAGCAAGAGGACGTTTTGCGTGTCCTTGCTGGTTTTGGTGATCGCGTACGCCATCGGGAAACCGATCAACAGGCACATCAGCGTGCTGAGAAACGCCACTTTCAACGAGCCGAAGTAGGCCGAAATGTACAGTTCATCCTCGGTCAGCATCAGGTAGTTGCCGACGTTCATGAACAGTTGCAGCTTCTGTTCGGCGTAGGTGTAGATCTCGGAGTAGGGTGGGATGGCCAGCGCCGCTTCCGAGAAGCTGATCTTCATCACCAGGAAGAACGGCAACAGGAAAAACAGGCACAGCCACAAAAACGGAATGCCGATGACGATCTTGCGGCCGCTGGGCACAAAACGCATGAGTTGCTGGCGATGAGTACTCATGAGCGCAGTACCACGCCGCTGTCGTCTTCCCACCACACGTAGACCTGGTCGTCCCAGGTCGGTCGCGCGCCACGGCGTTCGGCGTTGGCCATGAACGACTGGACGATCTTGCCGCCTGGCAGCTCGACGTAGAACACCGAATGCCCGCCGAGGTAGGCGATGTCATGGACCTTGCCTGCCGACCAGTTGTAGCGGAAATCCGGCTGGGTGGTGCTGACCAGCAGTTTTTCCGGGCGAATCGCGTAGGTGATCGACTTGTCTTCCACTGAAGTACTGACGCCGTGGCCGACGTAGATCTTCTGCTCCAGGTCCGGGCTGTGGATGATCGCGTGGCCTTCAAGGTCTTCCACCACGGTGCCGTCGAAGGCATTCACGTTGCCGATGAATTCACAGACCATGCGGCTGACCGGTGCTTCATAGATGTCCACCGGGCTGCCGATCTGGGCGATCCAGCCCAGGTGCATGATCGCGATGCGCTGGGCCATGGTCATGGCC
>Ga0308165_1004266_pt1 | contig 14319 bp, 11 predicted proteins | sample PhyWR2_FD_201032 | JGI IMG/M metagenome (GOLD analysis project Ga0308165, IMG submission 201032) | Phyllosphere microbial communities from UC Gill Tract Community Farm, Albany, California, United States - DLSLW.R2 | ecosystem: Host-associated > Plants > Phyllosphere > Unclassified | place: USA...
CGTCGGAGCTCAGTGGAGAAGTGATACTGGCAGACACTTCAATTTGGATTGACCACTTCCGCGGCGGCGATAATGAGCTTATCAAGATTATTGGTGATGATCTTTTGCTTTGCCATCCAGCGATTATCGGCGAACTTGCGCTGGGCAGTCTCCGAGACAGGATGAGTGTATTGGCCTTTTTGAAGGTGCAGCGTGAAGCACAAGTCGCAACATATGACGAAGTCATGACCATGATTGAAAAGCACTGCATTTTTAGCATGGGTATAGGCTATACTGATGCTCAACTGCTGGCATCAGTTCTCCTCGATCGGCGAACATCACTATGGACCCGAGACAAGCGCTTAAAGGTTGCGGCTGAAAAAGCCGGCGCACGCCTTTACGAGCCGCTTCACAGTTAACAATGAAAAAACGCTATCAATTTCACGGTTGGCTTTGAGAAAGAAGATTGCGATTAACGACTAAAATCATCGATCCAATCATCTGATTACCAGACAAGACCACGGTGTTGATTTTCATCTCCAAATGAGCCGGTTTTCCATTTCGCTCTAGTCCAATGGGAAAAGAAATAGAAACTGAATTTCAAGAGTTTGAAGTGAATTGAGTGGATCAAGGCATGGTGGAAATGTGGCTCATTCCTTGCCATAAATAAACAATGTTCGTTAAACCATAAATTTAAAGCGTCGATCTGAGGCAGTCAAATCCAAACGCGCTCTAAACGTTCGATGGAAAGGTATGGCCGCCCAAAGCTCGTGTTATCATTCTGGAGGCTTCCATCACATGAACCGAATATTCTTTGAGCTGCTTGCGTTTCAATCGCGTATCCGGACCCGACAACCCGATCGCACCAATAAGCTCGCCTGAGTGTCCTAGGATGGCACACGCACAAGCGGCTATCCCTTCGCGCCACTCGCCTTCAGGAACAGAAGCATATCCCTGCTGACGAATGAGTTCGATATCAGCCTTCAGTTCGTCAAGATTTTTCTTTGAGGTTGATGTATATGGCATAAGCAGATTTTTGAATTGCTCCATGTAGCTGTCCGGTAGCTGCGCCAGCATCGATTTTCCCGTTGCGACAGTCCATGCCGGTACTCTTGCGCCAATGCTTGTATGAGCCCTCACTGCATGTGCGCCCTCGATCTTATCGACGTAAACGACTTCTGTTCCCTCCAGGATCGACAGATGTATTGTTTCACCAGTCAGATCGGAAAGCATTTTCAACGCAGGTCGCGCAACTTCGATAAAACTTAACCTTTTGATAACGTGGCTGCCGAGCTGCCATATTTTAGTTGTCAATTCATACGTACTGTGCGGAGGAATCTGGCGAACATACCCTTGATCGATTAGCGTCGAAAGCAGACGATGCACATTGCTTTTAGTAAGAACTAACTCATTGGCGAGGTCGGTTATCCCGCGAGGCTTTTCGCTGGATGCCAATGTTTCGATCAAACGAAGTCCCTTAATAAATGCTTTATCCATACTTGCTTGCGTAATCTCGGTATAGGTTGAATGCCTGCGCATTGCACGCTTGTTGAAATTTTCTCCAGCAATACTAAGCGATGAAGAATCTTAAATCCACAAAAGGATGAATAGTTCTGCTCAATTATCCCATTTATATCAACGCGCACCTAGCCTAAAAGCATTTCCAGTTTTGACTGGATAAGAAGAAACGCTCTATCTATTTGTATTTATATCTTATTTCAAAAACCTTTAACATTTTTCGAAATGCACTATGGTTATAGTTATGCTGCAAATTTCGTAAAAACGTGAAACGACTGCCCGTGCAGCCTGTCATCTCGTTCTGATAAATTAGCGAAAGAATCCGTAATTCAGACAATTTGTTGAAGAAAATAAGTCAGTCAAAATGGACCGTTATTCCGACCAACGCTATGCATTCATACGCCCTCACTGCATCACCGAGTAGATATAAAAACTCTGGAGTGTCATTAGGCTCTTTACTATCACGGATAACGTCTCATTTAGTCAGTGCAAAACGCCGTATTAAAAGAACTGTTACATGGGCGTTACGAAAAGCATTACAGGCACGTCGCATTTCGAAATCAATTGCGACGTGCCTTCGTAAAGTACTCTATGTCAATGCTGCGCAGGCTCGCTGAATCCTAACTATTGCTTCATTAAGTTCGGCAATCGGGACGGCGTAAGAGATACGAAAAAATGGCGACAGACCAAATGCCGATCCGGGAACCACGGCCACGAAAGCTTCTTCCAAAAGATAGTCTGTAAAATCACTATCAGTTGCAATGATTTGCCCTTTCGGTGTTTTCTTACCTAAAACTCCGCCACAACCAGCAAAGGTGAAAAAGGCGCCTTCTGGAGTACGACACTCCAGCCCATCAATGGTATTTAATCCGCTGACGACGATATCACGGCGGCGCTGGAAATCCTCTCGGCGTTCTTTTAAGAACTCTTGCGGACCATTCAGGGCTTCGACTGCTGCCGCTTGGCTAACGGAACATGGGCAGGATGTAGCCTGACTTTGAACCACTGCCATGGCATTGATGAGCGCGGTAGGCCCGCCAGCATAACCTATGCGCCAGCCAGTCATTGCATAGGCCTTAGAAACGCCATTGATTGTTAATGTTCGATCTTTCAGACGAGGATCCAAAGCGACAGGGGTCACAAATTTGAAGTCATCATAAATAATATGTTCATACATATCATCAACCATCAGCCAGACATGAGGGTTTCGCAACAGAACCTCAATCAGCGGACGATAGTCTTCTTCGCTGTACGCGGCACCAGAAGGGTTTGAGGGGGAGTTCAGAAGAACCCAGCGTGTTTTTGGTGTAATTGCGCGCTCGAGTTGTTCTGCCTGAAGACGAAAACCAAACCTTGCTTCGCATGGAATCGTAACGTTTATACCGCCACAAATCTCAACGATGTCAGAATAGGAGGTCCAGTAGGGGGTTGGGATTATCACTTCATCGCCGGCATCAAGCGAGGCCATGAATGCATTGAATAGAATTTGCTTGGCGCCAGTCGCGACTGTGATCTCATTGAGAGAATAGTCAATGCCGTTCTCGCGACGGAATTTCTCTATGATCGCCTTTTTTAGGGGCGCTGTACCATCAAGCGCTGTATACTTTGTTTGCCCAGCTTCAATTGCAGCCTTTGCTGCATCTTTTACATTTTGTGGGGTATCAAAGTCCGGCTCCCCAGTGCCAAGCACAATGACGGGATGGCCATTCTGCTTCATGGCAGACGCCGTTGCAACGATTTGCAGTATCTTTGAGACACCCACGGAAGCTATGCGGGAAGCCGGACGGAATTCTGTCGTGATTTTTTCGAAAGCAATTGTCATGGCTTTAAACTCTGTACATGAAGATTAAAAAAGATTGATAGCTTGGTGTTAGAAGGAATGCTTATTTTGATCAGGATGAGTTCCTGAGCCCTTCAAGCGCCACTTTGCTTTGTTGTCCATATGTCTTGAATTTCTTAAGGACGGCGGAAATCTGTGCTTCCGACAGGACCGGTGGCTCCCCAAGTGGCAGGCAGAGAATATACTGCTGAGCAAGTTCCTCCACCAGAACTGCCAAGGAGAGCGCTTGGGTGACTGAGTTATGTGCCGCAATGACTCCATGATGCGCCATCAGGCATGCGCGCCGTCCTTCAATCGCCTCGACCACACGATCAGCCAGTTCCTGCGAACCAAATATCTCGTAAGGCGCACATCGTATGCTTGAGCCGCCAGCAGAAGCGATCATGTAATGAATTGCGGGAATGTCCCGTTCAAGGATGCCCACAGCAGTGGCATGGGTTGAATGGGAATGGACAATTGCATTTAGATCATCGCGTGCCATCAAGATTTCTCTATGAAAGCGCCATTCGCTAGAGGGGAGAACGTCACCTTCATAGCTTGCATCCCAACGCATCGCCACGACATGTTCTGGCAAAAGTTTTTCATAGGGTATACCCGTTGGTGATATTAAAAAGCCGTCACCATAACGTACGCTAATATTGCCGGATGTGCCCTTGTTGATGCCGAAGCTATTCATGCTTCGGCATCCTTCTATGATTTCATGTCGTAATTTTAGTTCATCGCTCATCATGTCTCTCGCTGTCCGATCTGATTTGATGTGCAGAGCATTCCCTGTCTGATAAGTGTAGGGTCGCTTGACACGGATGCTGCCGCGATAACCGTGCGGCAAAAGCCATGTCAGCTATAAAAGATGCCGCCATCGACGTTGAGCGCTTGCCCTGTTACAAAGGCGCAATCATCAGATGAGAAAAAAGCGACTGGTCCGACAACATCTTCTGGTTCACCCAGACGATGTACATCCGTTATCTTTTCAAAGTAGGCTACCTTTTCCGGTTCCTGAAGATTGTTCATTCCCATTTCGGTCTTGATAATGCCAGGGCAGATGGCGTTTACAGTGATCCCATCGCCAGCAAACTCCATGGAGCATACGCGGGTAAAACCAACGACTGCGGACTTCGAAGCGGAATAATGTGCTTGACCGGGGCCGCCCGTGCGAGCAGCCAATGATGCTATATTCACGATGCGACCGTACTGCCGCTCTTTCATATGACCGATTATTGCTTGCGTCATCTGGAAAACGCCACGGGTATTAACCGCGAAAGTCTGATCCCAAAGATCAGGTGTCGTTTCTTCGATGGTCGCCATTTTTAATATACCAGCATTGTTTACCAGTACATCGATATGGCCCAGTGCATGAATCGCTTCTTGTGTAGCGCGCCTGCACTCGCTGAGATCGCTTACATCAGCAAAAACTGGTACACACCGACTGCCAAGCTTTTTAACAGCTTCAACGGTCTCAAGGAGAAAAGACTTCTGCGGTTCGATATCATTAAGCGCAAGATCGTAGCCTCGTTGTGCAAGACCTAAGGCGATCGCGCGGCCAATACCGCGGCTTGCGCCGGTGATGATAGCATGCCTGTTCATTGTAAACTTTCCAATTTTTGTAAGATTAATGCTGCAAAACTGGCAGCGAGTTCATTGCTTCCACTGTCTTCTCGAAAGAGACAAGGTTAGCTCCGGAGCCCAATCCGGTTGCAACGATAGCGGACGTCGCCGTAGCGAGCCTGGCGCAGTCTTCCACATCCCAGTCCCGGACCAATCCAGCGATAAAACCGGCAGTATAAGAATCTCCGCAACCGGAAGTATCCCGCACCGTTACCGCAAATGCTGGCAGACTAAACTGTCGGCCATCCTTGTTCATGAAAAAAGAACCCTCAGCACCCAGTGAGATGACGCAAGCGCCCGCACCATTATCGATGAAAAAACGGGCGCAGGCCTGAGGATCATTGGTCCCAACCATTGCGGCGCATTCGTCGATACTTGGCATGAAGAAATCAACATAGGGTAGCAATGGCTCGACAAACGCCAGAGTATCATTGCGCGCAGAAATAAGATCGAGCGTCGTGATGCAACTGGCTGCTTTAGCCGCCGTCAAGAGCTTGACGGAAGGTTCGCCCTGCATCGCAATAATCGAATTGACGCCTCCAAGATGCAAAACCTTGCTCTTGATTGCCTCCGCCTGAGCTTCAGGCGACATCACCCAACGTGCAGAAGCACCGCGGGCATGTATTGCCGGGCGAGAGCCATCCGGACGGATTGGCAAAATCGTCGCCGATGTCTGCACACCGTCGAGGCGGAGCATCTGCGACGTGTCAATCCCTTCATCACAAAGCGAACTGATGACCCATTTGCCTTTTTCGTCATTGCCGATCGCACCGAATGCTTGAGCTTTTAAACCAAGCCGCGCGCATGGAACCGCCGTCCCACCTGCCGTTCCAGCTACCGTCAATGTGATTTCTTCGATAAGAGAAACACTGCCGCCCTTCGGTATCTCGGTAACCGGAAATCCGCAAATATCCATAATGTAACTACCACATACACTCACGTCAAAATCAGTAGCCATGGCACCTCGCTTATTAGCATTAACTCGTCTTCCGGTTTAAAAAGACGGACGCGTCGCGTACAAAACAGGAAGAATCTCAATGGGAAGGAATGTTGAAACAGCTTTATTCGCGGTTCTTACGGACCGGAGGAGTTCCCCGCCAATAGAGCCATAAGCTGGTTCTGATATGACAAGATTGCATCGCCAGCATCGCCCGCATACGCTTCAATGTGGACCAGACACGTATGGGCAGAACAGCCCTGCCCAAACTGAGACGTGCCGACATCCAGCGTTAAAACATTGGGATTACCGGCAATCTCAAGCCCACTGTTCTCCGCCGGTGTAAACCATGCACCTGTTGGCAAAACGATGACTCCCGAACGAACTGTATCGATCACATTTGCAGTTGCAAGGCATGCACCACGCTGATTCCACAACCTGATGGTTTGTCCATCAATGATGTTGCACGCTGCAGCATCCTGCGGATTTATGCGCGCCTGCTCCCGGCCATTGCGCTTCTGCTCCATGCTTGCCGCACCAGTTTCCAACTGGCTATGTAACCGTCCTGCTGGTTGATGCGAAATAAGATGGAACTGCCCCTCAGCTTGTGCTGAACCTAGCCATTCGGCTGGCTCGATCCACGCGGGATGATCGCGGCAGTCTGAATAATTTAAAGCAGCGAGCTTTTCACTGCCGAGCACAATCTTCCCACTCTCGGTCTTGAGCGAGTGGTCCTCGGGATGTTCGCGAAACCCAGCGAGATACACGTGTTGATCCACGGTCGGGCACTTAGCGTAACCCTGCTGCCAGAAGGTATCAAAGTCCGGCATCTCAAAGCCAAGCCGCAGATAAGCGTCGTCACGGCTGAGACTATAGAGGTGTCGCAGCCATTCCATTTCGGTGCGTCCTTCGTTGAAGGCTTCTGCAACGCCTAATTTCTCTGCAATCGCGTTGAAAATGTCGAAATCTGATTTCGAATTTCCAACCGATTCAATCGCTTGATGCATGGCGATGATGTAATCGGACCGCTTATTTCCGGCTATGTCGTTTCGCTCGATGGAGGTATTCGCGGGAAGAACAATATCAGCACGCTGCGCGGTTGCGGTAAACATAGGGTCTTGAACGATAATCGTCTCTGGCTTCGTCCAGCCTTCGGACAGACGGTTCAGATCCTGATGGTGGTGATAAGGGTTTCCACCTGCCCAATAGACCAACCTTGTATCGGGATACGTCCGTGTCGCGCCTTCATAAGTGAATGTCTTCCCCGGATTGAGCAACATGTCGCTGATGCGCGCCACAGGGATGAAACTTTCGATAGCTCTTTTCATGAGCGACATGCCAGGCGATTTGCCGACATTGATTGAAGCGCCCACTCCTCCCAAAGATGCGTATCCATAGCCAACGCCGCCGCCGGGTAACCCGATCTGACCGATCAATGATGCGAGACCCAATGCCGCCCAGAAGGGCTGCTCGCCATGATGCGCGCGCTGCAGACTCCAGCTGACCGTTATCATCGAGCGCGTATCCACCATCTGCTTTGCCAGTGACACGATCTGCTTCGGGTTTAGCCCGGTTATTTCTCCTGCCCATTGAGCAGTTTTCACGACACCATCGCTGCTCCCGTCGAGATAGGCCAGAAAGCGTTCCGATCCGCTGGTGCAGCGTTGAAGAAAAGATGCATCTTGCCAGCCGTTACGCAGTATTTCACCGGCAAGACCAATCATCAGGGCGGTATCGGTATTTGGGCGGATCGGCCACCATTCGGCATTGACCCAATCGGGAATGTCGTCGCGTAGCGGCGAAACGAGTATAACTTTAACTTTGCGCTCTGCGATTTTCGTAAGATGGGTTTCAAGCGAATGGGTGGCGATCCCACCTGCTTCGCTTTGTGCGGTCCGTGGTGATAAAGAGCCGAACACAACAAGGGTTTCAGTATGCTCTGCAATCGTGTCGAGCGTGTTCGCCTGTCCGCCACAGGCCGTGTCGTCTCCGAGCGTATGGCGAAGAATGACAGGCCCGGCGGCGACCGAATAGGTATCTACGTGACCCGTAAAACCGCCTGACAAATTGAGCATACGCTTCAGCAAAGAAGGAGCATGATGGAAGCGGCCACAACTTGTCCAACCGTAGGATCCCGCAAAAATTGAGGCATTGCCGAAACAGCGGGAAACACGTTGGATTTCGTCAGAAACCAGAGTGGTCACTTCATCCCAACTAACTGGCACAAACTGTTCGTGACCACGCCCTCGACGGTCGCTTTTTTCACGTTTCTCCAACCAACCTGCACGCACCATCGGCTGCGCGATACGGCGCTCCTCATTCGCCCACTCCTTTATCGAATGGATTATTGGCGATGGCGCCGGGTCGAATTCAAAAGGTTCAACACCAATAATGGTGTCGTCCTTTACAAGGATCGTATAAGCACCCCAATGACTGCAATGCGGTATCCGCTCGATTTTACCCATAGCCGGTACTCTTCTTTAGATCATGATGTCGATAAGAAATAGAGTGTGAAATTACAGCCGCCCAGCTTCGATAATCCGCTGTAGAAACGCACGCGTACGTTCTTTTTTCGGATCTCCAAAAATCTCTTCTGATGAACCCTCTTCATACACTTTGCCATCGGCGAGAAAGCAGACTTTGCTGGCCACCTCACGCGCAAATGCCATCTCATGGGTTGCAAGAAGCATCGTCATACCTTCAGCTGCAAGATCTCGAACGATATTGAGAACTTCCGCGACGAGTTCAGGATCAAGTGCTGACGTTATTTCATCAAGAAGCAGAACCATCGGCCCCATAGCCATTGCTCGAACAATTGCAACACGCTGCTGCTGCCCGCCTGACAGGCGATCGGGATACTCCTTCGCCTTATGGTCAAGACCAATTCTCTTCAAAAGCGATATGGCCTTGGCTTCCGCTTCCGCCCTGTCTTCACCTAAAACCTTGATGGGTGCCAGTGTCACATTTTCGAGGACGGTCATATGTGAGAAGAGGTTGTAGCTCTGGAAGACAATGCCGACATCGCGTCTCAGCGCATTGACATCGACGCCCGGGCCTGTGATCCGGTCGCCATATATGCTAATTTCACCGCTCTCTATCTGCTCCAGCCCATTTATTGTACGCAATAGGGTGGACTTACCGCAACCCGATGCGCCTATCAGGCATACGACCTGGTGCTCTTCAATATCGAGAGTTAAGCCGTCAAAGACCTTGTGATGACCATACTTCTTATGAATGTTGCGAATTTCGATCATTGCCATCGTGAGAAGCCCTAATTCCCGCCAGCGCGCATACGACGCTGGTCGCGTTCCATCAACTTGTCCACTAATCGTGTTTGTGGAATGGTTATCAGAATGAACAGCAAGGCCACGCCCGAAACCGGTGATAAGTTGAAATAGTTACTGGTGAGGATTTTAGCCTGATTGAAGGCATCGACGGCACCAATCACATTCACCAATGCGGTGTCCTTTTGCAGTCCAATAAATCCATTTAGGAGTGGAGGTATGATACGACGGACAGCCTGAGGCACGATCACATACCGCAATGTCTGCAAGTAAGTGAGGCCCAGTGAACGTGCTGCGGCAACCTGACTTCCATGAATACTATCAATGCCTGCACGGTATACTTCGGCAGTGTAGGCGCCGTGGGTCAGTGTCAGCGCAATAATGGCAAAAGTTTCCTGCGAGAGACCGTCAATCCATGGCAATCCTGTCAATGAAAGACCGAAACCAATCAAGTAGATGTTGATGATCGCTGGCAGTCCCCGAAAGACATCGGTGTAAACCGTTGCCATCATCCGGATGGGACGGCCCGCCTTGCCGGGGGTAAGTCGCGCTATAGCAATGATAAGTCCCCAGATGAGAACAAATATTTCAGCAACAACAAAGATGTATATATTGACCCAGAAAGCACTTCCAACTAGCCCAAAAGTACTGCCGATCAACGGTAGGGAGAAGAATGTGCGCCCAACAGCGAGATCGTTAGCGATAACAAACTGGACGAGGAGCGTCACAGAAATTATGGCCGTAGCAACACCCAAAGTAAAATAGGCTTTATCCCTGGCTGATGCACTGGCGACGCGCGCATCCACTAGACTGCCCGACGCGAGCGCGACCTTCGCTGCTCTTAGTTCATACAGGCTACGGATCGCAGGCAAGAGCAGTACCAATGCACCAATGGCACAAACGCTCAGCATCGCATTGAATAGTAAGCCGTCAATTTGAAGTATTTCCGTGACCGATTTTACGTCAAGCGCCGTTTTCCAGACGGCAGCAATGACGAGAATGGTAACAATCAGAGCTGCAGCCACCCACCCAATAGGATTCTTGGGCGGTGTGCCAGCCTTCCAGCGGCGTTTGCCACTGAGGAGGCCAGCGCTCTGACCTCCATCATTATCAATAAGGAGCGACATCGGCTTTACACTCCGCCCAATTACATTTTTATGTATGGAACCGACGCCGGATCAGCACCGAGAACTGGAGTGAGATATTTGGCTGAGAGTGCTGTGACTGTGCCGTCTTCAAGCAGCACTTCAATGATTTTGTCGATCGTTTTGGCATTTGTTGAGCCTTTAGGATAAAGGCCACCATAGGTCTCACCCGTCGAATACTGCCCCACGACTTCAAGGGCACCGTTTGAACGCTTTGCCCAACCAAGCATAACAGCGGTATCGTTGCCTGCGGCATCCACCTGTCCCGCCCTTAGAGCGGTGACCATGCTTGCTGCATCTGGAAAGACCTTGACGTCAGCTGGCTGCAATTTTTGGGACACAAAATCAGCTGCCGTAGTCGACTGCTGTACGGCAATGCGCATTTTCTTGATAGAATCTGGGTCAACAACTGTGCCCTTCTTCACCAAGATACCGAAGTCAGAGTGAAAATATGGTGTCGAAAAATCAACGACTTTTTTGCGCGGTTCAGTAATAGAAATCTGCGAAAGTGCTATATCGAAGTCTTTGGTTCGCCCTGCTACGAGTGCATCCCACGCGACATTGACTATCTTTACGGAATCAAGACCCGCCCGGTGGGCAATGTTGGCGCCCAGACAGTATTCGTAACCGTCCTTGATCTGGTCCGGCGTATCACCATTATTCCAGCCCGGATTCGACGGGAGGTTAACCTGAACCGTCAATTGACCGGCATTCACTGGTGTAAAGGGCATCGAGCCTTTTGTGCCGGTCACTTCGCATTCGCCGATCATCTCGGCTGCCATAACAGATGGCGCAAACAACAGAGTGAAAAGAACAGCCACCGTTGAGGGGCGACTAACCGAAAATAAACTAACGAGATTGAGCTTCATTTTGCACTTCCTCCATTTGCAATATGTGAATTAATAATGAGCGGGTTACTCTTTTGTTAAATGCTTCAAAACTGGCTTGCCGGGCGTTAATTTTACCCGGTCAAGGGGCGCACCGCTTGAGAAGTTTTCCCGTCCTCATTGTTCCACCACTGAAGTTCTATATTATAGAACACCATTCTGAATATTTATGACGCTGCGGAAGAACTTGTCAAGATATAGCACTGAACTTTCGTCAATTTTGAAAAGTTACATCCGACCTTATTTCGATTTTAGTATGAATCTCATATACTTATCATGTTTTGGAGAAGCTAGCCCTAGGGCGGGCTGTGCACGTAAACGAATAGTCCCTGACTAGCTGCGATCCTATGGCGCTGCCAGGCGTGAAGTCATGGCTAACGTCGATCCTCGCTCACGCAAGGGGCTGAACAATCGGGTCCTGATGGTGTGGACGCCCCCCGACGGCCTTTATGTGGCAGAATGGGGGTGTTGAACACTATTTAGAGGAGGCGTCCATGCAAAAGATTACCACTTAAAAAATGCAATGGCTAGCAAAGGAGCATTGACAGACCGTCATAGTGAGCGATAGCTTATATTTAGAAATACGTTTCGTAATATAGAACACAGAATGGGCGAGTAAGCGGAGTTTATATCTTGCTCCGTTTCAAGGAGGAGCATTTGCTATCCGAACTTCACGAATTGGCTCGGCTAGTCAAAACAGGGATGAAGGTTGCTCTTCCTGTTGACTATGCCGGGGTCTCGATGGTTCTCACTAAAGCAATCGTTGAGAATGGCGCCGGCGATCTCCATCTGGTTTGTGTACCCACAGGTGGGCTGCAAGCGGACATTCTGATTGGTGCAGGTCTGGTCAGATGCATTGAAACCAGCGCTGTCACGCTGGGCGAAGCGGGTGCTGCGCCGCGGTTCAATCATGCCGTCCAGTGTGGAGGAATAGCTATACTTGATTCAACTTGCCCAGCGATTCATGCGGGATTGATGGCAGCTCAAAAGGGGGTTCCATTCCTCCCGATGCGCGGACTTATAGGATCCGACATACTGCGTCATAGGCGCGACTGGGGTCTTATCGACAACCCTTTTTCCAACAAGACCGATCCAATTGTTCTCATCCCCGCTATTGCGCCAGATATTGCCATTTTTCATGCTCCTATGGCTGATAAATTTGGGAACGTTTGGGTGGGGCGCCGTCGCGAGCTGGCGGCAATGTCATATGCTTCACGGCAGACGATTGTGACGGTGGAACGACTCGTCGATCACAGCCTTCTGGATGATGAACTGACAGCAGCTGGTACATTGCCATCAATTTACGTGACCGGTGTGGCGCTGGCGCCTAAAGGGGCTTGGCCATATGGCTTGTGGGGAGAATATCCGTCTGACTTCACAGAGCTAAAACGGTATGCGGGGCTTGCGCGGACAAAAGAAGGCTTTGTTGAATATATGGGAACCAAGTCGATGGAGTTGGAGCAATGACCCCAATTCTTGCTCGTGAGACCCTAATATACACAATAGCAGAGCTCCTTGAGGGTGTCCGGCACGTTGCTGTGGGAGCATCCTCCCCCATACCAGCTGCGGGCGCTATGCTTCGGCGTGCACTCAACGAGCGTCAAGGCAAGGAAGCCGTCAGAATTTCGATTCTGGGCTCGGTGGAATATAATTTTTTTACGAATGGCTCGACAGAGCTTTTTGACTGCGCTGCCCAGGGTCGAATTGATGCTTTCTTTCTGGGAGGCGGGCAAATCGACGGGAAGGGCAATATAAATCTCGTCGGTGTCGGCGACTATCCGCAGAGTAGCGTGAGATGGCCTGGCTCCTTCGGCTCAGCTTATCTCTATTTTGTTGTTCCGCGGGTCATTCTTTTTCGTGAAGAACATAGTTCTCGCGTTTTCGTCAACGAAGTTGACTTCATCAGCGCACCCGGTGTTTCTGACAAGAATGTCTACAGAACGGGCGGCCCTTATGCCCTGCTGACGAGCAAGGGCCTTTTCTGTTTTGATAAGGAACGGGAAAAATTCCGGCTTGCGAGCCTGCATGACGGGCATGATCTGGCGGAAGTCGCGGCAGCCACCGGCTTCAGCTTTGACCATTCACCAAAACCAGACACGACCCCTGAACCCGATTCTTCCACCCTTCAGATTATGCGCGGACGGGTACTGGACGAGTTGAGCGAAACCTATCCACAATTCGCGACTGAGATGCGTCATGAAATTGAGACTCTATCATCCGGTGCGCGAGCGCGCATCCCAAAATAACTTGAGCCAACCTTCGGAATAATATGCGCTTTAAAAACAGTTAGATAGAGATTTTGTTGTGATTCAATCAAAACTGTAAATGCTCTGAAAATGCGGGAAAACTGAAATGACAACTCAATCTATTCCACTTGGGTCACTACAAGGTCTGAAAATTATTGATGCCAGCCGCGTTCTGGGCGGTCCTTATGCGGGGCAGATCCTTGCCGATCACGGCGCTGATGTCGTCAAGATCGAGCCGCCAGCCGGAGATGAGACTCGTGGATGGGGACCGCCTTTTAAAGATGATGTTGCAAGCTATTTTCTGGGGCTCAATCGCAACAAGCGCGGCATGGCACTCGACATGGCGAAGCCTGCAGGACAGGAGTTATTGCTGCGTCTCCTTGAAACAGCCGACGTTTTTATCGAGAACTTCAAAAGTGGAACACTTGAACGCTGGGGCTTGAGCCGCGAGTTTTTGATGGAGCGTTTTCCTCGGCTCGTTCATTGCAGGATATCTGGGTTCGGCAGCGATGGGCCGCTAGGCGGCCTGCCCGGCTATGATGCGGCAATCCAGGCGGCTTGTGGTATAATGAGTGTTAATGGTGAAAAGGACGGACAGGCCTTGCGTGTCGGTCTGCCCGTTGTTGACATGGTAACGGGACTGAATGCCGTCATCGGAATTATGATGGCGCTCAATGAACGTGCGACCAGCGGCAAGGGACAATTTGTAGAAACAACGCTCTACGATTGCGGCTTTTCACTGCTTCATCCGCATTTACCGAACTATTATCTTTCCGGTAAAGTTGCTGGCGCTTCTGGCAATGCCCACCCCAATATATGTCCATATGATACATTTAAAACAGCAACGGATCCGATTTTTCTTGCGGTCGGTAATAACC
>Ga0308165_1004267_pt1 | contig 14312 bp, 15 predicted proteins | sample PhyWR2_FD_201032 | JGI IMG/M metagenome (GOLD analysis project Ga0308165, IMG submission 201032) | Phyllosphere microbial communities from UC Gill Tract Community Farm, Albany, California, United States - DLSLW.R2 | ecosystem: Host-associated > Plants > Phyllosphere > Unclassified | place: USA...
AGATTATCTGGAGGAATAGAAGATTTTTCTAAATATTATACGGCCAATTATGATTCTGTCAAATTTCACCATGATTTGAAAGAGAAAATGATATTTTCGACTCATAATTTGGTTTCCGATAGTTCGTTTAATGCTTTTCAACTTATTCTCTGTAGAAATGTACTGATTTACTTTGATAAAGAATTGCAAAATAGTGTTTTTAACCTTTTTGATATAAGTCTTGATGCATTGGGGTATTTAGCTCTAGGATCTAAAGAAACTATTCGTTTTTCAAAATTAGAAAAACAGTATAAGCAAATTGGTGACGAACGCATTTGGAAAAAAATCCGATAATCTTAAGATATACTTAGCAATGGTAAAAAGGACAAATATAGTGGTTATCGGAGGGTCGGCCGGAAGTCTCAAAGTACTTCTCGTAGCTTTACCTCTCCTAGATCAAGGCCTTCCGTTTCCCATTGTTATCATTATGCATCGCAAGGCTTCATCCGATTCGGTATTAAATAAGCTCTTGGCACATAACACAAAATTAGACGTCATAGAAATCGAAGATAAGATGACCATGTTACCGGGATGTATCTATATTGTACCACCAAATTATCATATGCTTTTTGAAAATAAGTCATTAGTATCGTTAGATTTTTCTGAGAAACTTAATTTTTCACGACCATCTATTGATATTACATTTCGTTCTGCTGCTGAAGTCTTTCAGGAATGTGCTGTTGCTTTGCTGTTGTCTGGCGCAAACTCGGATGGAGTAAATGGATTGAAAGAAATTAAAAGCTATCAAGGCACTGTAGCGGTCCAAGACCCCTCGACCGCAGATGTTGATTATATGCCTTTACAAGCTACTTTGCATGTCGCTGTTGACATCATTTTAAAGCCAATTGAAATTGCGACTTATATCAATAGATTACGTATTTAATCTTTGTCCTTTTACAGGACAAATTATTATATTAGCGCCTTGTTAATATTCCCTATACATTGATTTACTATGAAAGATAAAACTATACTGCTCTTTGATGATGATGTAAATATCTTGGAGGTATGCACCATTATTTTAGAGAACTATGGGTATACAGTAGCTACTTCTGAGACATCGCACGACATTATTGAAAAAGTAACTGAAATTAGACCAGATGTTATTTTAATGGATAATTGGATTCCTGAAATTGGTGGTATAAAAGCAACTCAGTTGGTGAAGCAACACCCTGAATTTAAACATATACCAGTTATTTATGTATCTGCAAATAATGATATTCATCTTTTAGCTGAAGAGGCTGGAGCGGATAGCTATCTTGAAAAACCATTTAATTTGGATGATTTGGAAAGTGCCGTAAATACGATGCTAATGGATTCAAAGGATAGGGTCTAAATTGTAATAATTAAACATCATAATAGTAAAAAAGGATTTTGTGTATACAGAATCCTTTTTTATTTAATATTTGTGAATTATACCTTTCATGATATAATCCTTTCATATGACTGCAATTTACAAATATTAGATTTTTTTAAACTTGCTGTAAATGTACTTGTTCACAGCGCTATGTACGTAATTTGTTGTATTTGTACCTGTTGTAAATTATGTGTGAAAACTAATAAGTTACGAGGGCGTTATTAGTGTGTAGATAATAACATTAAAACTTACATATTATGGCAACAGTAAAAAGTAAAAAAGGTAATATGCCTAACGCACATCTCCACGAATTATTTGTAGACGAATTGAAAGATGTACTTGGAGCTGAAAGACAATTGTTAAAGGGCCTAAAAAAATTGGCCGATGCAGCACATGGAGAGCAGCTTAAGCAAGCATTTAAAAGTCATTATGAGCAAACTGAAGGGCATATTGAGCGATTGAAGTCTGTGTTTTCGAGTATCGACTTGACCGCTAGAGGTAAGAAATGTAAAGCGATGGAAGGTTTGCTAAATGAAGCTGAGGAAATTTTAGAAGAGTTTCAAGATAGTCCTGAAGTATTAGACGCTGCTCTAATCGCTGCTGCACAAAAAGTCGAGCATTACGAAATCGCAACTTATGGTTGTTTGGTCACGTATGCTAAATTGATGGAGCACAAAGAGGCCGAAGAGCTTTTAGCTGCTACTTTAGCAGAAGAAAAAGATACTGATGTATTATTAACAGAGATTGCTATGAGCGAGTCAAACTTGGGGCAGTCAGCTTAATTTACATAATCATACAAGAAGCTAAAACAGCTGTCATCATTTATAAGATGACAGCTGTTTTTATATTATTAGTAGCTTAATACTTCCGCTTTTCTGTGGTATATGTATATGCTCTATTATCCCTTAGGAATCTTTTTGCATGTATGCATAATTAATGATATTATACGATTTACTATACGTTATGCTTACGACAATCCACTTTTAATTTACGATGTCACTTTGATCAATTCAATGATGGATGAAAGGAGACCTAGTAGTATTTAAATTTTGGGAACTAAAAATTCCAGTACATTTTCTCTCACTTCATATACAGCAATATTTTTCAATGGAAGTATAAGTTCATCATCGATATGCATGTACGCACTATCGCAATCAATAGTCAGTTCCTTGGCTTCAAATGATTTATAGTTAAATGAAACATCATGTTGATCAATTCTTTTTTTGATATACTCCGCAAAATCTGCTCGTTGATCTTCATCGACATATACCACATTAAACATACCATCGTCTGTTGCTGCTTCTGGTGACAATATCAGATTGGGACCTATCGATTGAATATTCATGACTTCCAATAAGATACAATTCCCTTCGTATATTCGATCATCTGCTTTTATCCAATATTTTTCAGATTTAGCCGATAATATGATCTCATGTAGCACCTCAAGTGCCAGTTTTAATTCATCTTTTGAATTTTTCACTTTACTTTTATCCACGCCAATCATTTTTTTAATTAAATGCGGAAACACGCCATACCCTGCACCTTCAAGAAAAAAATCTGTTTTATCTGCATTTTTAATTACACCAACATCAAATCGTTGTCGCTTACTATTTTTCCAGCTTTCGATATGCTTTGCATGATTTAAATTACTGTCGATACCTAGAGCAATTGATAGATTATTGGCCGTTCCCATCGGGAGAATGGTGATGGGTATTTTTTTATCAAGTGCAGTTCTTTTCATCAGCTCTTTCACAACGCCCCTTACAGTGCCATCCCCGCCAGCAACTATCGCAAAATCCGTTTGATCTAGCTGATGAATCCAGCTATCACCTTTTTTAACTGAAAAATACACACAAGTATATCCTTCATTCTCGATACATTCTACTAAATCAGACTTCAAATGATCTTCATCTCCCGCGCCGGGATTATGCAGTAAAATAGCTTGTTTCATACATTAATTTATATATATAACAACATTTCCCAAGACTATTTGTTGTTATATAAATAATATTTATTTGCAGTAACGATACACATTATGAGAATTTTAATTACAAATGACGATGGTATTTACAGTCCAGGCATTGCATCACTTGCCAAAGTTGCTAGAAAATTTGGACAAGTAAAATTGGTCGCACCCGATGTGGAACAGTCCTCGATGGGACATGCGGTTACACATTCTCGACCTTTGAGTTATAAAAAATCACCAATCGAGTTTCCTGATGTTGAAGCATATCGGGTCAATGGTACACCAGCAGATTGTGTTGCGATGGGAACCCATCTATGGAATGATGTGGATGTGGTATTATCAGGGATTAACATGGGACCTAATTTAGGCAATTCAATGTGGCATTCGGGCACTTTAGCCGCTGCTAAGCAAGCTGTTTTATTTGGTATTAAGGGTATAGCACTCAGTACACCAGTTGGCAATACAGAGCCTGACTTCGAGGCACTTGAACCTTATGTTGAACAGACCTTAGAATTGTTACTAAAAGATAAGGAATTGGCTTTATATAATGTTAATTTTCCACCTCAACCTACTGACATGATGTGGACCAGACAATCTGTTCGTTTGTATGATGGAACGATTATACCAGGTACAGATCCTTTAGGACGTAAGCATTATTGGTTTACGGTTACACCGTTAGAACCGGCTGATGAAGGAACAGATCGTTGGGCAATTGAAAATAATTTGGTTTCTATAACACCATTAAGACTCGACCTTACAGATGAAGCTGTGCTTTCTAAAAAGTTGACCGAAGGCTAGTTAGTGATATTAATATTCGATTTCATGATCCGTTATGTATATGTGCGATCCTAACTGTTTTTGTCTATTTTATATCTATGATGATAGTGGATACATATTCACTTTAAAAATTTGATGTCTATTTAAATATAATTTGAAAATGAAGAATCTGAGAACTATATTTTTACTTTCGCTTTTATTCTTCATCACTGCTTGTGGTGAAAATAAAAATTCCAATTCAGCTTTACAGCATAATCAGGATACTGCAAAACAGCAAAAATCAAATCCCGGAGTTCCATTGGATAATCTCCATAGAAGTAAAACAGGAGATTCTGCTTCAGGGAAAAAAGATGTCAAAACCGGTATTCCACTTGACAATTTAGAGCGTAGCAAATCAGCTGATAGTATTAATCAGCCATTGAATCGTTAGAAATTTAAATTATTCAAGTATTAGACAGGAGTACTATTGCGTATTTAGTTAATATCTGAGGTAAAATCCAGTCAAGACTATTATCTGTTTAAGGAAGTATTGACCATTATTAAATACTTATTTTTATAAGCGTATACGAATGATCTGATTTAAATGATATACAAAGTTGATTTTGTATAGTTCATCCGTACTTTTTATTAGCTATCATTGAGCAGCATCCCTTAAATTGCGGACATGATCATGAGCTGCTTTTTGTCTTTGTGCATGATTTCGGATTATACTTACGATATGTATAGGAAGGTCGGGTGATTCCTGAATTGCTTTTTCATATGCCTTTTTACTTGCGTCTTCACCGCGTTCACATTCCTCGAGGATACTCTTACGATCATGACCAGATAGCGAAGCTTTAAGTTCTAACCAAAAGCGATGTAATTTTCCAGAAATATGCATTCGCTGTCCCGATCCTTCGCCATCAATAACTGCGAAAGGAAGCAATTCACTATTGAATTGATTGGTTTGCTGAATATAATCTTCAAATAGTCTTCTTAAATCCTGGTCGCTATCATTTTTCAAATTTTCTAAAGCACGTGTATAGCCATCTATTCTATCATTGTTGATCTGAATCAAATCACTGATAATTTCTGCAGTAGTTTCACTGGTATACATAATTTTTGCCAATTTATCTGTTAATAACCTAATTACTATTTATTAACAACTCGACGTATATAAAGGTTTTTGTTATAGCATTGTTTATCGTTTAATAACAGTCGGTACATGAGTTTTTTTGGCTGTTGCTTTTAAATGTAAACAAGTATTCTTTCTATCATTTAACGTATTTGTTGTAGTTTTTTAAATGCAAACTTTTGACTTAGTACCATGTTATATAGTCAGTAACGCTAAATTAACAAAGATGGCAACAAAAAATGAAAATGAAAAAGTAGGTATTGTCAATAAAGATCAACAACCTATAAAAAAGAAAACGATTACGTCAGTAGTTGATAAAAGAGATAAAAAGCAAGAAGGTGATGGCGAAGCTGGAGTCGATGCGCAAATAGAGCAGCTAAATGATATGCCAGAGCCAGATACATTTCCACGTGAGTATGTAAAGCCTAAGCATAAATAGCATGATAGAAATCAAGAAGATGTTTTTAGAGGGTGCCGAACTAGATTTTCTATTGGAGATCGTGGGGCGATCGGTCATTATGTTTATCTTGATATTAGTGATTTTGAGATTGTCAGGTAAGAAAGGGGTAAGGCAGCTTACCCTTTTCGAAGTAGCAATTATTTTGAGCTTAGGCTCTGCTGCTGGTGACCCTATGTTTCAAGAGGAATTGCCTATTATTTATGCACTTGTTGTCTTATTTTCAGTTATTCTGATTTATAAGCTGATAACTTGGCTATCCACTAAATCCACTTTTATTAATAAGATTTTAGAAGGAGAGGCGATGGTCGTGGTCAGGCATGGTATGTTTGATTTAAAGCACGAGCATGATGGTGATTTTTCAAAAATGGAGTTTTTCTCAGAGTTGCGTAATCAATCAGTAGAGCATCTTGGTCAGGTTCGTATGGCTGTACTTGAGATTGATGGTTCAATGAGCATATTATTTTATCCAGATGCAGAAATAAAATATGGACTCCCATTATTTCCAGATGACTATCAACAGATTACAATCCATGCAGCAGGAGCTCCGATTGCTTGTATGTATTGTGGGCAAATTTTGGAAAATATTCCTCAAGAACAATCATGCCCTCGATGTCAACGTAAAAAATGGGCACTAGCAATTGATACTAAACGTATCTAATTTAGAAATAATAGAAAAAGATCAAATTATAAGGGAGTACGATATCTTATAATTTGATCTTTTTTCTGTCCTTAGAGTATCATTAGATACTCATTTATTCATGCTATTTAAAAAAAAATATGACATTAAATTTCTTTATATTTTGCCTGAAGATAGGGATTATGATAACGTTTGTAGAATAATTTCTTGTCATCTCTATAGCTTGATACGGCTCCCAATTTATGTAACAGTTTAATGTAGTACCATGCCAAATCTATTTGATAAGGTTTAAAACCACTGCGTGCGCTTTTGGGAAATAGATGGTGATTATTATGCCATTCGCCGGCAACGATCCCGGGCCATATTTGATTGATTGATTTGTCATTGACGCTAAAATCTATACCTTCTCTTTGTTTATCTTCTCCTTTAGCATGACCTTCATAATTAAACGTCCTTACTCCAACACCCCAAAAAGCTGCGGCTCCAAAAAGGCTACATGCTAGAGCGTGCCCCCCCATTAGATAAAATGCTAAGTACCAAAAAGACCAGTTTAGTATCCAAGACAGTAGCGCATATGCAGGTTTTACATAAGAGCCCCATTTTTTGTACTGCTTATAGCTATTTGCTGGTACAGCAGTATGCTGCATAAGCAATTTTACTCTATTATAATCTTGTTCATTAAGATCTTTGGCTATGGGTTGATGATTGACGTCGGCAAGAAAGCAATATAGAAATCCCGCTTGTGCATTGTATGGATCTCCTGGTTGATCAGATTTAGCATGGTGTACATGATGTGAAATCACATAGATCTCTTCTGGAATCACATTGATCGTTAGATTTTGGGTGAAAAATCTCCAGAAAGCATTTTTGAATTTGTACGCTCCATGGGTACAGTATCGGTGATGCCAGATAGTTCCATGGGTTCCCATGATGATCATACTGTAAATAAAAGCTGCTAGCAGTGTCCACCAACTTAAGTAAGTTGTTAAAAAAATAAAGAAAAAAGGTATTAGACAAATGATCTTTAACCAACTGAAAAAAGGAAGCCAATTTTTTCGATCTTTAAAAATATTTATTCTATTGAAAAATTCAATGATGATTTCTTTATTCGTTGGCTTAATAAGTTTGCCCGTAGCGTCTTGCCACCCATAGGAAGGTGGTTGTAATACATGATCTAAAAATGACATGTTGGTAATAATTTTAGTTTAGGGATGTTGTCAGAGTAGTTTAGCTAAAAAATAAGTGATATATGAATATTTTTTAGAATAACATTTCGTGTTTATAATTATCTTCTAATAGAACTATTTGAGATCGATTAGGGAATAATTTGGAGTGGTAAATAGTTGATTGAATAGTGTTGTTATCGAATTAGTGATCATTTGAAATGCCATATTTAACAGAAGCTAGCATGCACATTGAATAGACGAAATCTAAATTTAAAAAATGTAGTAAATTAGCACAGATGCTAATCACTACATCAATACGGAGAATTTATCTTAATTCCCCAATTCTTTTATCTTGCTACGCGTACGTTGAAAGCGTTAACACCTTTTTGGCCATTTTCTACTTCAAATGTTACGCTGTCATTTTCACGGATATCATCCATTAAACCAGTTGAATGTACAAATACATCTTGACCACCATTTGTTGGTGTAATAAAACCGAAACCTTTGGTAACGTTAAAGAATTTTACTGTTCCTTCTTGCATTATATTATTGTTTTTATTAAAAATTATTTCATTATAGACCCATGTTTATGTCATCGTATGACACATACAAGTTAATCGATCTGCTAGCAAGAAAAGGATGTGTATTTTTGAAGGTTGATAGAAGTCAAGCTCTAAGAGTACTGCGCACTTTTTATGAATAACAAAAATTGGCAGTTGCAAAAAGCGATAAGTAACACGTTGTGGTTTATTTACCTGTTTGGTGTTTGATAATCGCAAGGCAGAGCCTGATTCTAAAACAAATGTAAGTATTATATATTGAAAATCAAAATATATTAATTTTTATCCGCAATAAACTGATTATTGCATCTGTATGCCTTCCATGGCATTTTGACTTTTATTTTTCTTAAACATATTCATATCCATTTTTCCAAAGCGGTATGACAAGTTTAATTTAACGAGCTGCGGATTGGAAAGACGATAATAGGTCTGTGAAAATCCCTCACCAGAAGAAACGATAGTATTGCCTCGACTTCTGAAAATATCGTTTACAGCCAGAGTAACAGATGCTGCTTGGTTTTTCAAGAAACTTTTCTTGATGGCAAGATCAACCCCGTAAAATGGTTTTATATATCCTTGTGACGAGCTTTGAGCTTGATTCATCGGCGGACCGAAACTTTGATTTTGTGTAACAGGCATATTTGTTTTGCCTTGATACTCAAAAGCTAATTGAAAGTTCCAATTATTTTTAATATTGAATGTATTGTTTAATTTTCCAAATACTGTCCACATCGCATCAGTTTTTACACGTTCATCTACCTCGATTTTAGAATTATAGAAATTTACATCTGCTGTGAGATCCCACCACTTTTTCAGATTATTAGTGTAAGTAAACTCTGCACCATAGTTTCTGCTGGCATTAGCATTGATATAGGTATTGATAAAATCCATTTTATCTGTGATCGGATTGAGTTCTTGTGTCAGATACCGCGTAATTAAATTATTGGTTTTTTTGTAATATACAGAAGCCAAAAAAGTGCCTTTGCCATGTGTTCTACTATAAGAAATTTCACCCGATGTCGTAAACTCTGGTACAAGGTCCGCATTACCTCTTGTGATATTTAAACTATCGGTATAATCTATAAAAGGAATAATTTGAAAAAAATTGGGACGGTTAACACGGCGGGTTACACTCATTTGAACCTGATCTTTCTCGGATATTTTTTTACTCAAGAATAAGGATGGAAATAGGCTAAGTGGATAGCGATTGTGAAATTTTTCATTGGTATTCAAAAGCTCTCCATCGTAAGTGGAACTTTCGCCACGAAGACCAACTTTGTATGATACCCAATCTTTTAAATTTCCACCAAGAGAAGCGTATACTGCATATACGGTGTTTTTATTATCATAATTGGTAGATGCTGATGTGATATTTTCAAAATCTTCTTCACCTATAGCTTTTAGTGAATTGTCATTGATATTTGTTAAATTATTGATCTGTGCACGCAATCCTGTTTCGAGTTTCATACCATTTTTGAATGGTTTAACATAATCAGCTTGGATCGTCATAAACTGATTATCACCCGAACCATTATTTTTTTGTATCTGCGTACCTGTAATCTGGTTCATACTATTAAGGTAGTTGGTCGTGTAAAGGCCATTGGATGTATTACTGCCTCCAAAATAGTTAAAGTCAACTGTCAATTCTTCACCTTCTGTTTTGAATTTTTGAACTAGACCAGCTTGTAGACCTCTAGGTTTAAAGCTGCGCTCTGATTCAGAAATTCTATTGCTTAGTGAAGTGTTGCTTGCTGATTGTGTTGAGATCAACGTGCTTTCATTAGGACGAAATTTTCCCTCGACAAATATTCCTGCAATTGAAAATGTAGTTTTTGGACTAAAATCATAATCCAGACCCAGTCTTCCAAAAGTGATCATCCCTTTTGTTTTTCCTTCTATATCTTGGTCTACAACTGAATTTTCGTTGTTGATATTACTCAGTCGATGACTATCTCCCTCGGTATTGTTTCGCATACGCATATTCATACCTGTTAATGAAATATTTAATTTGTCCTGACGTGCATTGAGACTTCCCATAAAATTGGTTCCGCCAAAGCGGTCACCTCCAAGGGTCACCATACCATTGTAACCTGTTTTTTTATTTTTCTTAAGAATGATATTTAAAATACCTGCCATACTCCCTGAAGCATCGTACTTAGCAGATGGATTGGTAATGATCTCTATTTTTGCGATAACGTCGGCTGGTATTTGATCTGGCGAAAGTGTTGTCGGTTTACCATCTACGAAAATTGTTGGAGCAGCATTTCTGAGTTTGACATTGCCGTCAATATCAACTTGAACAGATGGCATATTGCGAAGTACATCAATGGCTGTTCCACCGGCTGCTACGATATTTTTTTCTACATTGTACACTTTTTTGTCAATATCCATCTCCAGCAGCGCTTTACGCCCTGTCACGGTTACTTCATCAAGTTTTTGATTATCGGGATCTAGGACGATTGACCCCATATCTTTGTTTATATTTTTGTTATTACTTCCATATTCTACTCGTATATCTTTAGCAGTATAACCGACAGAGCTAATTTTTAATTTCCATTTGTCCTTAGTGGATACATCTGAAAAACTGAATGTACCATTTTCTTGAGAACTGGTACTTCGTATTAATACTTCTCTTTCCTTGCCAGACGTTTGTTCTTTTATGATCTGCAGTAGAGTGACCGAAGCCTGCGCAATTGGTTTACCTTGATTGTCTACAATTTGACCTAAAAGTTTACCTTCAGAGATGCTTATACTACTTGGGCGGTTAGTTGAAGACGTTTGGGCATCTAATGTCGAGACGGACGCAGCCATCATCAGTGCTGATATATATGTTTTCATTTTTTCTTTTTTCCATGTATGCGGACAGTTCAGGTAATGAAGTCCGATCTAAAGCAAATGTGACAAGGATTTTTAATCTACACAATCATCTGTAGACAAATCACGTAAATGTGTAGACCAATGGAGGTAGATTTAATTAAATTTAGGTATCGAAAGCTTTATCTCAGGTGAAAGCGATCGATATTGCTGATATATTTTTTTCCGATAGGCAATGCTATTTCGGGGAGTGTAAGCTTTGTTTGGGTAACGTGTTCAATTCGACTTTTATTGATGATGAAAGAGTTGTGGATACGTAAAAAATCAGTTTCAGGCAGTATTTTTTCCATACCCCTCAGGTTACTGCGTGTAAGAAGAGGATTTGAACGACTTACCAGGTATATTTTGACATAATCTTTTAAGCCTTCTATATAACTGATCTCATGTAAAAAGATTTTTGTTTTTTTATATTCCACATTGACTACGATGTGATCTATTTTTGGTTTATCACGTCTCAACATAATTTCCTCCACTTTCCGAATCGCTGTCGTCAATCTTCCTTTTGAGATGGGTTTGAGTAGATAATCAACCGCATTGAGCTCAAATCCCTCTACAGCATAATCATGATAAGCTGTAGTGAAAATAAATAATGGTGGGGCGGGTAGTTCACGGATAAATTCTGTACCTAATTTTTCTGGCATCTGGATATCTAAAAAAATTAGATCTACAGGTTGATCTTTTAAAAAATCAGACACATCATTAGGAGCATTGAATTTCTGTAAAATCTCTATATTGTCAAAGCTTAATAAATCATCTTCCAAGATATTTAGGGCAAATGGCTCGTCATCGATCAGTATACATTTAATCTTCATCAGTAGTCAGTTTTAGTATAACTTCAAAATACCCTTGATCATTTTTATTAATGGAAAGTTGATGCTTATTGGGGTAGAGTAATTGTAGACGACGCTGTATATTGGCTAAACCAATACCTTCGTTTACACGAGGCTGGGTGTGCTGCAAAATTTTATTGCTTGATTTAAAAGCAATTCCGCCGGGTATTTTAATAAATTGAAATATGATGTCCGGTGTGTTTTTGCTATCCACTCCATATTTAAATGCATTTTCTACAAAATGAATAAAGAGCAAGGGTGGAATCATTCTATTTTTTAGATCGTTTTCAATTTCAAGCTGTATATTTCCTGCAACCGGAAGCCTTAGTGTTTGTAAAGCGATGAAATTTCGCATATGTTCAATTTCCTTGAAAAGTTCCACTTTTGGACCATCAACCTCATAAAGGATATAGCGCAATATTTCAGATAATTTAATGATGGTATCTTCTGAATCTGGAGATTGCTTACGGATCAGCCAACGAATATTATTTAGCGTATTGAATAGAAAATGGGGGCTGATCTGAAGTTTTAAAATGGTGAGTTCTGCTTTAGTTTTTTCCAATGCAATTTGCTTATTCAATTCTTTCTGTCTAGCCTGTTCTCCATAAAGAAAGATCATGGATGAAGTGATCATACAAAGTGAATATATAATCCCTGGACCGATTACCAGTCGTACAAATAGAATATTCTCTTTTGTAAAATGAGCTAACTCTCCATTGGGATTAAAATAAACAATTGCATAGTTGAGAACAACATATGCTAGAAAACCAAAAAGAATGATAGATACAAAGATTCTACGATGGCTAAAGAAATATTTTGGTGCAACATAGTAGCAGTGTAAATAAAAGCTAGTCGCCAAAAATAAAATATTAACGAAATGAGATATACCCGAATATGGTTTAAATTCAGCAATCTTGTCTGGTTGGTAGAGGTAAGTAATAAATGGAAGAAACAATAGTATAGTCCAGATGACAATATGCAAATAGAACTTTTTGAAGAATCTACCAATCATAACATTTATTTTAAGCCAGAAAATTCTCTGATATTTCAAAAATATAAAATTATTCAACATTATTTCGAAAATTCATGATAACATTTATATTCGTATCGTATTGTAAGTGAAAAATGTTTTAAAACTCTTTCATTAAAAATTAACGCAACATGTTTACATTAGAACAGATCAATGAAGCTCATGGTAAAGTTAAAACAGGAGCGGGGTTTCCCTATTTCATAAAAGTAATTAAAGCTTTAGGCGTTATGCGCTATGAAGCTTACATAAAAGATGGACATATTGATTATTATGGTATCCATAATCATATCGTAAAGGCTAGTGCAACATACGAACCACTAGTAATTGCCAATAATGTGAAAAAAGAAAAATTTAAGACCGAATTATTAGCGCATCAACAAGGTAAAACAGATTTTTTAACTTTTATTAAAATGTGTGCTCAGGTTGGGATTGATAAGTGGGTTATTTGTATGGATAAGATGACATGTACCTATTATGATCAAGCAGGCAATGAAATTTTGGTGGAGGATATTCCTCCTGTCTAAATACACTAACATGAGGTATACTCATGCTGAGTCAATTGATAAAGTCAATCTGCACCTTTAATTTCTTTATTTTACGTTATTTTTCTAAATAATTTAGTGTCGATTGTGGATCATTTTAATATAAATAGCATCATTAGGATAGAAGTGCCTTTTCTTTTTTATAATTACTGATACAGACATTCCAATCTACAATACCCGTTTGTGCATTAGATTCTGCTATTATATTTCCATTACGTTGCGCGTTGTTATATGAAGCCAAAAGGTTACAGATTTTTCCTGATAAGCGGGGCTGTCATTTTTTTTGGTTTTACTTCCTATCCAAAACATATGGCATTCGATAAAAAATCAATACGACGCAAAAATGTGTTGTAAAGGCTGCACTTTTATTAAAGTAAAGTAAAACTATTGATTTGTTTGCATAATTCTCTTCATTATTTGTCAAATTTGTGATCAGGTTTATATTTACATCTGTTTTGTAGAGATATTACTTTTCTTGAAAATTTATCTTTACAATAATGATCTACAAGATATAGGATCTTAAAAGATCGCTTTATTTCTTATGTAAAATGTTTAGTATAATTACACGGTAAAGAAAAAATACAATATCAACAATTAAATGAGTATGATGAATTTGAATGTACCTGCAACGACCTCAGAGTCAGTAAAAAAAATACTTCCGATCATTCTTGCGACTTCAATATTTATGCAGATGCTCGATTCAACTATCCTCAATACTTCATTGCCAGCTATTGCCAAAGATCTGAATGAATCACCATTAAATATGCAGAATGCCATTATCAGTTATGTCCTTACTTTAGCTGTTTTTATGCCTGTAAGTGGATTTCTGTCAGATAAATTCGGTACAAAGCGTGTTTTTATTTTCTCTATCGTACTCTTCAGTGCTGGTTCCTTATTTTGTTCGCTTTCTCAAAATTTGATGCAACTCGTAATCGCACGGGTGGTACAGGGTATCGGTGGTAG
>Ga0308165_1004270_pt1 | contig 14294 bp, 10 predicted proteins | sample PhyWR2_FD_201032 | JGI IMG/M metagenome (GOLD analysis project Ga0308165, IMG submission 201032) | Phyllosphere microbial communities from UC Gill Tract Community Farm, Albany, California, United States - DLSLW.R2 | ecosystem: Host-associated > Plants > Phyllosphere > Unclassified | place: USA...
AGGGCGGCGCCGTGCTCGTCCCCGGCGGTCGCGAGGAGCGACTCCACGTCGTCGACCAGCAGGAGGGTGCGCTCGGTCGGGCGGAGCGGATCCGACAGCGCCATGACGGTGTCCCAGGCCTGCTCGGCATCCTGGCCGACGCGCTCCACGCGGAAGCGATCGCGCGCGCCGACCTCGAGCGTGTCCAGCAGGGTCGTTCGACCGGAACGTCCGGTGCCGAGCACCAGCAGCGAGCCGTCGTGCTCCGGACACCACACCGCGGGGCGTTGTGCCTGCTCCTCGGGGAGGTCCGCGAGGCCGAACACGATGCCCTCCCCGGGAGGACAGTCGATACCGGTGCTCTCCGAGCCTCCGGCACGTCCCGCCTCGATCGCCGAGACAGCGCTCAAGGCCAGGCGTGCCGGCAGGGGGTCGAGCCATGGTCGCCGAGGTGCAGGCGCGTCGCGCCAGCGCTCACGGACCGCGAGGATGTCGTCGGACGTGGTGACCGCGGACTGGAACACGAGTCGTCGGTCGCCGTTCCAGACGATGCAGCGGCCCGGTGTTCCGGCCGGGATCGCGGCCGCATCGGGCACACCGAGGATCGCGGCGCTGTCGGGGCGCGAGGTGACCCGGAGCGAGAGGCGGAGCGTGCAGTTCGCGAGGATGGCGTCGGCGGCGACCGCCGCAGGACGCTGACTGCAGAGGATCAGATGCAGGCCGAGTGATCGCCCGCGGGCCGCGAGGTCGGCGAACACCTGATGGAGGTGCGGGCTCGCGTCGAGCAGTGCCTGGAACTCGTCGACGACGACGACGAGCCGTGCCGGGCGATGCTCCGGCAGGAGCACGGGGTCGAGCAGGTGCCGCGCCCCGTGTCCGGCGAGCACACGCTCGCGGTGGCGCAGCTCGGCACGCAGACTCGACACGACGCGGTCCGCCGCTCCCGGTTCGAGGTCGGTCACCATCCCGACCACGTGCGGCAGAGTCTCCACCGCTTGGAATGAGGCGCCGCCCTTGCAGTCGACGAGGAGCAGGGAGAGCTCCTGCGGCGAGCACTGCGCGGCGAGAGCCGTGATCCAGGTGATGAGCAGCTCGCTCTTGCCGCTCCCGGTCGTGCCGCCGACCAGTGCATGGGGTCCGTCCGCTCCGAGGTCCAGCAGCTGCACGCCCTCGACGCCGGTGCCGACGGCGACCCGGAGCGCATCGGGCCGCCAGTCGGATCCCACCGACGGGCGACGGCCCCGCACCGGATGCACCTGCGCGAAGGCGACGTCGGTCGGCAGACTCGAGAGGGTCGGGGACTCCCCCGTCGTGAGTGCGGCGGCGGTGAGCGCCTCGACGACGTGTTCCGCCTCGGCCTCCGCGAGCAGGGTTGGCGACACCGGCACGGACGTGGAGGCGCCGGTACCGTCGGCGAGGACGGTCTGGCCGTCGGTATCGAGGACGAGCAGGTGTCGGCAGCGGGTAGGGATGAGCTCGACGGTGTCGGACAGGGCGACGAGTACACCGCCGGTCGGCGGGCGTCCTCCCGATCGCCCCGCGGCGGACCCGACCGCTTCCCAGCGTTCGACGACCGAGACGAGGGTCGGCTCCGCCGGTCGCCCACCGGGCATCGGGTCGGCGGGGTCCGAGACCGCACGGTGTGGGAGGTCCTCGAGGAACGCCCAGGTGCGGTCGTCGGGAGCCGCGGGCTCACCGGAGAACTGCGCTGCCTGCGGCGGGAGCTGTCGGGCGAGCTGCAGGAGGATGCTGCGGGCCACCGCGCGCGCGAACACCTTCCCACCGACGATGCCGATCCCCTCGACCGCCTCGACCACGACCGGCGCCTCGGACAGCCGTGCCGCCCACTCCCATCGGTCGTCGTCCGCCCCCGCGTCCACTCGGACGGCACTCCTCGTCTCCCCTCGCCCGACGCAGACGAGCGTGCGGCGGGCCTCCGGTACCCGCCACCTGGCACGATCGGGTCCGTCGATGACCCCGAGGAGCCGACCGGCAGGGTGGAGTGCTCGCAGTTCCTCGCGTTCCTCGACGTGTGCTCGCGCGATGTCCTGCTCCAGCTCCTGCGCCGCAGCGTCATACGCCGCGCGCGCCCGCCGTCCGCGCCGACGTCTGGTCCAGCGTGCGTCGATGTAGCCGGCGACGGCGATGAGGGGCCCGAGCGCGGCGAAGACGAGGGTCACGGGTGAGCCGGTGATCGCGAACAGGGCGACCGACCCGACGACCGGGGCGAGACTTGCGAGGATCGGGAGCGACCCGGTGGGCGGCTCTGCCGGCGGGCTGGGGGCACGGAGGCGGGCCGGCGTCGTCGCGGGCCGGTGCGAGGTGGTCGCGGAGGGCGTCACGTCCGAAGGGCTCATGGCTCCAGTGGAGCACCCTGCGGCCCTGACCGGCTGACGGGACGGTCCGACCGGGCGCGAAGCCCGCGCGAGCAGCGGCTGTGGAGCGGGCTCAGGAGGCGGGCTGCTCGACGCTCTCGTCGACCGCCGCGATGTCGAGCACGATGACCGAGACGTTGTCGCGTCCGCCGTTGTCGAGGGCGGCACGCAGGAGGAGTTCGGCCGCGTCGACCGGCGTGGCCCCCTCGGTCAGGAAGTACCAGATCCCGTGGTCGGTGAGTTCCTTCGTGAGCCCGTCCGAGCAGACGAGCCATCGGGCACCGGTCTCGATCGGGAAGAGCTCGACGTCAGGCACGGGGTCGTCCGACGGTCCGACGGCCCGGGTGATCATGTTGCTGTTCGGGTGGAACTCCGCCTCCTCCGGGCTGATCGCTCCCGCGCGGATCAGCTCCTGGACGATCGAGTGGTCTTCGGTGACCTGGACCAGCTCGCCGTCCTGCAGCCGGTACACCCTGGAGTCGCCGATGTTGAAGACCGCGACGCGACCCTCGCCCTCGTCGGCCGTCAGCACGACACCGGTGACGGTGGTGCCCATGCCGAGTTCGCCCTCCTCCGCGGTGTCGATCATGTCCGCGACGGCCATGCGCAGCGCGTCGACGAGGCCGTCGACGGTGAGGATCTCGGCTCCCTCGGTGGCCTTGGTCAGGCGGTGCGCGACCGCGGCACTCGCGACCTCGCCGGCGGAGTGCCCACCCATGCCGTCGGCCACGGCGAACACGGGAGGGAGCGCCACGAAGGCGTCCTCGTTCAACTCGCGTCGCTTGCCGACATCGGTCATGCCGGCCCACGCGAGTGAGACTCGACGCCCGCCGGGCAGCGTGACGATCCGTTGCCCGTGCTCGGTCACGTCTGCTCCTCTAATACGGCTGGCGGTGGCTGATGCACCCTCGACGATAGTACGGTACCGGCCGACCGCAGGACCGCCCCACCCGGCTCGGCGGATTCCGTCCGGGGATCGGCCACGACGGATCCGGACGCCGGGGTCGGTCGGTCCTGCGGATCCGCTTGCCGCGACCCGTCCACGCTGTCATGATCGACGCATGACACGAGCGAGCTCCGATGCACCGGCGAAGGCGGCGCCGCCCGACGACACCTCGAAGGCGATCATCGAGCAGCTCCAGACCGACGGACGCCGCTCCTACGCCGAGATCGGGAAGGCCGTCGGACTCAGCGAGGCCGCGGTGCGGCAACGGGTGCAGAAACTCACGGAGTCCGGCGTCATCCAGATCGTCGCGGTGACCGACCCGATGCAGCTCGGTTTCACCCGACAGGCGATGATCGGCGTCCGGGTGACCGGTGACACCCGCGTGGTCGCGGACCGCCTGTCCGCGTTGTCGGCCGTCGACTACGTCGTCCTGACCGCAGGCTCCTTCGACCTGCTGGTCGAAGTGGTCTGCGAGGACGACGAGGAACTGATCGCGCTGCTGAACGACGAGATCCGCACCGTCGACGGTGTCTCCGGAACGGAGACCTTCGTCTACCTGCGCCTGCACAAGCAGCTCTACGACTGGGGCACCCGCTAGAGGGGATCCCCGCACCGGCGCAAGCCGTCCCCAGTATCACGTTCCGCCACCCCCGACAGAGGTACGCTCAACCCATGCCCGCGAAGCCGATCGGAGAACGGACTCCCCCGTCCGGCCCGTCGGCGTCGGGTGACACCGCCTCGGCACCCGGTCTCGCGGACACCGGGCCCACGAGAACGGGCCCGCACGCGGTCGAGGTCCCACGACGCGTCGGTCGGATGACCGGCTACAGCGCCTTCCCACAGCTGCTCTTCGGCCTGGCGGTCGTCGCCATCCTCTTCGCCACGCTCCTGTTCCAGGGCGTCGACGACAACTCCGTCCTCTTCTACATCGGGGTGATCCTGGCGTTCATCGCGACGGCGCTCGCGCCGATCGTGCCGTGGCACCAGGTGCCGCGGCTCCTCATCGCGCTCCCGATCCTCGACATCATCGCCATCGCGCTCATCCGGCAAGGCGAACCCCTGATCGGCGCGGGACTCCTCTGGGTCTTCCCGACCATCTGGATGGCGACGGCCTTCGGCCTCGCAGGTGCCGTGACCGCCATCGCGCTCGTCTGCACGTCGAGCTGGTCATCCCTCGCGATGACCCCGGGGGACATCACCATCGCCAACCTGCCGGCGCTCGTCATCCTGCCCACGGTCCTCGCGTTCGTCGCCGTCTCCACCGCGATGACCGCGAAGCGGACGGAGGCGCAGCGCGTGCTGCTGAACAAGCAGGCCGGACAGCTCGAGACCGCCCTGGGGCGTGCACAGGACCAGGAGAGCCGCCTCGCGGAGATCCTGAACGCCGTGAACTTCGGCGTCGTCCGCTTCGACCGCATCGGAGCCCGGGCGATGGTCAACCGGTTCCAGACGCGGCTGCAGGACGAGGTCGGCGAGCTGTCCGACGTCAATCCCGCACTCCCGGTGTGGGCCGAGGACGGACTGACCCTCCTCCAGCCGCAGGACAAGCCGTACATCCGTGCACGCCGTGGTGAGGAGTTCGAGAACCTCACGGTGTGGCTCGGCGCCCCCGGTACCGAGCGGATCGCCCTCGCCCTCACCTCCCGCCGCCTCTACGACCACGAGGGCGGCTACGACGGCACGGTGCTCGTCTCACGCAACGTCACGAGCGAGATCAACGCGATCCGCGCCAGGGACGACCTCGTGGCCTCCGTGTCGCACGAGCTCCGGACGCCGCTGACGTCGATCCTCGGGTACCTCGACCTCGCGCTCGACGACCCGGGGCTCCCACCGCGGGTCGCGAAGCAGCTCACGATCGCCCAGACGAACGGCGATCGACTCCTCGAACTCATCGCGGACATCCTCGCAGCCTCCCGCGACGTGAACCGGACCATGGTGCTCGAACGCTCCGAGTGCGAGCTCCGGGAGATCGTCGACCGCTCGGTCGAGTCGTTGGCGCACGTGGCCGCCGAACGGAGCATCACCATCGTGCGCCACGACGAGGAGGCCGTGCCGTTGTTCGCCGACCCGTTCCGCCTCCGGCAGGTCGTCGACAACCTGCTCTCGAACGGCATCAAGTACAACCGGGACGGCGGCGAGCTGAGCGTCGGTGTCACCGCGGAAGGCGACACGGCCTGGGTCATCGTGCGGGACACCGGCATCGGCATCTCCGAGGAGGACCAACCGAAGCTCTTCGAGCGGTTCTTCCGCTCCGACCTCGTCCGCAACTCCACGGTGCACGGCAGCGGTCTCGGCCTCGCGATCAGTCGGGACATCGTCCGCCTGCACGGCGGCGACCTCACCGTCCACAGCGTGCTCGGTGAGGGCACGACCGCGGTCGTCCGTATTCCGAGAGGCGGCACCGAATGACCTTCGACAGCCAGACCGTCGCGGTGATCAACGCGCTCGTCATCTTCGTCTGCGGCGCGACGTTCATCGTCAACACCTTCATGCGGAAGGACGACGCGAGCGGGAGGGTGTGGTCCGTGTCCTACATGGCCGGGATGTTCACCAGCTTCTCCTACGTCGTCAGCGCCCTGAGCCAGGAGGCCTGGTGGGCGATCGCCGCCGGGAACGGTGGATACGTGCTGAGCATCGCCGCCCTGTGGTCCGGCGCGCGGCTCTTCAACGGCAAATCGAGTCTGCTCTGGGTCTCACTCATCGGGACGGCGGTCACGATCGTCGCCGCGCTCGCCGCCGGCCCCTCGGGAGGCCCCTGGGCGGGCGCGCCTGCGACGTTCCTCTGCATCGCCCTCTTCGCGGGCCTCGGCGCGGCTGAGACGCTCGTCGGCGCGATGCGGGACAACCCGACCACCCGTGGTTTCACCATCGTGCTCGGCATCGCGTCGGCGTTCTTCGCGGCTCGGCTGGTCGCACTCCTCGTGGAGGGGCCGGACGGTTCGTTGTTCACGACGCTCTTCGGGACCGTGGCCGCCTCGCTGCTGCTCATCGCGCTCCTCATCGTCGCGACCGTGGTGCTCTCGGTCCTGCGGGCCGAGCGCGCCGCACCCGCCAGCCGACGGCACGGGAGCATCGTCGCGTACACGGGCGACGACGTCCTCCTCCAGGAGTCCTTCGTCCGGATCGTCGACGACTGGCTGGAACGGGCGAACTTCCATGACGAGCAGCTCGCGATCCTCCACGTCCGGCTCGACGACCTCGATGAGATGAAGACGGCGTTCGGAGCAGCGTTCAGCAGTGAGGTCGCCGAGGGGTTCATCTCCTCGGTCCGTCGGTACGGCCCGACGCTCTCCGACATCGGCGAGGACGGCGCGGGGTGTCTCCTGATCGCGACCCCCGCAACGGACGCCGACGTCGCGCTCCAGGCGGCCAAGGGCATCCAGGACGGCCTGCTCGACCACCCCGTCGAGACCACGCCGCGCCTGCGCCCGACGGCCAGCATCGGGATCGCTCTGACCGACTACCTCGGGTACGACGTCGCCGTCCTCACGCGTGCCGCCAGCGACGCCAGCCTGCGTGCTGCAGCGTCCGGCGGGAACCGCACGGTCCTCGCCTCGTCGTCGCCGACGGGCCGCTGACGGATCGGTTCGAGCTCGGTCAGGCGGGCGGGGCGATCGCGATGGTGAGGGTGTCCACCGCAGTCTGCTTCGCATATTCGGCGGACGTCGGCGTCGCCTGCACCAGCAGCTCGTAGGTGATCGTCAAGGTGACGCCGGTCGCGGCACTGTCCACCTCGGGGAGGACGAACGTCTGGCTGTAGCTGTACGGTGCCTTGATGAGGTACCCCGGTGCCACCGTCGACTGGTCGGTGAACGGGGCAGGCGACTCCAGCTGCCCCTTCGGTCCGTGGACGGTCGTGGTGAGCGTCACCCGCGAGAGATAGAGCGCCTGGAGGTCGTCGGGGTTGAGCACGCCGCTGAGCGAGAAGCTCACCGGTTTGTTGACGTCCGCGGTCCACGCGTCCATCGACAGTGTGGACCAGTAGTCGACCGTGAGGGTGGCGGAGCCCGCCGTGAGCGTGTGCTTGGCACTCCCGCTCGCGAGTTCGTTGGTGATCGCACTCACCGTCGGCCTCGGCGTCTTCGACACGCGCGGCGAGCTGGTCGGCTGCGCGCCCGGCTCCTCCCACGGAGGCGTCCCGCAGGCGCTCAGCCCGAGGACGAGCGCGGCGGCGGTCGCGGCCTGGAGGGCGTGCCTGACGTGCCGGTTCCGGACCGGGCTTGGGTGGTTCGACATGAGGCTCCTGGCGGGTGTCGGAGGGATGATCGAGTGACCCTCGAGGGTCCGTATGACCCACGAACTGGGGCCAGCGCGAATCTTGAGGAAATCCTGAGCCGACGCTATCGCATTCACGCGCGAAAGCCGCGCCCAACGCGGCAGAGTTGCAACTGCAGCGCGAACCGTTGCACTCGACCCACTCGGAACAGGACCCCTGATGTCAGAACTCGAAGCGCGACCGGACAGCTCTCGGCCCAACGCCCAGCAGCCTGACCCTCGGTACATTCAGACGCAGCCGCTTCTCGCGCCCGAACTTGAAGCGTATGCCAACGAATTCATCGACTCGGTCAACTCGCTCCCCGAGTACCGCGCGACCATCGGGTGCATCATCCCCGCCTACAACGAGGAGGAGTCGCTGCCGGCAGTGCTCGCGTCCCTCCTCGAGCAGACGCGGATGCCCGATGTGATCCACGTGGTCATCAACAACACCACGGACCGGTCGGTCGACGTCGCCGCGCCCTACGCCGGCCCGCACTCCCGGGTCGACGAGGACGGCTACGAGCAGTTCACCGAGGTGTTCATCCACGACATCGGGAAGAACCCCGACAAGAAGGTGGGCGCGCTCAACTACGGCTTCACGCTCGTCGAAGGCTACGACTACCTGCTCGGTGTCGACGGTGACACGGTCGCCGACCCGACCGCGATCGAGTCGCTCGAAGCCGAGATCGTCTCGGACAGTCGCATCGGCGGCATCTCCGCGATCTTCTCGATCGACGACGAGCCGTTCAAGAAGCAGCTCGTCCCGGCGTTCCTCATCGCCGGCCAGCGCACGCAGTTCGCCGCGTTCAACATGCAGAACATGCTCCGAGGCCGCAACATGGCCGTGCTCGGCGGGCAGTACTCGATCTTCTCCGTCCAGGCCCTGCGCGACGCCATGGAGCAAAACCACCAGTCCACCCCGTGGGTCAAGGACTCCGAGGTGGAGGACTCGCTCCTGTCGCTGCAGATCAAGAGCGCCGGCTACCTCACGAAGATCAGCGCGCGCGCCCGTGCCGACGTCGGTGGGATGACCACGGTCCGCTCCCTCGACGCCCAGCAGGTGAAGTGGAACTACGGCGCGATCGAGCTCATGTGGCCCGGCCAGCGCGGCGACACGAAGGGGCAGCCGTTCCACCCGAACTTGCGACTGCGGTGGCTCGAGAACGCGGAGATGCTCCTCAACATCGTCACGCGCATCCTCTTCGTCGTGCTGCTCGCCGGTTCGCTGTCGATCCACGCGTTCGTGTTCAGCCCTGTGTGGCTCATCCCGCCGCTGGTCGCCATCTTCCTCAACCTGCGCATCGCGCTGTCGATGAAGAAGCGGAACGCCCGCGACATCCTCTTCGCGGTCCTCATCTTCCCGGCCGAGTTCTACATGTGGATCCGAATGGGCCACTTCATCCGTGCCTGGTCGAAGTTCGCGTCGAACAAGAAGGTCGACAACTGGGCCGAGCAGGCGAAGGCAGAACGCGGCTCGGGCAACGCGCACCTCGCGCCGCTCCTGTTCGTCCTCGCCGCCATCATCGCGATCGTCGCCGCCTGGACCCAGCTCTCCCCCGTCGTCCAGTCCACGATCCTCTGGGCGGGCTGGCCAGTCCTCGGCGTCATCACCGTGCTGCAGACGCTCAGCATGTTCGGCAAGCTCATCCGTCGTCAGCGCGGCTACCGCGTGTGACGTCCCCCGACCCGGGCACGGTCGACGCCGACGAACTGCGCAGGTTGCTCCGAGAACTCTCGGGCGACCTGCGCAGTCGTCGTCGGTTCGTCCAGACCTACGTCGAGATGTGGCCCACCCGTCTGGCACGCCTGGGAGCGGCACTCGACGCCGACGACACCGACGAGTCCAAGGTCGTCCTCCTCAGCATCCGCTCCTCCAGCGTCATGCTGGGCGTGATCGGGGTGGCCGGACTCGCGAGTGCCGGTCTCCAGGCGATCGAGCTGGGGCGACTCGAACGCGCGCGCGAGATCCACGCCTCCCTCCAGGAGGTCGGCCGTCGCAGCTGCGAACGGCTGCTCGAACTCGACGCGGCAGACGCAGCGGAATCCTGAGCTCCGTCCACCAGGCGTCGTTGGTCGCCGGCGAGGCTTCGTCGCGGTCGGGACCGCGGTGGTCTCAGTCGTCGGAGGTCATGCGGTAGCCGACGCCGCGCACCGTCTCGATGAACCGCGGGGCCACGGTGCTGTCCGCGAGCTTCCGTCGCAGGTTGGCGAGATGCACCTCGATCGCACGCTTGTCGGCTTCGCTGACGTAGTAGGCCGTGATGTAGCTCTCGCCACGGAGCATGAGCGCGAGGTCCGCCTTGCTGCGCACTCGACGGCGGGACTCCATCAGTGCCTGCAACAGGTCGAACTCGCTCCGCGTGAGGTCGACCTCGGTGCCGTCGACCTCGACGATGCGGGTGGCCGAGCTGAGCTTCAGACCGCGGTGGACGAGCCACCCCTCGCCGTCGTCGGGCGCTGCGGCAGCCGGTTGCATGATGATCGGGACGACCGACTGACCGACGGGAGCGGCATGACGCGCGACGGTCTCGTGGACGATCGTGGGGTCGGGCGACGACACCTGCTGCTGCAGCGGCGGAGTCGCGACCTGAGCGACGGGAGCCGGCGCGACCGCGGTCGGTTGCACTGGTGCCGCCGCGGCGACGGCCGGAGCATCACCGTTCGCGCGAGGCCGACGAAGCATCGCCTCGATGCGGGCACGGAGCTCGCGCGGACGGAAGGGCTTGGTCATGTAGTCGTCGGCGCCGGAGTCGAGGCCCTGCAGGGTGTCGATCTCGTCACCTCGGGCGGTCAGCATGACGATGTAGGTGGAGCTGATGGCGCGGATGCGCTTGGCAGCCTCGAAGCCGTCGATACCCGGCATGCTGACGTCGAGGGTCGTGACGAGGGGGTTGTGCCTCCGCACCGCCTCGACGCCGTCGAGACCATTCGCGGCGGACACGGTCTCGAAGCCGGCCTGCTCGAGGACGGTCTCGAGCAGTTGGCGGATGTCCGCGTCGTCTTCGATGACGACCGCGGTCCGACGTTCGCTCAGCTCTTCGGTCACGATGCCCCTACCCGTTCCACCCGTCAGCGACGTGCCGGATGTGGCCGTTGCCGACTCACCACGCGCTGAATCCCTTGGCCAGTTGCACGGCCTGCTCCGGCCACCATACCCCAGCAAGGGGGCCACCGTTGCACGCTCCGTCGCTCTCGCCGGGGGCTTTCACCCAGAGGTTCGCGTCGAGGTGTTCGGCCTGCGCGGTGAGGGGCTGCTGCCCCACCGTCCGGCCGGACGGGTTGCACCATTCGCCGTTCGAGCCGCTGCCGTTCCGAGAGGTGTCGATCACGTAGTGGGCGCCGTCGAGGAGGCCGCTCAGTTCCTCCGCATAGGCGATCTCGTCCTCGGTCGTGTTGTAGTTGGAGACGTTGGTGGCGAAGCCCGTTGCGTCGGCGACACCGGCCTCCCGGAGGAGCTCGGCCATCTCGGCGGGCGGTCGCCAGTCGGAGTGGCCGCCGTCGAGGTACACGGGGACCGATGCGTCCGCGAACTGCTCGGTCGCGGCTGCAAGTTGCCGCATCCGCGCGGTGCGGTCACCGCAGTCCGGCGCGAGCGCGACGGCATCCGGTTCGAGGATGACGGCGACGCGGTGGTCCGCGACGGCGGCGACGATCTCGGCGACCCAGTCCTGGTACTCGTCGCTCGACAACCCACCGGCGGACTGGTTGCCGCAGTCCCGCTCCGGCACGCCGTAGACCGTGAAGACCGGCATGGACCCGGAGCGCTCGGCGGACCGGACGACCTCGGAGACGGTGTCCCGGACGGTTCCGATCGGGTAGCGCTCCGGCACGAGCCAGATCGCGGTCGGCTCCGCCGCGAGCCGCTCCGCCGCTGCGAGCTGTTGGGCGACGTCGCTCGGGTCGCCGTTCGAACCGCCGCTCGTCCCGGCCGTGGCGGAACTCGTCGGTTCCTCGGTCGCGGCCGCCGGATCGGCTGCGGCGGCTCGGGCGGCAAGCGAGGACGGATCGACGTACAACTGCGCTCCGTCGAACGGGCCGGCGGCGGCGTTCGGGACGCGGCTCACGAGCGACACCGCGAGCGCACCGCCGGCGAGGAGGACGGCGACGACGCCGAGGGCGACGGCCGTCCGGGTACGTCGTCGGTCGCGGGGCGTTCTCGGCACGGATCCTCCTGCATGGTCATCCGCAATTGTGCCCGACAAAGCCTCGCCACGGTGCCGATTCGCTCGAATCCGTGCCCCGAGTGGGGGTGGGCGCGATGTCCGAGAGGCACCGACGCGTCCGGGACCGCCCAGCCGCTCGACGAGCGCGCACGCCGGACTGCACACCAGGGCCCGCTGCGCAACGTTGTCCGGATCGCCGCGGCTCCCTACCCTTGATGATCGTGGCGACGCAGGGTCGCCCGCACGGCCCGAGGAGCGCACACGTGAGCACGAAGACCATCCCCACCTCCGACGCGGCGGCTGGTGACGCCCCCGCGAAGGTCATCCCCTGGGTGCTCGGGCCGGCCCTCGTGGTCATCCTCGGTGTCGCGCTGTTCTCGATCCTGCTCCCGAAACAGGCCGAGTCCGTCTTCAACGCCATCCAGTCCGGGATCATCGGAGGCCTCGGGTGGTACTACGTCCTGCTCGTCGCCGGGTTCGTCATCGTGGCGATCGTCTTCGCCGTCTCGAAGTTCGGCGACATCAAGCTCGGCAAGGACGACGACGAACCGGAGTTCTCGCTCCTGTCCTGGTTCTCCATGCTGTTCGCCGCCGGGATGGGCATCGGGCTCGTCTTCTACGGCGTCGGTGAGCCGCTCACACACTTCCTCGAGCCGCGCCCCGGGGTCACGGGCTCCCAGCAGTCCCTGGCCCAGCAGGCCATGAGTCAGACCTATCTCCACTGGGGACTCCACGCCTGGTCGATCTACGCGGTCGTGGGTGTGGCGCTGGCGTACGCCGTGCATCGCAAGGGGCGCCCGATGTCGATCCGGTGGTCGATCGAGCCGTTGCTCGGCAAGCGCGTGCAGGGCGGCTGGGGCAATGCGATCGACGCGATCGCCGTCATCGGTACCGTGTTCGGCGTCGCGACCTCGCTCGGCCTCGGTGTGCTGCAGATCTCCGCGGGGCTCGGGTACACGGGCATCGCCGAACCGAACATCGTCACGCAGGTCATCCTCATCCTCGTGATCACCGGCGTCACGATCTTCTCCCTCGTCTCCGGCGTGCACAAGGGCATGAAGTGGATCTCGAACACCAACCTCGTCCTCGCGGCGCTGCTGCTGTTCTTCGTCCTGTTCGCCGGCCCGACGCTGTTCCTCCTCCGCGAATGGGTGCAGGCCATGGGCGCCTACCTCCAGAACGTGGTCGGGCTCACCTTCAACGTCTCCGCGTACCAGGGTGCTGCGGGCGAGGCCTGGCAGTCCTCGTGGACGACCTTCTACTGGGGCTGGTGGATGTCGTGGGCGCCCTTCGTCGGCGTCTTCATCGCCCGCATCTCGAAGGGACGCACCGTGCGGCAGTTCGTGCTCGGCGTCCTGCTCGTCCCGACCCTCGTCACCTTCCTCTGGTTCGCCGTGCTCGGCGGCACCGCCATCATGCAGTCGCTGGAGGGCCGTGACTTCAGCGGCGCCGACGGCCCGGTGGATCTCAACACCGCCCTGTTCAACATGCTCGCCGGGCTCCCCGGCGGATCGATCGCGACCGTCGGTGCCCTGCTGCTCATCCTCCTGTTCTTCGTGACCTCGGCCGACTCGGGATCGCTCGTGATGGGCATGCTCACCACCGGCGGCACGGAACCGCGGAACCGGGTGCGGATCGCGTGGGCGCTCGTGACGAGCCTCCTGGCCATCTCGCTGCTGATTGCCGGCGGTCTCGCATCGATGCAGACGGCGGCCATCATCACCGCGCTGCCCTTCAGCGTCGTGATCATCCTCATGTGCATCTCGTCGTTCAAGGCATTCGGGATCGAGGTGCGACGGGAGCAGCGGGCGAAGCGCCGCCTGTTCGCCGCAGAGCTCACCGAGAGCGTCTCAGCCGACGTGAGCGAACAGCTGTCGGATCAGGTCTCGGAGCAGGTCACGGAGCACTTCGGCACGATGACCGCCCAGCTCGACCTCCGGCAGCTCGCGTCCCCGGACGCACCGGGGTCATCGGCCGCATCCACGGAACCGCAGACGCAGGACCCGGAGCAGCGCCGCTCGAAGGACTGACCGGACGGCTCAACCGACGGGGAAGCGGTCCGAGATCCAGGCCGCTTCCTCGGCGGTCGGCGACCACGCCGAACCGGCCGCGGCGTTCGCGCGGATCTGTTGCGGAGTGGTCGCACCGCCGATGACACTCGTGAGCCCGTCCTGAGCGAGCAACCAGCCGAAGGTCGCCTCGAGCATGGAGATGCCGCGCTCGTCGCAGAAGGCCTGGTAGGCCTCGATCGCGTCCCAGGGCGCCGTGTCGAGGAGGTGCTTGCGCTGGCGCATGATGCGGCTGTCGGCCGGCCCGCCGTCGCGGGAGAACTTCCCCGTGAACAGGCCGTTGTAGAGCGGGAAGTACGGGAGGAAGCCGACGCCGGCGGCGCGCATGGCCGGGAACAGCTCGCGCTCCGATCCCCGGACGAGCAGGCTGTACTCGTTCTGGGCCGAGATGAAGGCGGGGTGGCCGGCGGTGCGAGCCGCCCAGTCCGCCTCGGTCAGCTGCCAACCGGCGAAGTTCGAGTGGCCGGCGTAGCGGGTCTTCCCCTCGTGGACGAGCTCGTCCAGG
>Ga0308165_1004272_pt1 | contig 14289 bp, 10 predicted proteins | sample PhyWR2_FD_201032 | JGI IMG/M metagenome (GOLD analysis project Ga0308165, IMG submission 201032) | Phyllosphere microbial communities from UC Gill Tract Community Farm, Albany, California, United States - DLSLW.R2 | ecosystem: Host-associated > Plants > Phyllosphere > Unclassified | place: USA...
AAAACGTTGACGTACCCGCTTCCCGACGTATAATCCGTGCCATCTCCATGCGCCCTTAGCTCAGTTGGATAGAGCACCGGCCTTCTAAGCCGTAGGTCACAGGTTCGAATCCTGTAGGGCGTACCATCTCTTCTTCTGCTAGTGTCTCCTAAAGTCTACAAATACTTCCTAACCCCTTGCCAGTACTGGTTGCTACATCCAGCGTTGTATCTGTTTGTCTATTGAAAGCCACACTCGATTGGGGGCATCATAGGGGGCATTGTCCCGTTCAATAGATCACGATGCCCCCACATGAAGCTAAATGCTCGTCAAATCGACACTGCTAAGCCGAAAGAAAAAGCCTATAAACTGGCCGATGGAGCTGGCCTGTATCTCGAAATTTTCCCCAGTGGCAGCAAAAGCTGGCGGCTAAAGTACCGCTTTGCAGGGAAAGAAAAGCGCGTAGTGTTCGGGCTTTATCCCGCTATATCTCTTGCCGAGGCGAGGAGTAAGCGCGAAGAGGCCAAAAAGATACTGGCAGCGGGGGGAGATCCCGGTCTTGCCAAACAAGAAGCCAAGCAGGCCAAAATCCTCGCCATCAACAACAGTTTTGAATCACTGGCGCAGGAGTGGCACGAACACAAACGACCCAACTGGTCCCAAGGCTATGCAGATGACATCCTTGAATACTTACGCAAAGATGTTTTCCCCGCGCTGGGTAAACGCCCGATTGCTGAGATCAAAGTGGCTGAGATGCTAGCCGTGCTGCGTAAGATGGAGCAGCGCGGCGTGCTGGACAAGCTGAAGAAAACGCGGCAGGCGTGTCGGCAGATATTTACCTATGCCATCATCACCGGCAGGGCAGAGCATAATCCTGTGACCGATCTCGCGGGGGCATTGAAAGCACCCAAGCAAAAGCACTTTCCACATCTGTTAAGCCATGAAATCGGTGGTTTCTTGCGTGCGTTAAGTGGCTACAGCGGTAGCCGCATCACACACCATGCAACACACTTGCTTATGCTAACTGGTACGCGGACCATTGAATTACGTGCCGCTGAGTGGTGTGAATTCGATTTAAAGAAGGGAACCTGGCAGATCCCAGCTGAACGGATGAAAATGCGGCGACCGCACGTTGTGCCGCTATCTAGCCAGGCACTTTCACTACTTGAAGAAATGTATGAGCTTAGCGGAAGGGGTAAATTTGTATTCCCTGGCCGAAATCATGCAGGTAAACCTATGAGCGAGGCGAGTATTAATCAGGTAATCAAGCGTATTGGTTTCGATGGGAAAGCAACAGGACACGGTTTCCGCCACACGATGAGCACCATATTGCATGAACAGGGTTACAACACAGCCTGGATTGAGACTCAACTGGCGCATGCGGATAAAAACACCATTCGCGGGACTTATAACCATGCTCAGTACCTCGATGGACGGCGTGAAATGCTCCAATGGTATGCAGATTATCTCGGTACGCTACGTGACAATGCTTGATAGCGATGAGGAATAAGGTATGACAGCACCCGAAGTAACTATCTACTTCTCAGATGAATTTATGCATGTGCAGTTAGAGGGAAAAGAGCGCCTAGACATCCCACTGCAAAATTTCCCAAGATTGCTGCGCGGTACACCTGAGCAGCGGAATCAGTGGGAGCTGTCTGGATCGGGGCCGGGAATTCATTGGGATGAGCTGAACGAAGATATTTTTGTTCCTTCTCTGTATGAAGAAAGGGATAGGGATCAAACAAAAAGAAGCAAGTAGGACCAAAGGTAAATTATCGGATTTCCTTTGCTGCTTACGCTTGAAAGCATCTTTAGGTCTCATATTCAAGAGTAAATTTCGATATAAAACTCTCCAATAACATAAAGTTAAAGAAATATAACAGGATAAAAATGACAAGCCTTCAACAACGAGCAGAATTACACCGTCAAATTTGGGCAATCGCCAACAATGTCCGCGGATCGGTCGATGGATGGGATTTCAAACAATACGTCCTTGGCGCTCTCTTCTATCGGTTTATCAGCGAAAACTTTTCCAGTTACATCGAAGCCGGTGATGACAGCGTCAATTATGCCTCGCTGGATGACAGCATCATTAACGCTGATATCAAAGATGATGCCATCAAAACTAAAGGCTATTTTATTTATCCGAGCCAACTGTTCTGCAATGTGGCCGCGAAAGCGAATACCAACGACAGACTTAACGCCGATTTAAACAGCATTTTTGTGGCGATTGAAAGCTCTGCTTATGGTTATCCCTCTGAAGCAGATATCAAGGGCCTGTTTGCTGACTTTGACACCACCAGTAACCGCCTAGGTAACACTGTTAAAGATAAAAATAGCCGCCTTGCTGCCGTTCTGAAAGGCGTTGAAGGCTTAAGGCTGGGTGACTTTGATGCGCACCAGATTGACCTGTTTGGGGATGCCTATGAGTTCCTGATTTCCAACTACGCGGCGAATGCCGGGAAGTCAGGCGGTGAGTTCTTTACGCCACAGCATGTTTCAAAACTGATTGCGCAACTGGCAATGCACGGGCAGACCCACGTCAATAAAATCTACGATCCTGCGGCAGGCTCAGGCTCACTGCTGCTTCAGGCAAAAAAGCACTTTGATAATCATATCATTGAAGAAGGCTTCTTTGGTCAGGAGATAAACCATACGACCTTTAACCTGGCGCGTATGAATATGTTCCTGCACAACATCAACTACGACAAATTTGACATTAAGCTGGGGAATACGCTGATTGAGCCGCATTTCGGCGATGAGAAACCTTTCGATGCAATTGTCTCCAACCCGCCTTACTCGGTGAAATGGATTGGCAGTGATGACCCGACGCTGATTAACGATGAGCGCTTTGCTCCGGCAGGCGTGTTGGCTCCGAAATCAAAAGCCGATTTTGCTTTTGTGCTGCATGCGCTGAACTATCTTTCTCCCAAAGGCCGCGCAGCAATTGTCTGTTTCCCAGGGATTTTCTACCGTGGCGGTGCTGAGCAAAAAATCCGTCAGTATCTGGTCGATAACAACTATGTTGAGACGGTGATTTCACTCGCGGCTAACTTGTTCTTTGGGACCACCATCGCAGTGAATATTCTGGTGCTGTCAAAGCATAAAACAGACACTAGCGTGCAGTTTATTGATGCCAGCGGGCTATTCAAGAAAGAAACCAATAACAGCATCCTGACGGATGCACATATACAGCAGATTATGCAGGTGTTTGACAGCAAGGCAAACACTGATCATCTGGCGAAGTCGGTGCCGTTTGAGGCCGTGGTTGCCAGTGACTATAACCTTTCCGTCAGCAGCTATGTTGAGGCAAAAGACACCCGTGAAATCGTTGATATCACCGAACTGAATGCCGAACTGAAAATCACCGTCAGCAAAATTGACCAGTTGCGTAAAGACATCAATGCGATTGTGGCTGAAATCGAAGGTAGCGAGGCGCAGGTATGAGCGAGCTAAGTTATTTGGAAAAACTGCTGGGTGGGGTTGAAATTGAGTGGAAAAGCATAAGTGAACTAGCCTTCTTGAGGCGCGGAAGAGTTATGTCGAAAGATTATTTTGTCGATAATATTGGACAGTATCCTGTGTATAGCTCTCAAACAGCAAATAACGGCATGATAGGTTCAATAGATACTTTTGACTTCGATGGTGAGTTCATTAGTTGGACTACTGATGGAGCAAATGCAGGTACAGTATTTTATCGGACTGGAAGATTCTCTATAACCAATGTTTGCGGGTTAATGAAAATAAATGATAAGTCACCATTAAATTATAGATATCTTTTTTATTGGTTAAGCATTGAGGCTAAAAAACACGTTTATTCAGGGATGGGTAATCCAAAGTTAATGAGCCATCAGGTTGAAAAAATACCAGTCCCTATCCCGTGCCCGGACAACCCGGAAAAGTCGCTCGCTATCCAATCTGAAATTGTCCGGATTCTGGATACATTTACCGCCCTTACCGCTGAGCTTACCGCTGAGCTTACCGCTGAGCTTACCGCGCGTAAAAAACAGTACAACTACTATCGCGACCAGTTGCTGAGTTTTGAAGAGAGTGAGGTTGAATGGAAGACTTTGGGGGAAATTGGGGCGTTTATCAGAGGTAAACGCTTTGTGAAAACCGATATAATTTCCAAAGGCGTACCGTGTATTCACTACGGTGAAATGTATACCCACTACGGCATCTGGGCGGATAAAGCAAAATCGTATATCTCTGCTGAATTAGCTTCTAAGTTAAGAAAAGCAACATGCGGAGATGTTGTTCTTGTCTCTGCGGGTGAAACAATTGAGGATATTGGTCGTGGAACAGCATGGTTAGGCGAAGAAGATGTTGTTATTCATGACGCATGCTTTTTCTATAAAAGCTCATTAAACCCCAAGTATGTGGCGTACTTCTCGAGAACAAATTTTTTTCACGATCAGATCAAAAAATCAATATCTTCGGGGAAAATATCTGCCATTAATGCCAAAGGTTTTGAAAAAGTGATTATTCCTGTTCCTTCACCAGAAGAACAAGCCCGCATCGTTACCATACTCGATAAATTCGATACCCTGACCAACTCCATTAGCGAAGGCCTCCCGCGCGAAATCAAGCTGCGCCGGAAGCAATACGAATACTATCGCGGTTTGCTATTCAGCTTCCCGAAGCCTGATGCTGTCAGTCATTGACAGCCATGCGATAACTAACCGATCAGTGTTTGCTGGTCGTGCTACAAATAATCACATTTATCTGCCGGTAGCTTCTGCTTTATCTGCTGCCGGTCATTGCCACATAACACATAGGATGCGCGATGACTCAACAGACCAACACCATTGCTGAATCGAATAAGTTCATTGTACTTGATAAGTATTCTAAAGCCTGGGAGGCAGGTGATTACTACCAGAGTGAATCGGACCTGGAACGCGAACTGATTCAGGACCTGTGCAATCAGGGATATGAATTTGTTTCCTTCACCTCTCAGCCGCTGATGCTGGCGAATATCCGCACGCAGCTTCAGGCGCTTAATGGCGTGGTATTCAATGACAGTGAATGGCGACGGTTCTGTGAAAGCTATCTGGACAGCCCAAGTGACAGCAGCTTGGATAAGACTCGTAAAATACACATCGATTACATCTGCGACTTTACCTTTGATGACGGACAGCTGGAAAACATTTATCTGATTGATAAAAAGAACCTGATTCGTAACAAGGTACAGGTTATCCAGCAGTTCGAGCAGACCGGATCACACGCGAACCGCTATGACGTCACCATTCTGATTAATGGCCTGCCACTAGTTCAGGTCGAGCTGAAAAAGCGTGGTGTTGCCATTCGCGAAGCCTTCAATCAGATACACCGCTACAGCAAAGAGAGCTTTAACAGCGATAACTCCCTTTTCAGGTATCTTCAGCTGTTTGTGATTTCTAACGGCACCGATACTCGCTACTTTGCCAACACCACGAAGCGCGATAAAAACAGTTTCGATTTCACCATGAACTGGGCGAAGTCCGATAATACGCTGATTAAAGACCTGAAGGATTTTACTGCCACCTTTTTCCAAAAGCATACCCTGCTGCACATCCTGTTTAACTACAGTGTGTTTGACAGCAGCCAGACGCTGCTGGTGATGCGCCCTTACCAGATTGCCGCTACCGAGCGTATTCTGTGGAAAATTAATAGCTCCTTTAAAGCAAAAGACTGGTCAAAACCCGAAGGCGGCGGCTTTATATGGCATACCACCGGCTCCGGTAAAACCCTTACTAGCTTTAAGGCGGCAAGGCTTGCTACTGAACTGGACTTCATCGATAAGGTCTTCTTTGTGGTTGACCGTAAGGACCTCGATTACCAGACCATGAAGGAGTACCAGCGCTTTTCACCGGACAGCGTCAATGGTTCAGATAACACCGCCGGCCTGAAGCGTAATCTGGAGAAGGACGATAACAAAATCATCGTCACCACCATTCAGAAGCTCAACAACCTGATGAAGGGGGAGGCAGATTTACCGGTATACCGTCAGCAGGTAGTGTTTATTTTTGATGAGTGCCACCGCAGTCAGTTTGGTGAAGCTCAGAAGAACCTGAGCAAAAAATTCTCCCGCTTTTATCAGTTCGGCTTTACCGGAACACCTATTTTTCCTCAAAACGCTCTGGGGGCTGAAACCACGGCCAGCGTGTTCGGTCGCGAGCTGCACTCTTATGTGATCACTGATGCCATCCGGGATGAAAAGGTGCTGAAGTTTAAGGTGGACTACAATGATGTCCGCCCGCAGTTCAAGGCACTGGAAACGGAAACCGATGACAAAAAACTCAGCGCAGCAGAAAATCAGCAGGCCTTTCTGCACCCGCGTCGTATCGAGGAAATAACCCGCTATATCCTGACGCATTTTCGTCAGAAGACCCACCGTGCCTTCCCGGGCGCTAGAGGCTTTAATGCCATGTTCGCAGTGAGCAGCGTCGATGCGGCTAAAGCCTATTATGAAGCCTTTAAATCACAGCAGCAGTCAGCATCAGAGGCGTCTGATGCGTATAGGCCGCTGAGAGTGGCCACCATTTACTCCTTTGCGGCCAATGAAGAGCAGAATGCCGTCGGTGACATTACAGATGAGAGCTTTGATGTCAGCGCGATGAACAGCAGCGCCAAAGAGTATCTGGATGCGGCGATTGATGACTATAACGGTTACTTTAAAACCAACTTCAGCACCGACAGCAATGGCTTTCAGAACTACTACCGGGATTTAGCCCAGCGCGTGAAAAATCAGGATATCGACCTGCTGATTGTTGTCGGGATGTTCCTGACCGGCTTCGACGCCCCGACGCTGAACACCCTGTTTGTTGATAAAAACTTACGCTATCACGGGCTGATGCAGGCGTTTTCACGCACCAACCGTATCTACGATGCGACCAAAACGTTCGGCAATATTGTGACCTTCCGTAATCTGGAGCGTGCAACGATTGATGCCATCACGCTGTTTGGCGACAAAAATACGAAAAACGTGGTGCTGGAAAAAAGCTACAAAGAGTACATGGAAGGCTTTACCGATATCGTCACCGGTGAGGCGAAGCGTGGCTTTATGGACATCGTCACTACACTGGAACACCGTTTCCCTGATCCGGCTGACATTGAAAGCGAGAAAGAGAAAAAAGCTTTTGTGAAGCTGTTTGGTGAATATCTGCGGGCTGAGAACATCCTGCAAAACTATGATGAGTTTGCCACGCTGAAAGCGCTACAAACAGTCGATATCAGTAACCCGGAAGCCGTCGAAGCGTTCAAAGCTGCGCATTATCTGGATGATGATAAGTTCGCAGAACTCCAGACTATCCGCCTCCCAGCTGAGCGGAAAGTGCAGGATTATCGCTCGGTGTACAACGATATCCGTGACTGGCAGCGCAAAGAAAAAGCAGCTGATGACAAAGATAAATCAACCATCAACTGGGAAGACGTAGTGTTTGAGATCGACCTGCTGAAGTCGCAGGAAATCAATCTGGACTACATTCTCGGCCTGATATTTGAACGCAATAAACAGAATAAAAACAAAGCAGGCCTGACCGAAGAAGTTAGACGCCTGATTCGCTCTAGTCTGGGTAACCGTGCCAAGGAAGGGTTGGTCGTTGACTTTATTCAGCAAACAAATCTTGATGAACTGCCGGACAAAGCAGGGATTATTGATGCATTCTTCACCTTCGCTCAACGTGAGCAGCAGCGCGAGGCGGAAGAGTTGATTAAGTCAGAAAACCTCAATGAAGAAGCTGCAAGACGCTACATCCGCACCTCCTTAAAACGTGAATATGCGACGGAAAATGGTACGGAACTTAATGAGGCGCTGCCAAAACTCAGCCCCCTGAATCCGCAGTACAAAACTAAGAAACAGACGGTATTCCAGAAAATTGTATCATTCATCGAGAAGTTTAAAGGTGTAGGTGGTCAGATCTAAATATTGTTAAAAAGGGGAGGTCATCGAGGATGGTATGATTCCCCCATTTATTCCCCCGCGTAGAGGGTTTAGGGGATTAGCTGATTAATTTTCGCGGTATGAATGTAACATATTGAAAATTTGGGCTTTGCCTCGATTCCCCCACTTGATGCGTGTATAAGGCTTTGAAGTGGGGGAATCATTGTCAAATGCGTACTACTTTATTTCTTCCCCCACTTAATCCCCGTTTATTCCCCCGCTTTTAACTCCAGAGAGACCGGCCTAATATGTTCACCGTCACAAATGACACGGCCTTCCTTTTCCAGCTTATCCAGCCAACGAGTGAATTTCTTAGAGACATCGAATCCCATCGCTCGCATGTCATCTCTAACTAGCGCGCGAGTACAAGCATCACCGTTGGCGGTTCGGGAGCGAATGGCTTGCCAAAGGGCAACGTGATTATCGGTAAGACGTGTAATGCCGGTTAGCTCGGGATCGGTTTCATCCATAACAGGCCGTCCTTCATCATTCAAAACTAGCAAGGTAATTTGGTCACCATCATTGTCGATGTAGAGATCGACCGGAACCAGGTCATAAGCCTGCCGTGGTGGCTCCTCGGCATCCTTCATTTTGGTACAGCTAAGAATCAGCGCTCCGCCTTCACCTTCGCGGCGGACGTTAAATTCAACATCAAGGGCAGCACGGAATGCACTGGAACCTCGCGCGCCTTTGTCCTGATCTTTACCTGAGTGATGAATGACTAAGACGGTAGCTTCAGTAGCTGCCTTGATAACGTCACAACCCTGAATAAATGCACCCATATCTTTGGCGGCATTCTCATCTGAGCCACCAAAGCAGCGCGCGAGAGTATCTAAAATAATCAATCTGACAGGCATGCCTGAAGCTGCTTTAACATCATTGGCGGCCCTGATGACTTGTTGCACGCTTTCGGAACTGGCAGGGAAAATGGGGCAGTCGATGCGGTAAAGCGTATCGATTGGGGAGCCGTTATTGAGAGTTTCTTCCCAGGCACGAATTCGGCGTGGAACCCCAATTCCGCCTTCGCCAACGACATAGATTACTGCACCTTGCGTAACCGCCCTGCCTGCCCAAGGTTTGCCAGTGGCAATGTGGCATCCCCATGAGACCGCCAGAAAAGATTTATAAGAACCACTTGCCCCATATGCGCTGGTTACTGACGCGCTGGGGAGATAGCCTTTGATAAGATAATCCTGCCGGGTATCAAAACCATCAGAACCCTTGCGTAAGGGAAGGGAGGTGCTGAGGTCTGGCTTGCGCTCTTGAATGTGAGAGATTGAAGAAAGCTTTGAGCCTGGCTGATACATTTGCAGATGAAATACTTCGTTAACCGCTGCCTGGTTATGGGCTTGGCGGTAATCATCCCAATCGCTAACGTTTTCATCTGGGGGTAAAGAAACCCAGCCATTCACGGCTACTGCCGCTTTTTCTGCTTGAACTAAACCAACGTTATTTGCCTCAATGGAATCATTTTCAGCAGCCATAATGATGTTGCTATTGGGATATTTATGCCTCGCAGTGACGGCGATATTCAGTAAGTTATTTGCAGACATCGCCGCTAATGCCAAATGACCTGTTGCAAGGTTCAACGTTAATGCAGTGGCATAGCCTTCCGCGATGATGATGTTTGCTGTACTACTCGAATCGCCAACCTTGATGAATCCACCGTTTTGACGAGTACCTGGCAAGTATCGTTTCTCACCGGCCGCGTTGATCAATTGTGCGCTAATCAGCGTCCCATCGATACCTTGAATTGGTAGGACAATTGAGTCGTTATCAAAATTGACCCCGCCTATTGTTAAGGCTTTCTGAATGCTGAGCATTTGAACAGATGCGGATAATCCTTTGTTTTCCAAGTATGGGCTTGTAGCAAGGCGCGATGAGTTAAGCAGTCTCATTGCTTCTATTGATGCACAGGGCTTTGATACTTTTTCCCTGGTAGGCGCAGTTCGATGTGTCAGACTAAGTTCTGAAATGAGCTTAGTCGCCTGCAGTGGATTGCATTTTTTAACCTTAACAATCAGATCTAAACCATCGCCATTTCCACATTGATTGCAGAACCATGTACCACGGCCATCTTTATCATCAAAGCGAAAGCGGTCTTTTCCTCCGCAGCAAGGACAAGGGCCATGCTTATTTAGCCTGGGTAAGTCGATGCCTAATTGAAAAAGGATTTCTTCCCAACGATGGCGAGATGTGGAAATGATTTCAGTTACGCAATTATTCATGGTTTGCCTCCGCTTTCATTGTTTCATTCAGCAGATTGAGGCGCTCCCATAACACATAGTTAAGCAGTTCCCTGGCGAGAGCATTATCCAGTTCGACGTTCGCAAAGGCTAACGCACGACAGTGGTCGAGAACTTCTTCAGCAGAAAGTGGGGTTGAGTCATACATGCTGCACCCCCAGAATGATAGGAATATATTGCGGGTACAGACGAGGAAGGGTAGTAGCCATTGGGCTGCCTCCGTTGGGGTATTGTTAAAACTACCACCAGAGACGCCAAGCTCATTGGGTGGTAGCCCGAACAGGGTTGGCGTACCGGCCCCAACGGATTCCGGCCTTCCTCTCAGAAGCCCTGCCCGGACCACCATTGACAACAGGTGTGCACGTGCATTACTCGAATATGCTCTGTGTGCATATTCGAGTATCGTTGGGGAGTTCGGAACGCCAATTCCGACTACGGATTTTGCCGTAGTGCGCGGATTATACCTAAAATCGCCTACCAGGGAAAAAGATGAATTCAGCATTATTGTGCTCCATCACGTTGGTTAATTTTACTTGAGATCCATTCATCAACTTCACTCTCTACCCAAGCCACTGAACGGGAACCGAGTTTGACGGCTTGCGGAAATTCATTCTTTTTCATTAGCTTGTAAATCCAAGCTCTTTTGACCCCGGTTTTACTCATCACATCGCAAAGTCGGATTAAGGTGAGAGTGCTCATGCTTGATCCTCCTGAAGGCCATAGACACGTTCGACATAGCGACCACGCCCATCGCCGTGACCGAGATCCATTGAAGTGAGGGCATTAGCTTCTTTGCGGCTAAAACCATGCTCCTGATAAAAGCGAATCGCATCTTGTGCCCATGCATAGCGGAGGCTGTGGGGGGAGTAGGAGCCAATCAAACCAATGCGAGTTGTAGCTGAGCGCCAATAATTCATGGCTGTTTTGAGATCAGCGCGGTCAATAAGTTTGCCGTTGCGCTGTTTAGCAATAACCAAAGCCTGAGCGATAACATTGCTAACTGCTGCACGATCCAAAATGCGGGTTTCGCGCGGTCTACCGCCTTTGGTGCCAAAGACGACACTTAGTCTTTCAGCTCCTTGGCCGAGTTGTTTTTGCCAAGTCTTAAGGGAAGCGCTGCATTGAACAGCTTCTTGTGAACGCAAGCCCAGTAAGCGTGACAGCTGAAGAGCAATTGCTAGTCCCTTATCAAGCAGTTGTGCTTGATTAATGGCTTGCTGATATTTTTCTGTTGGAATAGCGAATTTAGTGCCTGCTCGGCTACTGCCGCTGAGCCCCAGCGCTCGATTAGTTAATCGCTCTGAAATTACTAATTTTTCCCGTCCGGCCTGATGTAAAACTGAACGCAGAGCAGCCATCTCATTTTGCAATGTGCGCAATGCAATACCTTGCCCCCGACGTGCAGCGATATAACTTTCAATATGCCTCGCTTTCAAATACTGGACGCTGCGAATTTGAATATTCAACGCCAGCAAGTGATTACAAAATCTTTCAGCAATACGAATGCGATCATGTACTGTCTTATGACTACCGCCAGCCTGCTTCGCTAGCTGCTTCATTTCTCTACCTGTTCGACTCATCTGATACTCCAACCTGCTTCTCTGGCGCATGGCTAATAACGGAAACAGCGCTGCCGTTCCGTACTGAAAGTTGCCTGTGCGCCAGAGCGGGTGCAGTTGAGGTATTTCGGGGTGTCAGTGATGCACTCAGTGCAACTGCCTGCTATTACAGGTAATCCCCAGGCTTATGCCTGCCTCGGCAACAATTCAGATCTCCTTTAAAGAATGGATATTTGGTGTAAGAAAACGTGGTGTCAGATTCAGATACCCGCTTGAAACGGGCGAAGGTAGAGGATGGGCAGCGGTTTACGCTATGGCGTCACTTTCAGGCGTTGGCACGCAAAAAGTGACGCCACGTATTGCACGCAGCACGACTGCCGTTTGCCCATGCCTAACGGCATAAGCAAAGCGCAGCCCGCAGCGTTTAATACGCGCCATGATTTTTTTCGGAGAGGATGTAGCTAACTCTGTATGGTCACATAGAACATAACGAGTCAGTAATGACAGATCGTTATTGAGGTATAACATAGGAGACTGTCAGCAAATAGCTGGCAGCTTTGTCAATGCTCGAAATATTCACGCCTTGGAACTATTTCGATGCGGGAGCACCAAGTTAAGGTATTAGTAGTTAAAAGTACCCTCATCGTCACGCAGTAGGAGCGGTTCTATTGACGATATTTGCTTCCAAGAGTGAGCAAATTTACCGCTCTAATGAGCTTTGCCTTTCAGGCTACAGCAATTTTGGTGATCACCCGAAGGCGTTTCTCTCAGATCACTGGCATTTATTCAATGCTCGAAACATTGGTGGCTGTCTTAGACAGCAGAGTTACAAAACTGAATCTACGTTAATGAAATTGGTTTTTCAAGGCATCGGAAGATGAATTAGGAAAATCATACTCAGGATTGGCTATGATTTGAGCGCCAGCGAAATTTTTGGGGGCATTAATGGGGGCATGGTAGTAAATTGAATGAATGTTAATTCTATTTATTCATGTATTTAGGTTTTTAAGTTGAATCCTGTAGGGCCAAATAAAATCAACGATTTATCACCTCCCTCCGACTACCAGATTTCCCACATGGGACAGATTTGGGACACGACTGCCAAAAATCGCATCAATTTGCCGTGCATGCTCCGTTAAATGGTTAGGTGCAAGGTGCGCATATCGCTGGACCATTTCAATGCTTTCCCAGCCACCCATTTCCTGCAGTGCAGACAATGGAACGCCAGCCTGAATCAACCAACTCGCCCAGGTATGCCGGAGGTCATGGAAGCGGAAATCCTCAATGCCAGCTCGTTTCAGTACTGCGCGCCACGCAGTGTTTGAATCGACCCGCATCTTCCTGACGCTTGCGGTAGTCGTTCCGTCGTTCCGTCGTTCCGCTTCACCGATTCGGTGTGAACAAACACCCAGTTGTGATGCCGGCCAATCTGTCGTCTCAGGACCGATTCAGCCAGGTCATTCAGCGCTACGCCAATAGCTCTGCCTGACTTACTTTCTTCCGGGTAAATCCACGCCACCTTTCGCTGCAGGTCAATCTGCTGCCACTTGAGGTCGACGATGTTTGAACGGCGCAGGCCTGTTTCCAGCGCAAACTCTACGGCAGATTTCAGAGGTTCCGGACATTCATCAATCAGTCGCTTTGCTTCAGCGGGTTCGAACCACCGTACCCGCTTATTTCTTTTCTGAGGCACTTTGATGACCGGCGACTTCTCGATCCATTTCCACTCACGTTCCGCTGCGCGCATCATCGCCTTCATTAATGCCAGGTGCTTTGCTTTGGTAGAAGGGGAAACGGCAGCCGGTTTGTACTCCCCGATATCCAGTCCCTTCTTCGCCATTGAAACAGCACGCTGCTCCCATCGCTCCTTTGCCTTCCGATTGGTCATCCTGCTGACCGCGGCATAAATCTTCGCCTCGCTGATATCCTTCAGCAACACCCCCTCAAAATGCATGAGCCAGAATCCGATCCGGCCCTTATCAGCATCGAGTGATTTCTTGTGCGCTTTCTCTTCCAGCCAGCGCAGGCATGCTTCTTCAAACGTCACGTCAGGGAAATCACCCAGCCGCTCTATTCGTCATAACTCAGCCTTTCGCCGGTCGTGAAGCTCCTGTGCTTGCTTTCGGTCCTCTGTGCCAGGAGATTCCTTAATGCGCTTCCCACCTGGCGTCGTGTAACTCCCGTACCAAGACGGTACCTCTGCGGAAGATCGACATGATTTATTCTCCTCATGTGCATCTGCCGCGCTCACGGCGACAGTGTGCATTGGATTGTTGAGAGCGGCAATACAGGCCTGACGGGTGAGGAGGTAGGGCGACTTTGGTTTGGACGGGTCTTTGCGCGTAGCCATCAGGCGTCCGGTACGAATCCACTACTGGCACGCAGGCCGGGAAATACCGAGGAACGCGCACGCCTCATCCATAGACAGGGCATAGGTTTCCATGTGCCAGCTCAGGGTAATCTCTGACGCCCACTCATAGGCTTTGTGCATGCTCTCCTGCGTGTCCAGGAATGCCTCCTCGTATAGCTTGTTGAGGTGGCTGCAGCCCTGCTGAACCAGAATGGTTCCGTTCACTGGGAT
>Ga0308165_1004273_pt1 | contig 14285 bp, 12 predicted proteins | sample PhyWR2_FD_201032 | JGI IMG/M metagenome (GOLD analysis project Ga0308165, IMG submission 201032) | Phyllosphere microbial communities from UC Gill Tract Community Farm, Albany, California, United States - DLSLW.R2 | ecosystem: Host-associated > Plants > Phyllosphere > Unclassified | place: USA...
TAGCCGTCGTTCTCCTGTTCGTACTCAGTGGATTCTTCCGCGAATTCGACCTGAAGATGATCACTTCTTTTAACCTCGATAAACCACTGTGGCTTGAATATATCCACGGACTGCTGAGCGGGAAATAGTCATGACAACTGAAATTAATAAGCAGGATTTTTGGTACGCGGAGTGGTCTTTTCCAATCTTTGTCGGGCTGCTCTCTGCGGGGATCTTCGCCGGTACCCACATGTATGTTGTCTACGGTTTCGGTGCCTTCAACGAAGTGGCCTTCGTAGCCATGTTGCGTGCAGGGCTGGATACCGGCGTTTACGGTGCCGTCGCCGCCTTCGGAGCAAGCTTCCTGTTTGCACGCATTATTGAAGGGTCACTGGTGGGTATATTAGATATCGGTGGCGCGCTACAAACAGGTATTGGGCTTGGTGTTCCTGCCCTGTTCCTGGCAGCTGGGTGGGATATTTTAGTCACCAATTTCTGGCTTTCTTTACTGACAGGGCTGTTTCTTGGCGCATTGATAGGGCTAATTATTGTTTTTGCCCGTAAATTCACTATCGCTCAGGCCAACTCAACCTTTGGTGCCGATGTCATGATGGGGGCAGGTAATACCTCAGGTCGTTTCCTTGGTCCTTTGATTATTTTAGCCGCTATGGCTGCATCTATTCCCATTGGTATTGGCTCTTTAATCGGCGCCTTAATTTTCTATGTGTGGCAAAAGCCGGTCGCAGGTGGTGCCATTTTAGGGGCGATGTTATTTGGCTATTTCTTCCCAATGGTCGCTTAGGCATAAAGGGCTGCTGATATGACTATCACCGATTAGCAGCCGCCAGATAAAAAAGAAGGTAATTATGTACTCCTTAATCATCAAACAGGGTAAACGTATCGATGGCGTAATTATCGATATTCTTATCAAAGATGGAAAAATCGAAGCGGCAGGTCCGGAACTCGCTGGCAATCAGCCGGCAGATAAAGTGATAGATCTTAAAGGAGAAACATACGTTAGTGCCGGATGGATTGACTCGCATGCTCACTGCTTTGCTGAATCACCTATTTATTTTGATGAGCCTGATTTAGCTGGGGCTGCAGGCGGAGTCACCACACTGGTTGATGCTGGCAGCGTGGGTGCTGATGATATCGATAAATTTTACTCGTTGACGCTCAAATCTAAAACTAACGTATTTTCCTTATTGAATATTTCACGCATTGGCATCATTGCTCAAAATGAATTATCCGATATGAACAATATCGATGATGATTGCTTTCAACAAGCCCTTGAGCGCCATGCTGGTTTCGTTGTCGGCATGAAAGCGCGTATGAGTAAAAGCGTGGTGGGCGAAAATGGCATAGCCCCGTTGGTTAAAGCCAAAGAAATGCAGAAAAAACACCGCTTACCCTTAATGGTGCATATTGGTAATAATCCTCCAGATATTGATGAAGTTGCCGACTTATTGACTCGTGGCGATATTATTACTCACTGTTTTAATGGCAAACCTAACAGAATTTTAGATGATACGGGCTACCTCAAACCGTCGATTGCTCGTGCATTAGCGCGTGGAGTTATTCTTGATGTGGGCCACGGGGGTGAAAGCTTTAGTTTTAAAGTCGCAGAACAAGCCATGCGCATCGGCACATACCCTGACATTATCAGCTCAGATATCTACCACAGAAATCGCGTTAATGGTCCTGTTTATAGTCTGGCGTTTGTCATGACTAAATTTCTGTGCATGGGTTTTAGCGCTGAACAGATATTACGCTGTGTCACTGAAAAAGCCGCAGACTTACTTTCTCTTCCTGCTAAAGGCTACTTAAAACCCGGTTTTGATGCCGACATTACCCTGTTCAATCTCAAAGAAGAATCCACAGAATTAACTGATGCCGAAGGCGAGCAACGCATCGGTACACACCGTTTTATCCCCGTCGCCGCTATCGTCGGTGGGAAGTCGATTATTCCGGCGCAAGGAGAATGTGAAGATGCCATCTGTTTATAACAAATATCAACTTAAACAGGTTATTAATGCCTCCGGTCGTATGACGATACTCGGCGTTTCGACCCCATCACCAGAAGTTGTTGAACGCGTTGCTTACGGCCTTAATAATTATTTTGAAATTAAAGATTTAGTCAATAAGACGGGCGAATTTATCGCGCAGTTACTCAAGGTGGAAGGTGCCGTTGTGGTTTCTTGTGCATCAGCAGGCATCGCTCAAGCAGTGGCGGCAGTTATCGTACAAGATGATGACGATTTATTGCTTAACTTACATACCTCAAGCAAGGCCGTTCCTCGCGAAATTATTCTCCCGAAAGGCCATAACGTTAATTTCGGTGCTCCAGTGGATACCATGGTGGCATTGGGCGGCGGAAAAGTGATTGAAGCAGGCTTTGCTAACGAATGTAGTGCTGCCCAACTGGCCGCTAAAATAACGCCACACACCGCGGCGATTCTTTATATAAAATCTCATCACAGCGTACAAAAAAGTATGCTTACCGTCAGCGATGCGGCAAGCGTTGCCCGTGAACATAAATTGCCTCTGATTGTTGATGCCGCCGCAGAGGAAGATTTAACGGCTTACTACCAGGCGGGTGCCGACCTGGTTATTTACAGTGGTGCCAAAGCTATTGAAGGCCCAACCAGCGGATTAGTGATCGGTAAAAAAACCTATGTTGAATGGGTTAAACGCCAAAGCCAGGGTATTGGCCGGGCGATGAAAGTCGGTAAAGAGGGTATTTTAGGTCTGACGCTTGCCATCGAAAAATATTTAACCGCCCCTAAAGAAACCGGCGCTGAGATGGTTAATCGGATGAGTCAATTCATCTCTGACCTAAATGCTATCCCCTCAATTTCTGCACAAGTTGTCTGGGACGCTGCGGGTCGGGATATTGCCAGAGCTGAAATTAGCTTTGCTGAAAAAGAGATCGGGAAAACCACTTATCAAATTATGCATGAATTAAAACAAGGGGATACCGCTATCTATTTTCGTGAATATAAAGCCAATGAAGGTAAGGTAGAGGCCGATATTCGAAGCGTTAGCAATGAACAGCTTGATGTTATATCTGAACGTATTCGTATGCTAGTGAAAGGAATTTAAGATGAAATTGTCACCTAATTTCTACCGCGATCGTGTATGTCTGAACGTACTGGCGGGTAGTCATCAAAATGCTAAAGATATTTATGCTGCCGCTGAGAGCTTTGTCGTCGTAGGTGTTTTATCAAAAAACTATCCGGATATTGAAAGCGCGATTGCGGATATGAAAATCTATGCCCGGGAAACAAACAATGCGTTATCGGTAGGATTAGGGGCTGGCGACCCTAATCAATCCATGATGGTTTCTTTGATTTCTAAGGAGGTTCAGCCTCAGCACGTGAATCAAGTCTTCACTGGAGCCCCTGTCAGCCGCGCGTTGTTAGGTCAGAATGAAACCTTTGTGAATGCATTAATCTCTCCAAGTGGTATCCCTGGGATGGTTAAGATTTCAACCGGCCCATTAAGCTCTAAATCACCTGACGCGATTATTCCTGTTGAAACGGCGATTATGATGCTTAAAGATATGGGAGCGGATTCTGTTAAGTTCTTTAATATGCAAGGTACAGCGCATCTTGAAGAATATAAAGCTATCGCCAAAGCTTGTGCTGAGTTTGATTTTTCTCTTGAGCCTACCGGTGGCATTGACTTAGATAATTTCGCCGAAATACTGCAAATTGCTCTCGATGCTGGAGTGAAAAAAATAATCCCACACATCTATAGTTCGATTATTGATAAAAATACCGGAAACACCCGACCTGAAGATGTTAGCCAGCTATTAAAAATGGTTAAAGAAGTCGTAAATTAATTTATTTTCTGGTCAGAATAAATATTTAGGAACGCCTCTGGTAATACCCGTTACTCCAGGGGCCATCCTTCGATTATACCCTTCGGTGACCGACCCAAAACGCTGAATATTATTGACGTGAATATTTGCCATAAATTAAAAGGGGATAACTCAGGAAAATGCTTGCTTAAGCTTACTGAACAAATCAATGTTCAGAGCTTCCGCATAACGGAAAACAACGTCAAGAGTCGGTGAGCTGGTACCACTTTCGAACTTACTGATGGCCTGTTTACTGACACCGATTTGCCCCGCGATCTTTTCCTGCGTAATTTTACTCTGTCGGCGTTTCTGAGCCATAGCAGCGATGAGCTCTTTTCTCATCTGCACCACTTCCAGCGCTTCTGCGGTGGCGCGATCGCGGAGTAATTCATTCCGGGCATCGTCCCAGTTATGCAAATTCATAGCCATATTCTTACCTGTTGATATTACGATGAATATTATTGCTTCCAAACTTTTCATGTTGAAAAAATGTACTAATCAAATTATTAAGTCAGCCTATTGGTTGACTTAATAATCCTCTGCCCAGAGAAGTCTGATTTCTCCGCTATTCATATTCACTTATGAACTATTTCCTTAAACCTGGTACTAAACTGCTTATACAGAACACAGACAGAGTACGTACAAAGGCTGCATGATGAAAAAAATGACTAAATCCTTATGTTCCGTTGGCTGGGCTATCTGCTTACTAAGCGGTACCGCCCACGCAGCGAGCTGGCAAGAAAATCTCAATGGTGCTGCTTCTGAGCTGTTAGGTAGTAGCTCAGGCAGTAAAAATACGGCCGGTGCGACGGACGGAGGGCTTTCTCTTGGTACCATCAGCAAACTCCTTAGCGGTGGTAGCAGTGCCGTTGCCTCAAACAGCATGACCAACGCCACGGGCGTAATGGAATACTGTATCCGCAATAAAGTGGTCAATAACGTCAACGGCTTAACCGATCAGCTCCAGTCTAAACTGGGTCTGAACACCAGTACCAAAAAGTCTAAAGAGCCAAGTTACCAGCAGGGGATTGCCGGGCTGTTGAATACCGGTAGCAACCAAAAACTGGATCTCAATGCGCTGGGGGAAACAGAACTAGGTAAACAGCTAAAAACGAAAGCCTGTAATGTGGTGCTGGACCAGGGTAAGTCCTATATAGGCCTTTGATAATTATACCTGTATCGAGACCCATACTTGCCTGTCAGAGCTCAGCCTGTCAGGCTTTTCATCTGTGGAGAAAATCCCCTGTATTTAACGAACCGAACTAAAATGGAGTCTTAACCTTAACAATCAACGATTTATGAAATAAAAAACCAACAAATATTAATATATTAGTGCTAAATGCTAGTTAAATCTGGCAGATATCATGTATATATTTAATATTATAAGGCTTTTCATGATGATCGTTGATGTTAGCACCAGATGTTTTCCCGCCGCTTTCAGTGGCAATCATATTAACCCTATCTCCTGTACAGACCTCCCTCCTGATATAAGAGTCTGGATAAAAATGAAGGAATTCTTCGCTCATACTCACCAATCTGAAGTATTAGAGTGCATTCGAACTATTCATCACCCACCGCTCGGAATAACACGAGAAGATATATCCAACATATTCGAGCAGCTAAGAATGCTCGCATATTCCGGATATCAGGAAAATATTCAGTCACACCGAAACCAGAAGAACCATTTCTGTATCCTGAACATCAACAACGATGAAACGCTCTCGGTCACCTTTGATGATTCCAGCAGCTATATCCTGGAACATGACGGCTACAGAAAAACACATGCTACCGCCACGCCTCCACAGACCGCAGAAGATTATGAAGCTATCTGGTTTACATGGGAAAAGGCCGCGTTACCCGGGGAGCTATCCTGCCGTACTGCAGTAGTACAAAAAATGCGGGCCTGCCTGCACGGTAGCTGTACCACGCTTCACCTGAGAGACCTCAACCTCACGACCTTACCAGATCATTTACCACCCGATCTGACCACGCTGAAGATTGAAAACACAAAACTCACCCAGCTACCGGCACTACCGCTATTTCTTGATTGTCTGGAGGTGATTAACACCCCGCTAACCACTCTCCCCCTCCTGCCATCAGGATTTCTAAGCCTGGAGATGGATAATATTGACCAACTCAAACTGCCCGAATTGCCGCCTGGATTTCTGAGCCATGAGATTAATGATATTAAACCTGAGGGCCTGCCCGGATGGCCATTAAGACTTTATAACCCGGAGGTGGGTAACCACCCGCTGACCGGCCTGCCGGAATTACCGTCCGGACTTCGGGTGTTAAAGATAATGAATACCTCACTGACCAGCTTGCCCACCTTACCATCAGGACTTCAGAATCTGGAGGTGAGTGACGCCCCGCTGGTTAGCCTGCCGGAATTACCGCCAGGACTTCATAACCTGGAGGTAAATAATACTTTACTGACCCATATGCCAGCCCTGCCATCAAGACTTCACGGACTGAACGTGCGCATCTCGCACTCTGCTGGTGAAATCCACTCTCTTTAATGGGCCAGGAGTGACAGGGCTGCTATCAGCCCTGTCACTCTATTAATATTATCTATCCGGCTTTAAATAAAAAAGATTGCAGTGAAATCAAATCGTCCGGTGTCACATGGATAATACCTTCCCCGGGGATATCTATCTCCGCAATCATAAATAATGCCAGCGTGGTTAATGAGGGAAGGATAAAAATAAGCCAGTTTTTCCCCTGAATTTTTCGCATATTATAGCCGAGTAACACATTGGAACAGATGGCAAAAAAGACTAATAAAAACCAGGCAGCATTGGGTATTTGATGTCGCCAGCTGGCCATGGTTTTTTGTTCTGAGATATACAGCTCATTAAATGCCGCCAGCACTGATGCCATCACCGGGTTTGGAGCAGCTTTCGCTTCCTGAACGCCTATATCCCAGAGCTTTGATTGTTTTTCTAAAGAAATTAAACGCCACTGATTATTATCATCACTAACACCTGACTTAAAAAATTCTATCCGCGAATGTAAATATTCGCCTAACAGATTAATGGAATCAGTTCTCTGCTGGCCATCGAGTATCTGAATTCTCTGATAAGCGCTGCCGATAGCCATGGCTTCATTTTCTTCTGTTTGTTGTCGATTATTATAACCACTGATTGAAATTGAGAGAACAAAACCAATTAATAACCCTAGCAGAGATAAAATGGCACCTAATATTATTTTCGCGTCATCATCGCCCAGCTCATCATTAACTTTCTTACGCTTAAAAATAAACTTTCCTGCACCAGCGAAAAAAACGGATAATAAAAATGTGATAATAAATAAAACAATAGAATCTATCGGCGTATCATTCAGTAATCCAGAATAATTCATATAACACCTAAAGTTGGGTTCAGATCCTCAGCATGAAGCTACTCTGTCTTCCCCCACCTCGAAACACTGCCAGGGAGGAGGCGCAGACAACAATTGCCCTATACTTTCCGTTTTACTTGGCAGTCAGTGGCCGGACACAGCATAATAGAAATGTTGAATAATAATGATTGTCATTTCTATGAATATTTCACTCAGTCGCCGAGATTTTTTGTTTCTTTCTGCCAGCGCCACTCTGGCTGCAATGTTACCTGAAATATCTCATGCCGCTCAAACGGACACCACAAGAGTTATCGCGCTTGAATGGCGACCTGTTGAGATGCTGATCGCCTGTGGTGTTATGCCCATGGGCGTGGCGGATAAACAAAACTACCAGCGCTGGGTTTTTGAACCTGCACTACCTGAGAATGTGATTGATGTTGGGCTACGTAATGAGCCGAACTATGAACTAATGTCTCGTATGCAGCCTTCTCTCTTCGTGATCTCTTCCGGTTTTGGCGTGGGTGCAAGAGAGCTGACATCCATTGCGCCAGCCTGGGAAACGTCATTCTATGATGAACATGGACATCCTTTGACTCTGCTCGAAGCCGAAATTCTGCGTTTAGGCAAATTTCTGGGAACAGAATCGGAAGCCAAAAATCATCTTGAGTACTTTCATCACCATATTGATAAAACCAAAGCGGCACTCCCCCCGGTCAATAAACCCCTGGTGATTTTTTCCTTCCTGGATAGCCAGCGGGTAATGATTTTTGGTCAGCAGAGCCTGTTTAACGATCTCTTAAATCGCCTCGGCCTTCGCAATGCATGGGATGGCAAAACGAATCGCTGGGGAAGTGCGATTGTCGGCATTGAAACATTAGTCAATCTTGAAGGGGCTATCGGCCTTTGTCTGACCCATGGAGATAACGATCCTGTTCACTCCCTCGCTAACTCCGCTCTGTGGCAAGTGATGCCCTTCGTGCGTGATAAACAGCTCCATTTATTACCTGCAGTCTGGTTTTATGGTGGCAGTTATTCGGCTATGCGGTTTTGTGATTTATTGCCGGAGGCTCTGTGCGTCTAGTCAGTACTTTAGTCTGTGCATTCGCACTTTTTTTAACCAGCGTTAACTTTGTCCAACTCTTGCCTGTCGCTCAATGGTGGCAGGCAATATCAGCGCCGGAAGTGACACAAGTACAACAAATGCTGTTTCATTACAGTCTGCTCCCCAGAACGGTTTTAGCGCTCATCGCCGGAGCCGGGCTCGGTCTTGCCGGATGCCTGTTCCAGCATATTTTACGCAATCCGCTCGCTGAACCCGCCACGCTCGGTATTGCATCCGGTGCCCAGCTTGGCCTCACGCTGGCAACACTGCTATGGGTTCAGTCGAGCGAAACCGAACGTCAGCTGGCAGCGTTGGCAGGCGCGATAGTCGTTGGTGGGGTAGTCCTGGCGACAGCCTGGGGTAAACGGATGTCGCCTATCACGCTGATACTCGCCGGTCTGATTATGGGGCTGTATTGTGGAGCAGTTAAAAGTGTACTGACGCTGTTTAATCATGAAAGACTACAAAATATCTTTATCTGGAGCAGTGGGATGCTGAACCAGTATGACTGGTCAGCAGTGACATTTTTGTGGCCACGCCTGCTGCTTATTACTCTCTGTATTCTGCTACTGATTCGCCCTCTAAGCCTGCTTTCTCTTGATGATAGCGTGCTGCGGGGTCTTGGGTTAAAACTGACCTTAGTCCGGGTGGTCGGTTTACTTTTTGCTATAGTTATCAGCGCTCTTCTCGTCAGTCGTATTGGTATTATTGGCTTTATTGGCCTTTTTGCTCCCACCCTCGCAGGGCTGCTGGGGATACGCCGTCTCCTCCCGCGTTTATTGGGATCGATGCTAATCGGCGCACTGCTGTTACTGATCAGCGATCAGCTGGTTATCTGGCTAAGTCGCGTCTGGTTAACCTTACCCACCGGTGCCATTACTGCTTTTATTGGCGCACCGCTGATGCTTGCCCTGTTACCGAAATTAAAACATCGCCGACTCAATACGGAGCCCGTCCCCTCCCCTGCTGCTGAACATCATCTTAGCGTCAATCTGGTGGCCATTTCGTTCATATTGCTCTGTCTCACTATCCTGCTGGCTCTGGGGTTAGGCCGCGAGAGTGATGGTTGGTTCTTTAGCTTGCACGAGATGTGGCAATGGCGATGGCCGCGAGTCCTTTCTGCTCTGGCAGCGGGGGCAATGCTCGCCGCCGCAGGTATGCTGGTTCAGCGTATGACCGGTAATCCGATGGCCAGTCCTGAAGTCCTGGGGGTAAGTAGCGGGGCTGCTTGTGCCATCGTTCTTTTAGCTCTCATAGCACCAGGCAGTAGCATGGCCTGGCAACTACCGGCCGGTTTTTCCGGTGCGGCACTGACGCTTTTGTTGATGGTGATATTAACGCGCAGTGGACTTTCCCCTACCCGATTACTGCTGACCGGTGTGGCGCTGAGTACGGTTTTTGCCACTTTTCTGACGCTTTATCTCGCCAGCGGAGATCCTCAAGTCGGTAAAATATTAACCTGGATATCGGGCTCAACATGGAAGGTGACTGCCGGGCAGGCATTACTGAGCGGGGTGATGGCACTCGTGGTGATTAGCATGATTCCGTTAGTGCGTCGCTGGCTGACACTGTTGCCTTTAGGCGAAGAGGCCGCACGTTCACAAGGCGTTAATCTCACCCGCGCACGACTCATCATATTGATGGTAGCGGCGGTACTGGTTGCTGCGGCCACACTCTGTGTCGGTCCGCTCAGTTTTATTGGCCTGATGGCTCCTCATATGGCGCGTATGCTCGGTTTCAGACGCGCGATGCCACAGTTGCTGACTGCGGTATTACTGGGGATGGGATTGATGTTGATAGCTGACTGGCTGGGCCGTACCTTGCTTTTCCCTTTTCAAATCCCGGCAGGCCTGCTTGCCACGCTTTGCGGGGGGCCCTACTTTATCTGGCTGCTGCGGAAAAACTGAGCTTAATAAATTCACGTTTTGGGATATGATAACGGCAATCTAAAGATGAATCGCAATCATTCCCATTCACAGGAAAATGTTATGCCCCGCTCGACTCATACTACCAGAGCTTTCTCCCTGGCCCCTTTGTTCGTGCTGATCTCCAGCAGCCTCGGTTACACAACAGCTGCCTCAGCAGAGACCACATCCCCAACACAAACGGCGGCTACCGAAGATAATATCACAGTGATAGCAAAGCCCCATGATGGGTTCCGTTCAGGCGGCGATACGCTGGTCCCTGCTTACTTAGATGGTCAGGTAGCCAATGGTGGGCGGTTAGGTATTCTCGGTCAGCAAGATGCACGTAATGTCCCGTTTAACGTGATTGGCTATACCTCCAAAATGATTGCCGATAAGCAGGCCAGTACGCTGAGCGATATCATTCGCAATGATGTCACTATTCAACCAGTACGTGGCTATGGCAATTTTGGTGAGTCTTATCGCGTACGCGGCTTTTTACTGGATGGTGATGATATCTCTTACGGCGGCCTGTACGGCGTGCTTCCCCGTCAGGTAACCAGTACTGCATTTGCAGAACGTATTGAAGTGATTAAAGGTTCCACTGCCTTTCTTAATGGTGTTCCTCCTGGTGGTTCTGGCGTCGGAGGTGCGATTAATGTCGAACCCAAACGTGCTGACTCAGAACCTAATTTACAACTCGGTCTGGACTATACTGGGGCTTCACAGGTCGGTGGACATGTAGATGCTGGTCGTCGTTTTGGTGAAGATGACCGCTGGGGCGTTCGCGTCAATGCGCTCCACCGCGAGGGTGAAAGCGAAGTTCATGACCAGAAAAACCGCACCTCTCTGGCCAGCATCGGATTAGATTATAAAGGCGATAAATTACGCGGCTCTTTAGATGCGGGCTATCAAAAACAGACGGTTCATCACGGAAGAATTGGTGTTGGGCTAGGCACGGCCACAGAGGTTCCTGCTGTTCCAGATAACCGTACTAACTACAGCCAACCATGGGTTTATACCGACATGCGGACTCGCTTTGCAGCACTGCGCAGTGAGTATGATATGACGAGTGACTGGACACTTTATGGCGGTTTCGGCACCAGTGAAAACGACGAGGAAGGGAGCTACAGTACGCCTAAACTCATCAATAATCAGGGCGATACCAGCCAAACTCGACTGACGACGCGTTATATTGCCGATTCCTATTCCGGTATGACTGGCGTGCGCGGCAAATTTGATACCGGGGCTATCAGTCACAATATTAATCTGGGATATTCTGGCGTTTATCGCAAAACCCGCGCCGCCTATACCATGTCCGCGTCAAAAACGGCGGCAGGCAATAATATTTATCATCCGTGGCCTGTTCCCTATCCTGAAACCGCATTATCCGCGAGTAATCTGGCTGACCCGACGATACGTAGCCGTACCACTAACAACGGGATCTCTTTGTCAGATACGCTATCAGCTCTCGACGACAAAGTGCATTTAACCGTGGGTGCCAGACGCCAGGACATTCGGATACGTAACTACAGTTATGCTGGCGTAGAAGACCCCAAAACCCGCTTTGATGCCTTTAAACTTTCTCCCGTCTACGGCATTGTTTTCAAACCCTGGGAACCGGTCTCTTTCTACGCAAACCATATTGAAGCCTTGCAGCCGGGTCCGACAGCACCGACTCGCGCGCTTAATGCCGGTAATGTTATTGGTGTCGTCCAGTCTAAACAGAACGAAGTTGGCGTGAAAATGGACTTCGAGCGCATCGGCGGTAGCTTAGCCTTGTTTGAAATTAAAAAACCGGTCGGACTCATCGATGCAGACGGTATTTATGGCCTGTATGGTGAACAACGTAGCCGTGGCGCTGAGCTCAATGTCTTTGGCGAACCGGTCTTCGGCGTGCGGGTTCTGGGGAGTGCGCTTTGGATAGACCCTACGCTTACCAAAGCGGCTGAACCGTCGAACAACGGTAATGATGCTGTGGGTGTCCCCCGTTATTCATGGTCTGTGGGCGGAGAATGGGATCTCCCGTGGGTTCGTAACCTGACAGCTACAGGAACTCTGACACGCACAGGATCACAGTATGCAAATGCCGCCAACAGCATCAAACTCAATGGCTGGACTCGGTTAGATATGGGTGTACGTTATGCAATACCGGTCAATGCACAGACCGTCACTTTGCGTGCCAATATCGAAAACGTCACGGATGAGAAATACTGGGCTTCGGTTGATGACAGTGGGACTTACATTACTCAGAGTGAGCCTCGTACTCTGAAACTCTCTGCCACCGTCGATTTCTAATCAGTATCTCAGGCTGCTGAAAAAGCAGCCTGAAAACGCCAATAATAAAGTAGACAGTCAGAAAAAATAGATTCTGGCTGGACTACAGATGAACAGCGATCTGTAGTTAAATAGGGCTCGTTAAAGAACACTTTCCTGCTAGCTGTGACAAGGAAAAACATGAAGGCACTTCATAAACCTACCGAGCGTGTTTTAGTTATTCTGGAAACACTGGCCAATGTCGATGGCATGACGCTCTCCGAGCTGTCACTCAAAACGGGCATTTCAAAGGGCACCATTTTCCCTATCCTCAAGTCATTGCAACAGCGAAAATACATCAGTTACGACGCCGGTAACGGTATTTATGCCCTTGGTATCTCTTGCGCGGTTCTTGCCAGCTCAGCCGTCGAAAAAGAGTTCTGGATTAAAATGATCAATACCGAGATGCATACCGTCGTCAATGAATGCAATGAGGTTTGCCAGCTCGGCATTCTCGATGATGCCTGGGTGCTCTACGTCGATAAAGTTCAGGGAGATCAAACCGTACAGCTGGTCTCTAAAATAGGGACTCGTCTGCCTGCAATCTGCTCCGCGCTGGGAAAATCACTGCTGCATAAGCACAGTGACGAAGAGATCCTCGAACTCTACCCACAGGGCTTTCCTTCCATTACTGCGCGCAGCGTAACCGACATCGTTCAACTTCGTCAGCAGTTAGAGCAGGTTGCCGTCAACGGCTATGCTATGGATAACCGCGAAATTAACGACGATACCATCTGCTTTGCCGTCCCTTTGCAGCAAAAAGAGGTGATTCTGGCAGCAATCAGCGTCTCACTCCCCTCTTTCCGTGCCACGGATGAAAAAATACAGCAGGTTATTGGTTCATTAAAAGGCGCAAAAGATCGTATCGAAAGCGTGCTGAACAAACTACCCGATATCAAAAACTACTGATTTATTCGACAACCATGCCACAGAAATTGTGATTCCCCACACAATACCCATATTTAATTCCCCACTGTGGCATCCGATTACCCTGCCTGTTTCTTAATCAATTCATTGAGTTAATCAATTACCCATACAGTTTTTGCGTTATTTGACTTCATCGTCATGGCGTGTTTATTTGTATTAACTTTAAAATACAAACACAGTTCGCATATACGAACAAAGCGGAGATGAAATATGCAAAGTCGTTACATTACTCCTGCAATAACCGTTTTTGATGAACATGGCAGGCTGGATCCGGAAGGTAGTTTCCGTCTGTACGATTTCATTAAAAAGAGCGTATCGGGATTTGTCGTTATGGGTAGCACCGGTGAGTTTTTCTCACTGGATATGAAAACATCCCGTCAGATTATTCATATGGTGTCTGAATTCCCGCGGGATGGAATAAAAGCCTATGCGGGAACCAGCCGTATGGATATTGACGAGTGTGTGGAACTGGCAAACTATGCTGATGAGTGTGGTCTTGATGGCGTCATGATTATCAGTCCATGGTACTTCCGCCTTACTGATGAAGGTATTTATACCTTTTATAGCCAGATAGCGCGTCGTACTGCCGCAAAAATCTTTATCTATAACTTCCCGGATCGCACCGGTTATTCCGTTTCACCGGAAGTCTGCCTAAAACTCGCCAGAGAATTCCCGAATATTGTCGGTCTGAAAGATACTATTCCAGATACCAACCATACCTCACAGGTCATTCGTTTAGTTAAATCTGAACTGCCGCAGTTTGAAGTTTATGCCGGTTACGACAATAACTTTGCGCACAATATCTTATCCGGAGGAAATGGCTGTATTGGCGGGCTATCCAATATTTGTCCTGAAA
>Ga0308165_1004276_pt1 | contig 14280 bp, 13 predicted proteins | sample PhyWR2_FD_201032 | JGI IMG/M metagenome (GOLD analysis project Ga0308165, IMG submission 201032) | Phyllosphere microbial communities from UC Gill Tract Community Farm, Albany, California, United States - DLSLW.R2 | ecosystem: Host-associated > Plants > Phyllosphere > Unclassified | place: USA...
CTTTCCACGTGAAAAATGGAATAAAGATCTCACGGAGCTGGCAGCCCGCCTGAACACGCAAATCGTCATCGCACAAGCCCGTGAGCTGCGTGAAAAAGGGGAATTAAAAGCCGCGTTTAATTTACTGGCAAGTCAGCCCGAATCAGAAAACAGAGACCTGCTGCTAGGTGAGTGGGCAACAGAAATGAGCCAGTTCGCGGTGGCTGAACGCTATTATAAAAAAGTGCTCGGTTATTCTGCCAATAACACCGATGCCTTAATGGGTCTGGCAAAAATAGCGCTTGCGCAAAATAACCTGCCTGCTGCCCGCCAGCAATTGCAAAAAATTGTTCTCTCAGCGGCACCTGAAGAGTCCTCTGTTGGAGTACAAAGAGTCCTCGCCAGCCTTTGGTCGACCCTTGGCGAACAAGATAAAGCCGATAAACTTTTTGCCCGGCTAAGCCAGTGGGCAAAACATCAGCCTCCTTCAATGGAAAATGCGCTGATACTGCGCGATGCAGCACGATTTTATATTGCCAGTGGCAAGCCTCTGCTGGCAAAACAAGCCTATAAAGATGCCATGCCTGCGGCCCGGATGAGTCAGGTATCACCTGTGGATGATGTCGCCTTTACCCGACTCACCAGAAATAATGAGCAGGATGACTGGCTCAAAAGCAGTATCCGCCGTGAAGCCGCTGACCTTTATCGTCAGCAAGATGTGAATGTCACCCTGAGTCACGAATACGGCGGTTCTGGCGGAACGCCGGGGTATTCCGATCTTAAAACGCACACCACCATGCTGCAAATCGATGCGCCATTGAGTGACGGGCGAGTCTGGTTCAGAACCGATAAAGTCAGTATGAATGCGGGAACCTTATCTGACAGTAATGCGCCATGGGGGACTTGCCAGGAGCAAACCTGTTCCGGTGTGCCAAAACAGACCGCGGATGGTGTGAGCCTGGCTGCGGGCTGGAAAAACCAGACCTGGCAGATGGATATTGGTACCACCCCACTCGGCTTTGATGTCGTCGATGTCGTCGGCGGGATTAGCTACAGCGGTGATGTGGGGGATATAGGATACACCCTGAATCTCCATCGCCGCCCGCTCTCCAACTCGTTACTGGCTTTTGCAGGTCAGCGTGACCCTAACACCAACACCACCTGGGGCGGCGTGAGAGCGACGGGTGCTGGCGTCAGTGCCAGCTATGACCAGGGTGAAGAACACGGTTTCTGGGGCAGTGTTGATGCTGACTCGCTGAAAGGTAAGAATGTCGAAGATAACTGGAAAGTGCGCTGGATGGGTGGGTATTACTACAAACTGCTCAATGAAAATAATCAGCGGCTGACCGTCGGGGCGAACAATATGCTCTGGCACTATAACAAGGACCTGGGCGATTACTATCTTGGTCAGGGGGGCTACTTCAGCCCGCAGAAATACATTTCGTTCAGTGTGCCAGTCACCTGGCGTAAGCGTACTGAAAACTGGTCATGGGAACTCAGTTCGTCAGCTTCATGGTCGCATTCTCAGACATCCGACCGCAAATTGTACCCTCACGCTTCTTTATTAAATAATGGCGGCATTAACTATCCGGCTGGGGCTGATACCAATGCCGGAACGTCCAGTAATGGTTTTGGTTATACCGCCCAGGCTTTAATTGAAAGAAGACTGAATGAACACTGGTCCGTGGGTGCCGGAATTGATCTGCAGCATGCGAAGGATTATACCCCTAGCCATGCCCTGATTTATCTGCGTTATTCTCAGGCGGGCTGGATGGGTGATTTAGATCTTTCTCCTCAACCGCTGATCCCTTACGCTGATTTTTAATGTCTTTCAGGATAATCCCCAGTAGAGAAATATTGATACTGGGGATTATTTATACGGAAGTATTACCAAAAATTAGGTGCAACACCATATTTAGGATCATTAAAGTTTTCGACCCAAACTTTAATATTATCTTGAAGCAATACCGTAAAACCCGATTTTAAACGCTCAACCAGGTAATTAACCGAACCGGCATCAGTAACGGTGTAGTGATTGATTTTACCCGCCTTTTCTGGCACGCAAGTATATTGCGCCGGGAAATCAGTCCCATCCATTTTCAGGATATTGATATTTTTATCACATGCTCCCTGGCTATAATAAGACACCACCATGTTGGCATTTTTTTTACCTGCCGCAAAGATGCTTAACATCACCGGGTTCCCATCCTGGGTCTGGGTAATATCATAGAGAACACCGTCTTTTGCATACCATTTATTATATTCTATATACTCGTCGGCTTTTGCAGAGTGAGTATGAAAAGCAAAAGATAATATTATTAATAGATACCGAAGCATACTGCGACTCTCCCGAGTTTCACTATTGCCCACAAGAAAAGAATAATGCCTGTCTCATATTAATGGATTCTGTTGCCATTTACCTCTGTTGTCTCAACAGAGGGTAAAAATAGTCTGCCTGGCTTATCAGGGTAACGTTCATCAGGCGTCAGGATCTGCACCGATGCTCGATTACGCTCGGTTAACCTATTTACACAGATAAACCATCAACAACGAGAGATAAAAATTGCACAATCGAGCATTAATTTGTATCTTATAGAGATATCAATAAGCAAGGGCCATTATGAAAACATCACATGCAGGTGAAGTCGTTATTTCCAAAGCAGATATCCAGGCTGGCGTAAAATCTGTTGCTGAACAGCTCAATAATATCTATCAGGAAGCCGCTATTATTACTGTGGTTCCGGGCGGCATACTCTATACCGCCGATCTGGTGCGGGAGCTGAATTTTGATGTCCATATGGACTATATCTCCTGCCCACATACCCCGGGCCAGAGAGAAAATCACTCTGAGATTATTTTTCATAATAATGTGGATATTAACGGTATGGATGTCATTTTGATTGATGATGCCATTGAGTCAGGCGGCACCATGAAACGTCTGGTAGAACACTTAACCCACCACTATTCAATCAAATCACTCGCGATTGCCACGTTGTTTGTTAAACCCGGGCGCATTGATATCCCTGCCCGTCAGTTCTATGCTTATGAAATGACTAATGATGATTTATTAATAGGTTATGGAATGCCGTGGCAGAACAAGTACAGAAACTTACCCGAAGTCTGCAAGCTGATAAAATAGTCCTCCTCTCTTCCTCAGGTAGCGGGTTTGCCGTTTAACACCGCAAACCCGCCACCTGAAGATTAACGGTCATACCTCCAGAAACACACTCTCCGGCTTCTTCCTTCTGAAAGTCATCACTCCCTGAGTGATTCCATCGATCCATTTCACAAAAAAAGATCCTTCACCAATAAATGCGATGCTGTTCACAAATTGCTCTGGTCAAAAACAGATCAACATCACATTAATATCTCATTAACATATCTACCATTGGTATTACCACTAGAGACCAATGGAAAAGATTATGGAAATCAGGCGCGAAAAGATTGAAAACAGCAATGGTTACGACCGGGTTGTTAATTTTTTGCGGGAGCAACTGTTAACAGGGGAACTGAAAGCGGGAGACAGTTTGCTACCTGAGCGCGAACTGTCAGCAAAATTAGGTGTGAGTCGCCCTGTTTTACGTGAAGCATTAAGAGCGCTCGCCATGATTGGTGCCGTCGAAATACGCCATGGTATTGGAACGGTGGTGACAAAACCGGATGTCTCGGTTCTCGGTGAGTTTTTCACTTTCGTTCTCGCCCACCAGCCGAATGTGGTGGATGACGTGATGCAGGCCAGGATAGCCATTGAGCGCCAGGCGGTACGTCTCGCCTGCCGTCGTGGAACCCAGAGTGACTATGACCGTCTGGCGACCTGTCTGAAGGAAATTATCGATACCATTCACGATCCGCAGTCAGGTTATCTCGCTGATTTCCGTTTCCATGAAGCCATTGTTAATGCCTCTGGTTCGCCAACCCTTATCAATATTTATCAGTCGATCAGTGTGTTAGTGCATAGATCCCACCTCGACAGACGTGAGCAAATCATGCAAGTCGAAGGGATTGAAGAGTTTCTGATTGACCATCACCGCGCCATTTTTGCCGCTGTTGTCGAGCGTAATGAAGAGCTGGCAGATGAGCTGCTGGGCCGCCACTTTGAGATTGGCGCCGATTTTCGACGTCGTGCCACCATTCGTATGGTGAGCGCATCACCTTTAAGTAACTAAAAATCCCTGGGGAACAAAAGATGCAAATAGTGATTGGCAGTGATCATGCAGGATTCCATCTGAAGCAAGAGTTAGTTAACTGGCTAAAACAATCGGGTTATCAGGTCACTGATATTGGTAGCCATAATCCTGAACCGGTGGACTTCCCCGACATCGCCGCCACGCTTTGCAACAAGGTTCGCGAAGGGACGCATCAGCGCGGCATTCTGGTTTGTGGTACGGGAGTCGGGGCTGTTATTGCATCCAATAAGATAAAAGGCATTCGCGCCGCTGTCTGCCATGACGTGCATTCCGCCCATCAATCTGTCGAACATGATGATGTCAATGTGATGTGTATTGGTGCCCAGATTGTCGGCCCGTGGCTGGCTCGGGACCTGATTGACTCCTTCCTGAAAGCCGAATTTGTTCAGGATAGCGATTTTATCCGCCGCGTTGAAAAACTCGCGCAGCTTGAACAACAAAACTAATACCGGATAACAGAAGGAGAATAACGATGAATCATCAGACTTCCGGAATTGTCGGCTTTTTAGGCTTAGGCGTGATGGGGCGGGAAATGGCCCGCAACCTGGCTCAAGCCGGCTTTACCGTCCGGGCATTTGATATTGTCCCCGCCGCAGGTGATGCCCTGCGTGAATTCGGGGTAGAAATCATGCCTGATATTCCTTCCGCTGTGACAGATGCCGATATCGTCATCTCTATGCTACCGGATACTCCACAAGTTGAAGAGATTGTTCTGGGGGCAAGCGGACTGCTGGCTCACCCGCCTCGCGGAAAGCTATTTGTGGATATGAGCACCATCGCGCCAGATGCCACCCGCAAATTTAGCCAGGCATTAGCGGCAGCAGGCATCACCATGCTGGATGCGCCAGTATCAGGCGGGCCGGTTGGCGCGAAAAATGGCACGCTCACCATCATGGTGGGGGGTGAAGCCAGTGGATTCGCTCAAGCCACGCCTTTCTTACAAGCGATGGGCACCACGCTTAATCATGTGGGTGCCTCTGGCGCAGGCCAGACCGTTAAGCTCTGCAACCAACTGATCTGTGGGATCAATATTCAGGCTATTTGTGAAGCGCTGGCGCTGGCCCGTGCCTGGGATATCGATCTGGTACAAATGCGAGAAGTGTTACTCGGTGGATCCGCTGCCTCCTGGATGCTCGATAAACTGGCCCCAGCGATGATCGAAGGGGATGTCTCTGCAGGGTTCCGTATTGATCTGATGATGAAAGATCTTCGCCTGGTGCTCGAAGCAGCACAAAAACATCCTGTCCCGCTTCCGGCAACTGCACTGGTCGCGACTCAGTATCAAAATGCGCAGGCATACGGTGAAGGATCGAACGGTAATCAGGCGCTATTTAAAGTGTATGACCGTCTTACAGGGCAAAACATCCGTAACTAATGAGCCGGGGTAACCAGTCATGATTCTCGATTTTTCAGCAATTCTTTCACAATGGCGGCTGTTGCTGGATGGCGCGGAGCTGACCGCAGAACTGGCAGTAGTCACGACCCTGACGGGCTTTCTTATCGGCACCTTGTGTGCCGTTGCCCGGCGCTCTCAATCGGCAATTTGTGTAAGAATCGCGGCCATTTATGTTGAGTCTATTCGTAATACTCCGTTTCTGGTGCAGATTTTCCTGGTCTATTTTGGCCTGTCGAGCCTGGGCTTCTCGTTTAGCGCATTTACCGTATCGGTTATCGCGCTGACGATAAACGTGGGTGCCTATACTGCGGAAATCATGCGTGCCGGTTTTGACTCGATTCATAAAGGGCAGTGGGAAGCAGCTGAAACCCTGGGATTAACAAAATGGCAGCAATACTGGCATGTGGCACTGCGTCCGGCAATTGAACGCGTTTATCCGTCACTGACCAGTCAGTTTATTCTGCTGATGCTGGCGTCTTCTGTCACATCGCAAATCTCGACCGAGGAACTCACCGCAACCGCGAACTTTATTCAGTCAGAAACCTATCGACCCTTTGAAACCTTTTTCATCGTCGCCGGTATCTATATCGTGCTCTCGCTGATGATGCGACTCATATTCTGGCTATTTGGGTTAGCTATTTTTCCACGCCGTCGTCGCCTTGGCACGACTATCTAACCAGGGAGATACGATGATGGATTTTCCCCTTAATTTCGCTCATCTCCAGTTTTTACTGGAAGGCACTCTCTGGACCATCGTGTTATCGCTGATGGCATTTGGCGGCGGCGGATTCGTTGGCTTCCTGATAGCGCTGGGACGTATTACTCCCCTACGTCCAGTACGTTTTCTGGTTACCGGTTGGGTTCAGTTGGTCCAGGGTACGCCACTGCTGATCATTATGTTTATGGTCTATTTCGGTCTGCCTGGGCTGGGTTTTTCAATCTCGCCATTACTGGCTGCGGGTGTCTCTCTCACCATCTATGCCAGCGCTTATCTCGGTGAGATTTGGCGCGGTTGTATCCAATCAGTACCCCGCTCTCAGTGGGAAGCGGCTGAATGCCTGGCACTGTCCCGTACCCAGCGGATGTTTAAAGTCATACTGCCTCAGGCAGTGAAACTTGCCACGCCGCCGACGGTCGGTTTCTCGGTTCAAATCATTAAAAACACCTCGCTGGCCTCAGTGGTGGGTTTTGTCGAGTTAACCCGGGCAGGCCAGTTAATCAATAACTCTATATTCGAGCCTTTTATTATTTATCTCATTGTTGCAGCTATTTATTTCTGCCTTTGCTTCCCGGTTTCGGCACTGAGCCGTCGACTTGAGCGTGGTGCATCAGAAAAAAAAGCCAGCCAGTCGGCATCCACCGTTCCACAAATTAATTAACTGCTGAAGGTCATCACTATGTCCATTATTACATTGAGCAATGTACAAAAGAGCTTTGGCCAGAATCAGGTACTGAAAGATGTGTCTTTCTCTGTGAATAAGGGCCAGGTCGTTGCCCTGATAGGTGCCAGCGGATCGGGTAAAAGTACCGCTCTGCGTTGCATCGACAGACTAGAGACTATCAATGGCGGCAGTATTGAGGTCTGTGGTCATCATGTTGAAGATCCGCATATTGATCTGCGTAAACTGCGTCAGGATGTCGGAATTGTTTTTCAGAGCTATAACCTGTTTCCCCATTTAACCATTGAACAGAACATCACTCTGGGGCCGATATCGGTTAAAAAAATGGCCAGGAAAGAGGCACGACATCTGGCTCTCTCAGTACTGGAACAAGTGGGTCTGGCAGATAAAGCAGACAGCTATCCTGAACAACTTTCCGGCGGTCAGCAGCAACGTGTCGCTATCGCCCGCTCGCTGGCAATGAAACCCAAAGTGATGCTATTCGATGAGGTCACCTCCGCCCTGGATCCCAAACTAACCGGTGAAGTGCTGCGTGTTATTGAACGCCTTGCCGGCAGCGGTATGACAATGGTGATGGTCACCCATGAGATGAACTTCGCCCGTCGAATCGCCGATAAAGTGATTTTTATGCACCACGGCAAAGTCCATGAAAGCGGCACTGTCGATATTTTAAAACACCCCGCTACTGAGGAGCTTCAGGAATTTATTTCAAACGATCTTTAATACCGTCACCTTATTATCCGATATGTATTCAGGAGCATAAAAATGAACCCTACAAAAAATATTATATTAACGACATTACTCTCTGCTGTATTTTCATTCTCAGTTTCAGCTAATACGTTCGAAGATATTCAAAAACGCGGCGAACTCCGGGTCGCCACTGATTTATCAATTCCCCCTTCCGGGATGTTAGATGCATCCATGAAGCCTACGGGCTCTGATGTCGAAACCGCGGAACTGCTCGCTAAAGACTGGGGATTAAAACTTAAATTTATTGAAACCACCGGTCCGACACGTATTCCAAACTTACAAACGGGTAAAGCCGACATCGTTATCTCAACCCTGTCAGTCACGCCACAGCGGGCTGAGGTGATTGATTTTACTCGCCCTTATGCGGGATTACGCTCAGTGATTGCCGCTCCGGCCGCGACCAAAATAGCAGACTGGAACGACCTTAAAGGCCGCGCGGTTACCGTCACCCGTGGTACCACTCAGGATTCCATGCTCAGTAAAGACGCCGCTAAAAATGGTTTCTCAGTACAGCGTTATGATGATGACGCCACGCTGGTTACCGCAGCCGTCAGCGGCCAGGCTTATGCCGTTGCCACCTCGGCTACTCTGGTTAATCAGATCCATAAACAGAACCCAAAATTGGCCTTTGAGCCGAAAATGACATTAACAGTATTTGACCTGGCCATCGGCTTGAAAAAAGATCAACCGGAACTAAAAGCAAAACTCGATGAGTGGATTGAAACCAATCTGAAGAATGGCAAGCTTAATGCTATTTATGAGAAATACCACGGTGAACCTATTCCGCAAGAGATTATCAATCGGAAATAATGGATAACGTATTCTTAGAAAGAATAAAACCCACCTCTTTAATTTGCGGTGGGTTTTATTTTTATATCACGGCTGAGAAAAGAGCAGTAAACCACGCTTTCCTGCCAAAGCGAATAAAGAGATCTGGCTCAAACTTTTAAGTTAAAAGACCCCTTCCCCGATAATCTGTAAATCATTTGACAGTTAGTTCCTGGCCCCGCTGCTAGATTGCTCGCAACAGCTTATTTAATACCAGGAAATTATCATGAAGATTAAAGAAATAAGTACATTTATCATGCATGTACCGGTAACGAATGACCTTATCGGTGATTCAACGCATAGCATTACCCACTGGGGAATGCCTGGTGTCATGATTAAAACAGAATGTGGTCTGGTCGGTTATGGTCATACCGGTACTCATGCCGATCTGACAACCGATCGTTTAATTACCACCATCATTGAAGATGTGTTTGGCCCCATGTTGCTGGGTGAAGATCCCACAGAAGTTCGTTATTTGCACCGCAAAATGCTGCGTAGCTCTACCAATATTTGGGTTGGCCGCGGGGGATTAATGCAGATGGCACTATCAGCCATCGATATCGCACTGTGGGATCTGAAAGCCAAGGGGGCAGACCAGCCATTATGGCAACTGTTTGGTGGCTCTAAGCACAATAAAGTCAACGCCTATAATACCGACTGTGGTTGGTTAGTCCGTAGCCAGGATGAGTTAGTTGATGACTGCAAGAAGATGATTTTTGAAAATGGATTTAAGGCTATCAAAATGAAAATTGGTAAGCCAGATCCACGTGAAGATCTTCAGCGTATTGAAGCGGTACGCAAAGCCATTGGGGATGATATTGACCTGATGGTTGATGCCAACGGCAAATGGGACATTGCTATTGCCAAACAGTATGGCCGTCGCTTAAACGATTTCAATATCAAATGGTTTGAAGAGCCGCTGTGGCATGACGATGTCGCCACGCATAAGCAATTACTGGCTCATATGGACACGCCTATCGCTCTCGGTGAGCTGCTATATCATAATGATTCCTTTAAAGAATTTGTACTGGCTGGTGCAGTTGACTATCTGCAACCCGATGCAACTCGTTGTGGTGGTTTGACCGCAGTATGGGAAATTGCTGACTTAGGTCTGGCTTTCAATCTGCCCGTAACGCCACACCATGGCGATATGATGCAAGCTCAGCTGCATTTAGTGATGGCGCATCCAGCCTGTTCTTTACTTGAGTATATTCCATGGACGCTGGACTGCTTTGTTGACCCTGTCGAAGTGGTCGATGGGGTCTATACCACACCAACAGCACCAGGTGCAGGAACCACCCTAAAAACTGAAGCATTAGAGAAATTTAACGTTAAATAAAAACGACACCCTTTCCTGGCGGTTCACTTATACTGCCGGGAAAGGGTGATAAATAAAATATTATTCATTTTTGTTACGTTTTCATTATCACTGTACTCTACTCTGCTGTGTATTACTGGCATATGAAAAACATAATTAATAATGAATAGAAAAAAACATTATTTTATTGAACTGGGGTGAGCCATGTCTACCAATAATAGCCATCTGTCCTCTGCAACAAGTAAAGCGATACGAAAAATAATACCGATGGTGGTGTTAATGTTTATATTAGCTTATCTTGATCGCTCTAATATCGGTTTTGCGAAGCAACAATTCCAGCTAACCACGGGTTTAAGTGATGCTGCTTACGCTTTTGGTGCGGGTATATTCTTTATTGGATATGCACTGTTTGAAGTACCGAGTAATATTTTACTGTACCGGATCGGGGCACGCGTCTGGCTTTCTCGTATTATGGTCACCTGGGGACTGGTTTCAGCCTCTATGATGTTTGCCCACGATGAAACCACCTTTATTATTTTACGCTTCTTACTCGGTGTGAGTGAGGCTGGCTTCTTCCCTGGGGTTATTTTATATTTGACCTTCTGGTTCCCACAAAATATCCGTGCACGGGTAACGGGTTACTTCCTGTTTGGTGCTCCGCTCGCCTTTATTATTGGCGGTCCGTTATCGGGGGGATTACTGGCTCTTGATGGCTCATCATATGCCTTTGGCCTGCACGGCTGGCAATTAATGTTTGTCGTTGAAGGGTTACTGGCTTCAGCCGTCGGTATCTGGGTCTTCTTTTACCTGGATGACCGCCCTGAAAAAGCAAAATGGCTGACCGAGAATGAAAAAAACGCGTTATCGGCAAAACTCTCTTCTGAAGAAGATGCCAAAAAAGGCCATAGTCCAAAAGGAGCATTCAGCGCACTGCTTGATATTCGCGTGCTGTATCTGTGCTTAATCTGGTTTACAGTTCAAGTTCTCGGTTACGGCATTTATTTCTTCCTGCCAGGCCAGATTGCCACCCTGTTAGGAACGAAAGTCGGCGTTCTGGTGGGTTTTGTTACTGCTATTCCTCCTTTATGTGCGGCTATTGCTGTGTACTATGTACCACGCCTTTCAGAGCGTTTAAAAGAAAGACGTATCGTGGCTTCTGTCACTTTTATGCTGGGTTCCCTGGGTATCGCAGCGTCCGGCTTCCTTGATAGCATTCCATTAATTGCGATTATTGCGCTCTGTGTCGCAGCAGCAGGCCACCTGGCAATGCAACCGCTGTACTGGACCTTCCCGTCAACCTATTTAGGCGGAACGGCCGCGGCATCAGGTATTGCGTTAATTAACTCAGTCGGTAACCTGGGGGGATTTGTTGCACCAAACTTACGTGTCTGGGCAGAGCACACCTTTGATTCAGCTCGCGCCGGATTATATTTTATCGCGCTTGTTGCTTTTATCGGTGGTCTATTAATGCTAACGCTGAAAAGAGCAGGCATTGAAAAGAAATTTACTGACTAAATAATAATGCTCCCCAAATTATTAATCATGATTTGGGGAGCATTTTATTCTTACCGCTATTTCCTGTAATAGTATAGGGTCTATTGAAGATGCTTCTGTCTGGTGTCATCATAAGACCAATAAGGTTGAGACAGGGATATTCAAGTGAGTGTAGCAATACAAAATAGCAACATTGTTATGACGTCCGAGAGTATTCTTGAGGTTTTACGAACCAATAGCTGGTTTAACAACTTACCTGAATATCTCAGCGAAGCTCTGCTTGCCAGTGCGACCCTGCGTTTTTATAGCGACGGCGAAATCGTGCACTATCAAAGCGATCCTGCCAGAGGTTTTTATGCCGTTATTCAGGGTTCGGTAAAAGTCAGCTCTATCTCAACAGAAGGCCGGGAATGTGTCTTTCGCTATTTATCACCAGGGAACTGGTTTGGCGAAATTGCCATGTTAGATAAGTCTGCCCGCACTCATGATGCCAAAGCGATAAGCCCGACGATTTTACTGACTATTTCCCCAAAAGATCTCAGCCAAATTCTCGATAAATATCCGGTATTTTATCAGTCGCTCAATATCTTATTATGCAAAGTCATTCGTAATGCATTTACGCTGATTAATGAAACCGCACTGCTCTCTGTTTCTGCACAATTAGCCAGGCGACTGCTCAGTTTGGCTGAAGGGTATGGAGAACCCCATGAGAAAGGAATACAAATCAGTTTGTATCTGACTCAGGATGACCTGGCGACTATCATCAACACGACGCGACAAACGATTAATAAACGTCTGGTCGCCTGGGAAAAACTGGGCTGGATAGATGCCAAATACGGAAAGATAGTGCTGGTTAACCTTCCCGCATTGAAGCAAATTTCTGAGGACGATGAAGAGTAATCGCTACTCGGTCGGCCCCATACCCGGCAGTGGGCTGTCGGCAAACATCGATCTGTCCATATTAAAATCAAAATCATCGCTGGCAGCGTTGAATAACATCTTTTTCGTATTTTCTAAATGCTGCCACATCGCCAGACGCGCCGCTTTAGGGTCACGATGAGCTAGCGCTTGTAAGATTTTATCGTGCTCGTCGCACCAGCTATCAATCGAACGCTTATCAATATGTTCATGCAGCTTGAGCCAGTATGGGTTACTCAGACGCTGGCTCCACATCTGTTCGACAATAATCACCATCGCGCTATTGTGCGTCGATGCCGCGACTTGCATATGAAACTTCAAATCCCACTCTGAGTCACGAAACCGGTCTTCCTGACGGGCATGTCGCTGTATCTCTATCAGTTTCAGGATATCTTCTTTGGTCGCCTGAGTTGCAGCAAACTCAGCAACATGGCTTTCAATCAATTGCCGGGCTTGTAATAACTCGAACGGACCACACTGACTAAATTCCAGTACTGGTAAGGCAGACGCCGCCGCTGCATGTGCTGATACCTGGTTGATAACATGGATACCCGAACCTTTGCGGACATCCACCAGGCCTTCAACCTCTAACATGATGATCGCTTCACGAATAACCGTACGACTCACGTTCATTTCATCAGCCAGTAAGCGTTCTGCAGGAAGCTTTGATCCTACCGAATATTCATTATTTTCAATTCGTTCCCTGATGACTGAGGCTACCTGCTGATAGAGACGCTGTTCACTTACCGGTAAATTCATCGATCTTCCTCTTATCGCCAGCATGAGTCAGCAGGCATGTTGATGGCCTGATTATATCTGTAGTACCGCAAAAACGAAAATAAACCGCCCAATAATTGGTATAACAACTTTAAAAGATATAGACCATCATTTATACTCCTCTTCACTGGCTCATAGAACCAAGATACTAATAAGGCCATAGCGTTTATTTCACTCTATCGTTTCGTTACCAGGACTAGAGAAATATGAAAGAAATTATAAAGATACATTCAACAGACAATGTCGTTGTCACCTTAATCGATCGCGTAGCCGGAGAAGAGGTAAACGTAGATGGCCAGACTATCACGCTCACTGAGGCGGTAAGTCGCGGGCACAAAATCGCCCTTTCCCCTATCCATACTGGGGAAAACATCATCAAATATGGTTTACCAATAGGGCATGCTAAGCAGCCTATTGCCGTTGGCGAACACATTCATAACCACAATATCGCCACCAATCTCAGTGACGTTAATGACTATCAGTATCAGCCGGAACACAAAACTGTCGATGCCACCCTGGCCGATCCTGAGGTTTCGCTTTATCGACGCAACAATGGCGATATTGCGATCAGAAATGAAATTTGGGTGATCCCTACCGTCGGTTGCGTGAATGCCCTGGCACGTAAAATGATCGAGCGTTTCAATAAACAGCATCCTGATCCGGAAGGTATCGATGGGGTTTATCTTTATAACCACACCTTTGGCTGCTCTCAGCTCGGAGATGATCACCTCACTACCCGGACGATTTTGCAAGATTTGGTACGCCACCCCAATGCTGCCGGAGTATTAGTCATCGGCCTTGGATGTGAAAATAACCAGGTTGCGGCCTTTAAAGACACGCTCGGTGAATATGACGAGCAGCGGGTTAAATTCATGGTCTGTCAGCAAGTCGATGACGAAATAGAAGCGGGTATTGAAAATCTCAATCAGCTTTATGAGCAGGTGAAACATAACAAACGTGAGCCCGGTAAATTAAGCGAAGTTAAATTTGGTCTCGAATGTGGCGGCTCCGATGGCTTATCGGGTATTACTGCCAACCCATTACTGGGGCGTTTTTCTGATTTCCTCGTCAGTCATCAAGGCACCACCGTATTAACTGAAGTGCCGGAAATGTTTGGCGCTGAACAAATTCTGATGAATCACTGCCATGATGAAGAGACCTTCGAAAAAACGGTAGAGATGGTCAACGATTTCAAACGCTATTTTCTGGCTCATGAACAGCCTATCTATGAAA
>Ga0308165_1004278_pt1 | contig 14275 bp, 15 predicted proteins | sample PhyWR2_FD_201032 | JGI IMG/M metagenome (GOLD analysis project Ga0308165, IMG submission 201032) | Phyllosphere microbial communities from UC Gill Tract Community Farm, Albany, California, United States - DLSLW.R2 | ecosystem: Host-associated > Plants > Phyllosphere > Unclassified | place: USA...
ATAATGAGTTGTTAACTGATCGGGAAAGGGATTGGGCTGTAGGTATTGTGAAGGCTAGAGGTAAGGACCAAATAATAAATCCAACAAAATATATTTCTAAAGAAGAGAATGGAGCTCCCGCAGATCCTAGGAGGTATGAGGCGGTTCTAAGATATTATTGCTATCTAAAAATTCTAAAGGTCCAAAGAAGAGCGATTGAATTAGTTTGTTATTCTTATGAAGATATAACACCAGATAATTTAAAAAGTTGGATAAAACAAGAACGAGAAGCTGGGCAGCCAATTAAAAGGCAAGCAGACAATATGATTATTAATAATCCAGAAAGCATAATTGTTAGTTATGAGAAAATTAAAGGGAAAAAGTAAAAAAAGTTTTTCCCTATTTTCTAAAACTACTATGTGAATAATTAAGTACATCCCTGTTAAATTCTAAAGGATGTATTTAGATGTTGAATAAAATTAAACAACCCAGAAAAATTGCTTCAGACTCAGTAAAGCCAAACTTTAAAACACTGTTAGATTTGCTAAATTCAATTTTGAAAATCATTCGTCTTTTGCTTGAACTTATCAACATTTTATTTCTTTGGATTTAAAAATACTTTGCGACACAGTTAGACGTATTACTTAGCTTAATATCTTTATATATGAACTATTTTAGTTTAAATTCAGGGAGCTAAGTCTAGGTTAGCTACCGAAAGTCAGATACCCAATCTGATTGGCTTAGCTCTTTCTAAATGGGAATTTTGTGCTGTGGGAGGCATGATGTATAACGATCATAATAATTGTTCTGGCTATTCAGAATATGCTGAATGGTTAAGGCTATCTGATATTCTAAATGAATGGTGTAAAGCAGATAGAACATGCCGAGAAGTCAAGCAACTTGCTATTCTTGGGGCTTGTGAGAATGGTGAAATAGCGTATACAAGAAGTGATGGCAAAAACTTTGATGACCCAGTTATAGATCTTCAAGGACGTGGGATACTTTTAATTAATAAAAGCTCATTTAATGAGTGGAAAAATAGAATAGAGCAAATAGAGACACCATCTATTACAACTCAACCTCATACTAACTTATTGGACTTTCTAAATAGTATCGATTCTGAATATATCAGTATTGGGGATGCTATTGATGCTATTCATAAGCATATTGGGTTAGATCAAGATATTAATAAAGCTATACAAGTTTTGAATCTTGCAATTGGTAAAGCACCAAACAAACCTAATATATACAAAAGATATGATTTTAGTGGATGGGAAAAGGTAACTATTACTCAACAATATGGATCAGTTGCTATTCATTGGTTTGCACAAGATCAATATATTACAGAAGTTAAAAAGACTAATACTATTCGGGGTGCAATTGATTTAGAAATAAGTACAAGAAGACAAAAGGAGTTAGACGATGAATTACCATTCTGAGACATTAGCTTTTAAAAAGTCTGAGCTTTTAGCTGTCTTGCAAGCTATTGATAAAAACTTTAGTTTCGATCCTATTAAGCCAAGTGAGCCGCCATTACAAAGAGTAATATCAGCAGATAAACAGGATTCATTTGACTATAATAAAATACTTTTTAAAAAGCCGTTACTTTCTCAATATGAAGCAGCATGTATCATATCGGGAATTGGTTTGTACTTAGTCCTAGCATTCAATGATGAGTTTGAAGCAAAAATTGAGTATCCAAATTGGGGAGGGGCCTTAGACTATATAAAAACATGTATAAAAGAGGGGTTATTAGAAACCGAAGGCTCATTTATGGAGCATATTAAGCGTGATGATTTAAAATCATTTTTAGCTTCAGAAAATATTATTATTGAAGGGTTTAATAATAATTTTAAGCCAAGTAATTTTATAGAGAAAGAGCAACTAATACTTCAGCGAGTAGAGTTAAATGATGAAAAAATTAATGTAGAGATCGCAAATTTAAGTGAGCTTGTGGCGAAACAAAAACTAGAGATTGAACAATTAAAAAAAGATATAGCGAACGAAAGGGCGATTTCTCTTTCATCATGCATTGATAAAAATAAAGCGGAAAAAGAGGTTGCTAAATTACAGGAACACATTAAACAATTAGAAAGCGAGCAAACCTTAGAAAAATCAGATCAAAGCAAACTTCTATCTTTAATTTTTGATGAGTCAGCTACAGAAAGATATGCACCTGATTTAGTGCTTTCAATTAAGTTATGGGAATCAATTTATATAAACAATCCTAAAAATGATAGCCACAGTAATAAAGCTAATAGTTGGATTACTATGAATACTGGTTATGACCTATCTAGGCCATCTGCTACAAAATTAAGAGAAATAACAACTCCTTTAGTCAATTGGTCAACACTTAGAGATAGAAATTATAAAAAATAAATTTTCTTAAGTTATTGATTTATATGTACCCTTCCTACCTAAGGTAGGGTATTTTTTCATATTACCTATCTTACCTGAGGTAATATCTAATTTGTTTTTATAGCTCCATCAAACACAACTGTATGGAGTATAAATAATGAAACCAATCCGAGTTATCTACCATCAAGCTGGTGAACTATTAAGTATTAAGAGTAATGCTTTAGGTCAGCCTATTTTAAATGATCCAATTTTCTCTAAGGGGGATAAAATGGTGATAGATATTTCAAATCCTCATGCTTTACGCCGTGCTCTTTTGGACTATACAGAACAAGTAATTCATCTTAAAACTCAGAACCAGTCTTTAGAACGAACGATCGAAACCATTACTCAAACACCTGCAGGAGTGAAATTTCAGCAAGCGTGCAAGATTTTAAATATTAAAAGACAAGTATTAGCTAGCTGGCTGCGAAAACATGGTTGGGATCGTCACCTTAATCATGTGCGTACTTCAACTCACTATAGTCAGTCACGTGGGTATTGTGAAACCAAATATGAAAAGGTTATTCGGGTTCGTCCTAATGGCGATCAGTATACTTTCACTATGATAGAGTTTTTTATTCTTCCTAAGGGGATGAATATTTTGGCTAAAACTTTTAGTAATGAAGTCTAAGATAAATAGTTTTAAGATTGTTTGATAAACAAGAAATATACTGAGAATTAGTGGAAGCCTTTTAAAAGGAGATTCCACTAAGGATCAAATAATTACTATAAATATAAAAAGTATTATACTTACCTCATCAATAAAGGTTCCTACAAAGCGATAAGGAAATCTTATTTTAAATAAGGAGAGATGGTTTAGAAGAGTTAAATAATAGTGTATTTAATCCTTAAATTAAGTTTTTATATCATCTATTTAGACCCATTAAAAACCTATCAATTTTATCAAAAAGATAAACATTTGGATCTTCTCCCTTATCTTTTCCTTCTAATAGATTAATCAGGTCTTGTTCAGATAAAGAGATAATAAGTTTTCCGTGTTCTCTCATCGCACCATCTATAACATTCTGAGCAGAAGGGGAAACACCTTTTCGAGAAATTATAAAAGCACAATTCCGTAAAGCCATGGGATATAAATAACGCTCAGTGGTAATAATTTCTCTTTGTGTAATTTCATCTTTATAATTTTTAAATTCAAATACTACATATCTGCTTCTTAGTGTGTGTGAAATAAATTGCCAAACTTCGGTTTGAGAGTCTTTTATACGGCAAACAAGGTCTCTTCGTTGTAAACCATCCGTTGTTGAACTTTGCTCTTGCCAACCATTTAAGTACTCAGAAAACAAATATTTTAAAGCTTCAATACACCAGTCTTCAAACTTTGAAGCATCATTTCTGCCTTCAGGAATAAACGATATTTTATCAATGATTTGTTTTGCTTCAATCAAATCATTTTCTGTTTCAACAGATATTTTATAGGAAGGATCAAGTTCAAATAGATGAATTATTTTATTATGAATGTCTGGGAAATCTTTAGCTAGGCTAAGTATTTTATTTAAATCCCATATTTCTATATTTGGATAGATTTTATTATAACGTTCATGATCTAAATTAGTTGAGACAGCTAATATTCCACTTTGGAACTTATTAGAAAGTACCAAAACTCGTTGAAGTCGTTTAAGGGCCTCATCTATTACACTCGTAGAGGGTTTTGATAAAGGGCGATAAGCTTTTATTTCAACAACATGTAAAGCATCAAGTTCACCAAAAATAATATCAGCGGAATAATTATCTGCTAACTTTTTATATTGGCTTACATTTTTATATTTAAGTTTTATCAATAAATCTTTCATTAATTCTTCGAACAAGAAACCCCGTTCTACTTGTTTTCTATAGTTATTAGCATCATCCATATTATTCATATTTTAGTTCCCCAAATAAGCTTATCATTAAATCATCTTCAAGCATTTCAAAAGGTAATTCCAAATATTCAGATGGCACTCTAGGTTTTGCAGGTCCATCATGAGGAGCATTTTTTGTGTGTCCTTGTACGTAGTCTCCATTCTCTTTAATGTAAGGTAAAATTACTAAACGTCCATGATTTTTTGATAAAATAGTTCCTTCTTTCCAAATAGTTTCCCCTAGAGTATTTGATGATTCAGTGGGTTTAACTTGTTTAATTTGCCATCCAATATTTCCATTCTCTTCAAACCAAAATACGTAACCATTGGACACTAGTACTTTTTGCCCTTTTGCTTCAGCTTCTTTTAAAAGTTTTTTTACGCTTTCTAGTTGCAAAAGATTACTTGCAATTGGAAGCAACTCTTTTCTAATCTTTGCTTTAGTCTTTCCCCAGTGCTCATCACCTTTTAAATTAAAAGCATTAGCTATTTTTGATCTCTCTATATAAATTAGTGTTTTCTTACTAGGATGATAACTTTTAGACCATTCATCTTTTAAACTTTTATAAATTATTCCATGTTTAGTTCCTGCTCTAACTAGAGCCATTCTTAAATATGGCATTTCTTGTAATTGATTAAATAAATCATTTTTAAAATTCTCTTCTTTTTCTGGGAGAATTATATCTTCTAAGTTTGGTCTCTGAGTATTTTTATATTTATTTATAGCTGCTGTAAGCATTAATTCTTCTTCATACATGAGTCTCCTCTTTGCATCTATTGCTTTCTCAACTTTTAGTTTGATTGAATTTTTCTCTATTTCAGATAAATTTAATGTAGCTACTCGTGAGGATATATGAGAGTTTTCATAATTTACATATGCTAATGCATCATTTTTTATATCGAAACAAGAGCTTTTTATACAGCCAGACTCTACTTCATAGTATTGCTTATACCATTTTAGTGTCCCATCAGATAAGATTTTATATTCTATAATTTGCCATGTGTTTGCCTCGTGCCAATATTCTAACCAATAAGCTAATGCTGGATAATCATATCCAGGCATTTGTTCTATTCTCATTTCTAATCCCTGAAATTTTATTAGATTTATAAAAACTTATCAAAATGTAATGTTTTTAGCTATTAAACTTATGACTTTATTTAGTGAAAGTAATTTTGAAATCTATCCCGCAACCCCCACCTTTGCTTGACTGCAAAAGGGTAGCACTGTCCTTTGCCTGCCTACATTGAGCACAACTTGCTTAACAACACTTAGAATCCAGAACATCACTTATTTTATAAATAAAATAAATATATATATTAGAAAACTTGATTAGTTTTATTTTTCGTATACAATGAACATAACTAGAAAAATTCATGTTTGGTAAATCTTCTCTAAGTACCGCAGTATTAGTCATAATCCTTCGTTTTTTTCAGATTTTCAGCTCCATTCTTTATTATTTCGATGTTACTCATAACCAATAAAATGGTTTAAATTTTTAAAAAAACTAGGATGTATTATGTCTAATTCAAATATCATGAAAGGTACTGTTAAGTGGTTTAACGAAGCTAAAGGTTTCGGTTTTATCCAACCAGAATCAGGACCAGACGTTTTTGCTCATTTTAGCGAAATCGCTAACTCAGGTTTCAGAACTCTTGCTGAAGGTCAACGTGTTGAATTCAGTGTTGCACAAGGCCAAAAAGGCCCAAATGCTGTAAATATTGTTGCTCTATAAATAATTATAAGCACTAATAAATAAAAGCACTAATGAGTGCTTTTATTTTGGTTTTAAAATAATTTTAAAGTTTTTTAAGATTATAAGTAAATTTTAATTTAGGATATAAATTGTTAAAAATAAATGATTTAATTGCAAAATCTAAAAATGGTACAGAAATTTTAGTGTCTTTAATTCCTCTAAATAGAATACAAAATACACGTGAAGGTTTTAAAACTGTTGAAGTTGGTAAAAGAGTTCTTCTTTCCTCTGGAATTGAAGTTGATTTAAATTTAGATGGGCGTACCTTTTACGCGTCTATAAATCAACTGTTTAAATTAAATGAAAGAGTCTGTTAAATAAAAATCAATTAATTATTGGATATTTAGGTAGATCCATTATTTCTACCATAATTTTATTAGGATATCGTCATGCTTAAACAAAATATCAGTGTCAAAGACCAGTTTGGAATTAAATACGTCATTCAGGCAACAGTAGATAATTATTTCGCTAATACTCAATGTTTTTCTAATTTAAAATACATTACAGTTGAAGGCGAAGATATACGACCGGGTTTTGAAATGTTTTTTCAAAGTACTTTAAGCGGTAAAATTTTTAAAATTGATAAATTAAATTAATTTATCAACGCAGTATATTTAACGCGACAGGATAGGGTTCTTTTAAAAAATAGAAAACCTTCATAGCTCTACGGCACGTTGCAAATACTCAATTAAATAATAACTTTAATAATAAAGCGCAGGTGGTGAAAGCCACACCAGCGCATTTCCATTCCCCAAACCCTCCTATTCTTCGACTTTATAAACTTCAATTTAACAATAACTTATTCATTATTTAACCTTACTTTTTAATGATCTATTTTAAAACAAATGTCATCTGGTGTGCTTGACTGCAACAAATGTGAAGCTTATCCTTTGCCTGCTGGCCACATTGCCAGTCGGCTTTGACAGGCCGTGCTCAAGTACATTGAAAAAATTCGTTTTTTTAATGTAGACCCGTTCGTCTCCCTTTTGTTGCGGTAGGACGGAAGGGGGACGCCTTCGTGCGTGCTGGGTCTTGAGCCAGTCTGTCAACCCTCTTTCGTTCTGCCACCATAATTCCTAATTCATGCTCTGGCAGAACTCCCAATAAAAAGGAGTTGGCTTTGCACATTCATTATTTCTTGGCAGCCATTGCTAAAAGCTATAACGACACAACTTAAATTATATTTAGCAGCTTGATTATCTTTAGGGTTCTCAGGCTTTAAGTCATTACGGCTAAAAACTTATTTCAACAATAAAACTTGAGATGTGCCAAGCACAGTCTTTACGGCTTTGCTATGCCTTTTTTTCTCCCAAAAAGGGCACAGGCTTTTTTATCTCATTTATTTACAACAAAAAATTAATTTATAACGGTAAAAAAATGCCAAAATTAGTTCTCCCAATACGCGCTATCCAAGTTATTAATACGTCGATTCATTTGTTTCACCATCACGGATTTCATACGGTTGGGGTCGACAGAATTGTGAAAGAGTCCGAAATTCCAAAAGCGACTTTTTATCATTATTTTCACTCGAAAGAGCGGTTTATTGAAATCTGCTTGACCGTGCAGAAAGAACGATTAAAAGAAAAAGTGATTTCAATTGCTGAGTACACCAACCACACGAGCGCGATTGATAAACTCAAGACACTTTATTTCTTACATACCGATTTAGAGGGGCACTACTATTTATTATTTAAAGCAATTTTTGAAACGAAACTAACCTACGCAAAAGCTTACCAAACCGCAGTGAGGTATAGAACTTGGCTAATCAATGAAATCTATAGCCAGCTTAGATTGCTAAAAACTGATCTTTCATTTCAAGATGCCAAATTATTTCTATATATGATTGAAGGTGCAATCATTCAGCTTTTAAGCTCAGATGTGCCAATCGAGCGAGAGAAGGTGCTGGATTGTTTTTTGATGGGGTTAAAAATTCATAGCAGTATGTAATTGAAAAACTAAATTATAAAACTATCAGTGATAATTAGAAAAATATTGCTTTAATAAATCTAAGAAAAGCTCAACCTTTTTTGGAATTTTTGATCCATAAGGGGTGGTTGCATAAAAATGAAGTTTTGATGAAAAGATGTCTTGTGAGCAATTAATAATAACTCCGGCGTCTTCATATTTCTTTGCTAAAAAATCAGGTATAAATAAAATACTTTGATTTTTCTTGCAGAAATCTAACAGAATTTCTATATTATTGCAGATCAGTTGAGGGCTTGAATTAATAATTTTGTTTTTTAAATCCGACCCTGAATATAATAATATATTATGTTTTCTCAATTCCTCTATACTTTTAGGTTTTCCATGCTCATTTAAAAAAGTAGATGTTGCATAGAAATTTCTTTTATAGGTGTCTAGAATAAAAATATTTTCTTCTTTAATGTCTTCTTCAATTTTTAAAACAATATCGAATTTACTTACATTGTTATCTATTGTTTTTTCTGAAAATAAGAGATCGATTTCTATGTTGGGGTATTGAATTAAAAAATTAGAGATAATATCTGAAAAGCAAGTTTGAATAAAAGCATGAGGAGCATTGATTTTTAATATACCCTCAGGGTACTTTTGATCATATATAAAGTCATTAGCGGCTAAATCTAGCTCTTTAACAATAATTTTACAACGTTGATAGAACTTCTCTCCTGAGTGAGTCAGGTCCATTTTTCTTGTATTTCGTATAAACAAAGATGTACTAAATAGACTTTCTAAATAAAAGATTCTTTTAGAAACTTGATCTCTAGTAATTCCTAAATTTCTAGAGGCATTACTAAAATTCCCATTTTCTACGACGCTGATAAAAGTATGAATACAGTCTAGTTTATCCATTAAGTTTTGAAATGCTAAATTGGTGTGTCGCTAAACTATATGATGATCTTGTTGTTATCAATCATTGTATCTTTTAAGGATACAGTTTGTATTTAAATGAATATCTAGTAGTTTACGTTTATTTTTGATTTTATATAGCTAGTGATTTGTTTTGTTTTTTGTGGTGAATGATATAAATAATTATTTTATATATTTAAATTAAAATTGATTGTTCTTGAGAATATTAATATGCATTTTAAAAAGTTAATTTTATATTGTTTAATTGATGTTTTAAGTGTTTTATAAATTCGTTGGGGTGTTAGAAGGTTGAAATATCAATGAGGTAAATAGATGATTGACTTGATTAATAATAATCCTATATGGGTAAAAAAGATCTTATCAATTTATGGGTTGCTTCCAATTCTAAGAGTTGCATTAGTTTCGGCTTATTTAGTCGGCGGAATTAATAAATTAATAGGATTTCATCTGGCGATTGAGGAGCAAGCGAATTTCGGTTTACAACCTGCTTGGCTCTGGGCAGCTACAGCAATTTTTATTGAAATTATTGGTTCGCTCTTAGTTATTTTTAATCGTTTTGTCTGGTTCGGGGCTGGGGCTTTAGGTTTTCTAACCGCAATAGCGATGCTGGTTGCAAACGATTTTTGGAATCATACAGGCCCAGCATTTTTTAGCACGTTTAATAGTTTCTTTGAACACCTTGGTCTCATCGCTGCATTGGTTATGGTCACCATTCTTTCTAATCAAAAATCAAACTGACAATAAGTTATAGCACCCAATATAAACAGGAGTCTTTTATGCATAAATCATTATCAGCCTTGCTTTTAAGCACAATGCTAGTGGGCACAAATGTTGCCATTGTTCCTCAGGTTTTAGCCAAAACAACAACGAGTGTAAAAAGTGAAGCGCCTGGGGTAGCCCCTCAGTACGATACAACGCATGTTTATGTGAACCCCGAAGACTTTGATAAATTTACCGATAGCTTAGTGGCAACATTTGGGGGAACCAAATCTAAGCAGGGTGTTTTTCAGGTGACTCCAACACCAAGCCAGACTATGTCTCAGCTTGTATTAACTCCAGTCGGAACACTGTCTGTATTTGGTTTTAAAACTCCGGTTCCATATCCTTTTGGTTTGGAGCGAACAGGCTATTTAGTCAAAGATATGGATGCAGCCGTACAGTCAGCTAAAGCAAACGGTGCAGATGTGATCGTGGATGCATTTCCAGACCCGATCGGGCGTGATGCAGTCATTCAATGGCCGGGTGGCGTGAATATGCAGCTTTATTGGCACACCACTAAACCTAACTATAGCAAGTTAGAAACTGTTCCAGAAAATCGTATTTATATTTCAAAACAAAGTGCTGACTCTTTTATTAAAAAGTTCGTCAATTTCTCGCACGGTAAAGTGGTTTCAGATAATCCAAAGGCTGCTGGTGTAGAAATTGGACGACCAAATGAAACCTATAGACGTATTCGTGTTGAATCTGATTTTGGCAAAATGACAGTGTTGGTCACCGATGGTCATCTTCCTTATCCATATGGGCATGATATGACGGGTTATGAAGTTAAGAACTTATCTGAGACTTTAGATAAAGCGACAAAAGCTGGTGTGACAGTTCTGGTCAATGCTTATAAGTCAGAGGGTCGTGAGGCCGCGATGGTGCGGTTCCCAGGTGGTTATATTGCCGAAATTCATGCATCCATAAAGTAATTTATTGCCTTAAATGTTGATAGAAAACAACGTTCATATTGTCCAAGGGCAATGTGAGCGTAAAAGACGAAGTCTCTGCAATGACCTATTTATTACCATGGATAACAAGATGGCCCCGCATATTTCTAATGATAGAAACTGTCGAATTAAGTGCCCAGAAACTTACCTTAAAATAATTAAAATGAGTTTATTGCTAATGGGTAGTTTATTTCTTTATGAATTTGCTCATGCAGAACAAGAAGTTTCAAATACAAATGTATGTCCAACTCGTCCAAAAATCTCAACCAATCGTTGGCAAGAAAATTGGGATGTTTTAAAAAATCCGTGCGTACCAAAGAAAATAGGAGACGACTTCAAATATATACCTTTTGGCAATAATAATTATTTGTCATTGGGTGCAAATATTCGTGAGCGTTTTGAAGTCAATAATAATGCAAGATTTGGCAGCGTAAATAATCAAGCAGATCGCTATTTAATTCAAAGATTACAAGTTCATGCCGATGCACGTATTGGCAATCATTTACAATTATTTACTCAGCTAAGTGATGCGCGAGCATTTGATAAAAAGAATATTAGCAGTACTGACCAGAATAGACTTGATGTAGAACAAGCCTTTATTGCGTGGGTGAGTCCTTTAAATAATGGAACTTTTAAATTTAGAGTAGGGCGTCAAGAGATGGCTTTTGACTTACAACGCTTTATTTCGAACAGAGAAGGTCCAAACGTTAGGCAAGCCTTTGATGGAATTTGGTCAGGCTATGAATATGGTGATTGGAGAGTTTTAGGCTATCTCACCAGACCCGTTCAGATTGAAAAAGATTCAACTTTTAATGACCATTCGAAACGAAATTTAAGTTTTAGCGGTTTTCGTGTCGATAAACAAAATGTGTGGGGCGGTGAGTTATCGGGTTATTACTCACGTTATGAACGCGATAATGCATCTTTTCTAAACGTTACAGGTAATGAGATCCGAGATTTATATGATATTCGTCATATGGGTAAACAGAACAATATCGATTGGGATGTGGAAGGAATGCTTCAACATGGAAGGATTGGAGCGCAATCTATTCAGGCATGGGGACTTAGTAGCATTACAGGATACACGTTTGCTGAGCAAGCTTGGTCGCCGCGTTTAGGCGTCCAGTTTGATATTGCCACAGGCGATAAAAGTACCAACGATAATGAGCTCAATACCTTTAACCAGCTTTTTGCAAATGGCTCATATTTTACTTTGGCGGGTTATAGTGGCTACAGCAATATTATTCATATCAAACCGTCTCTGACACTTAAGCCTTCAGATAAGCTCACTCTATTAAGTGCATTAGGTTTTCAATGGCGTGAAACCACCCACGATGCGATTTATTTCCAAGGGAATAACAGCATGGTAAACACCGCAGGACAAGGTTCAAGCTGGACGGGGGCATATATTCAACTGAGAGCAGATCAAAAAATAAATTCTAATTTGTCTGTGGCTGCCGAAGGGGTTCACTTTGAAGTTGGAGATACGATTAAGAGAGCAGGAGGCAAAGACTCAAATTATTTAGGACTTGAACTTAAATATGGCTGGTAAAACTAGACGAGAAGAAATATGAGCACAGATTTAAAGCAAACTAAAATTGGACATTATCAAAATCTAGACATTGAACTCGTGACTTGGGATTGCACCACGGCAGAGGTTGATCTTTCCTGTGCTTGTATTTTTGAACATGAAATGAATAACCGTCCTTTTTCGGGCGGTTTGGCACATTTAGATGATGCTCTAAATAGAAGACTAGATCTGATACGAAAAAATAACGGGTTCAGCGCGAATTTGAATGATGCTCTTTTAATAAATCAAACTCCATCAACGATCAAAGCCCCTAACGTTTTACTGATAGGAATGGGTTTGCCAGAAGATTTTACTGTAGAGAAAATAGGGGCTGCGATAAAAACTGCTGTGAAAACAGCGCATCAATTGGAACTAAAAAGTGTGGCATTTGCGCCTAGTATTTTAGATACAGGTCTTAATCCTCCCGCTGGTTTAAATGAAGTAATGCTTCAAGCCCTCAAACAGGAATTAGACCGACATACACAGCTTCATTTGCAAAATTTAGTCAAAAAGTCTGAAATTGAAAGATGGATATTTGATTCTGGTTTTCAAAATTATGAAGCCAAGGCTGAGCATTATATAAGGTCTTTTTCCAAAATTTTTTATAACTAATATTTCAACTTATCAAAAAACAACTTGTTTATTAAGCATGACTCATTTAAATAATTGAATAGGAATACACCAAGGATCTCTGTCGCTTTATGAGGAGGTAGTTATTTGAAGTTATTTATTATTATATTTATTGCCATTTTTTCTAGTATTGGACTGATCTGTTTAATTGCACTGCTTAGAAATTTAAAAAATTATTCGTCATCTCGCGAGCATGACCATTCATCTTCTTCAACACATCATTTTCATGATAATAGTCTTAGTCATCATAGCTCTAGTTATTCAAATGATTGTTCATCATCTTCAGATTCCGGTAGCTGTGATAGTGGCGGCGGAGGAGATTAAAAAAAGCCCTTTTGAGCAAAGGGCTTTTAATAATTTAAGGTAAATCAAACCAAATAAATTGACTCTCTTCGTTTGCCTGAATCGTCGCTTTATCTTCAAATACAAAGGCATCACCCGCTTTGACTTCTTGATCACCGATACGAATTACACCTGAAATAACATGAACATAGTTCACTTTTTTAACTGGCTCAACACTTAACTCGTGTCCTTTTTCCAATACAGCCGACTTTATCTCTGCATTTTGACGAATATGCATTGGTGCATTTGCGTCGGGACCTGCAATTAAATGCCATTTATTTGGATCTTTACGTGGGTCGAGACTAATTTGCTGGTAATTTGGCTCTGCATCTCTTACATCTGGATGAATCCAGATTTGTAATAAATGTACAGGTGTATCAGTGTTATTAATTTCACTGTGGGCAACCCCTGTGCCAGCACTCATGAGTTGCCATTCACCTGCTTTAATTTGACCTTCATTTCCCATCGTATCACGGTGTGAAATTGCACCATCTAGTACACAGGTTAAGATTTCCATATTGTCATGTGAATGCGTACCGAAACCATTATTGGCATCAATCTTATCGTCATTAATAACTCGTAAAGTACTCACACCCATATATTTAGGGTTGTACCAGCTACCAAATGAAAAGCTATGATAAGACTCTAACCAACCCGCTTTTACATGACCGCGATCTTCACTACGATGTACGTAAGCATTCATGATCTAATCTCCCAAATTTTTTATTTATCTCTTGAGAAATATCTTAACGTTCTATAGAGGGCAGAAAAATAGACTAACTGCAACATGTCGTTGCATAATTGATATGATTGTAGTGTTTTTTATTTATCTATGCATTTTTGATGATTAAAAAAACCTGCCAGAAGGCAGGTTTTTTTAAAGAATATTTTGATTACTCAAGGAATTTAACAGTCACACCAGAACGTACTTTATTTCCTAAATCGTTTGCATCCCAGTTTGTTAAACGGATACAACCGTGTGATGCTGTTTTAGAAATTAAAGATGGATTTGGTGTTCCGTGAATACCAAAAGATTTTTTACTTAAACCAATCCAGATATTACCAACTGGTGCATTTGGGCCAGGTGGTAAAGATAGAGGTTTTAAATTTTTACCTTGTACGAAGTTTGAAGGTGAATAGCTGTACCAAGGATTACGTGCTACACCAACTACCTTGTAAGTACCGGCC
>Ga0308165_1004279_pt1 | contig 14272 bp, 12 predicted proteins | sample PhyWR2_FD_201032 | JGI IMG/M metagenome (GOLD analysis project Ga0308165, IMG submission 201032) | Phyllosphere microbial communities from UC Gill Tract Community Farm, Albany, California, United States - DLSLW.R2 | ecosystem: Host-associated > Plants > Phyllosphere > Unclassified | place: USA...
CCATCTTCAAAGCCGAACGATAAAAGCGTGTGCGCGATGGAAGGTCCCGCCCAATACGACAGGTAAAGATCGACTGAGGTTATTTTATTAAGGTCGTAGGTTTCGTCTTTCCAGTTCGGGGTGAAGTCATCTGTCGTTTGCCAGTCGAAATCACGTACATTATAGAGCGTAACCTGATTGCCCTCTACCTTGCCGGTCACAGTGCGGGCCACTTCGGGTGCCCATATTCGGTCGAGTGATGGGCGGATCGTTGCCCACCAAGTCAGAAAAGCAAGTGCGAGCAGGCAGAAAAATAGCCGCTTGCGTCGGCAATGGAGCTTACGCTCGCCTACGATCACCCAAAGCGCAATGAAGAGCCAAGCTGCAATGATCGAGCCGCGCACAGCATTGCCGAATGGAAGCTGGAACCACATTCCGAAGCTCGACCAAATCGCAAAGATTACAACGAATAGAATGAATACAATTTTGCCTGTGAAGCGTACGGGTCTGGATTTTCCTATAGAAGACATTGACATCCCGTACTCGCCCGCCGCTTCACTTGTCGAATTTATAGAGATACTGGCATGATTTGCATTGGAATGTCATGGCCTATCCTGATTTACAGGCAATTTATCTGATAGATTAGAACCTATAAGAGGAAGAGGATTACATCCTATTCTTTAATATTACCGCTGTTTCTGGTCTGTGCTTTATTCGTTTAGCTGGTTTGGTAAATCGCCGTGCCACGCGCCATATAAGAAGTGCGGTTACAATGGCTGCATAGATGATTGGCTCTGCTGGCCAGCTTTTGACAGACATGAGGAAATGGATCGCACCACCGGCAATGGCGACATAGACCAGCTTGTGCAATGTGGTCCAGCGTCGACCGAGCTTGCGCATGGACCAATTATTGGAGGTGAGCGCCAGCGGTATTAAAAGCGCGAAACTGATCATGCCGATGGTGATGAAAGGTCGGCGGATAACATCCGCAATTACCACCGGAATATTCAATGCCTGATCCAGCACCATATAAACGGTCATATGCATCAAAACGTAATAGAATGCCAGAAGGCCAAGTGCACGTCGGTAGCGCAGCAGACTGATGCCGGTTAAATCGCGAATTGGCGTCACCAGAAGCGTCAGGATCAGAAAGCGCAGCGCCCAAAGCCCAAGCGTATGCTCAAAGCTTTTGACGGGATCGGCACCAAGCTGGTCGGTAGCACCTAAATAGAATGTCCATATAGCCGGAACGAAGCCGAGGGCGTAAAGGCCCCAGATTTTGAGTTCCGTAATGCTTGCTGATCTGGCTTTTGTGACTGCCATATTAGTAATTCGTCCGCAGGTCCATGCCGTCATAAAGTGACGCAACCTCCTCGGCATAGCCATTGAATGGCAAAGTCGGGCGGCGGCTGGCGCTAAAGAAGCTGCCTTCACCGATCCTGCGTTCTGTCGCCTGTGACCAGCGCGGATGATCGACCTCAGGATTCACATTGGCATAGAAGCCATATTCATTGGCGGCTTGCTGCTGCCATGATGTCGGCGGCTGCTTTTCGACAAAGCTGATTTTGGTGATCGATTTGATGCCTTTGAAGCCGTATTTCCACGGCACGACGAGGCGAACAGGGGCGCCATTGGCATTGGGGAGTGTTTCGCCATAAAGGCCGACAGAGAGGATCGTAAGCGGATGCATGGCCTCATCAAGGCGCAGGCCTTCGACATAAGGCCAGTTTAACGTCTGAAACAGTCCCTTTTGACCGGGCATTTCTTCTGGACGAACAACACCAGTGAAGGCGATATATTTTGCAGAGCCCAGTGGTTCGACCTGCTTCAACAGGCTTGAGAGCGAAAAGCCGATCCATGGGATGACCATCGACCATGCCTCGACGCAGCGCATCCGATAAATGCGCTCTTCAAGCGGCATTTTGGCAATCAGATCCTGTATGTCGAATTCTTTGGGCTGTTTGACCAGGCCATCGATTCTCAACCGCCATGGCAATGGCTTGAAGTCACCGGAATTGGCGGACGGATCGCTTTTGTCTGTGCCAAATTCGTAGAAATTATTATAAGTCGTGACGGATTCTTTGGGTGTAAGCTTTTCACCGACTTTGTAGGCTGAAGCTGCCGCTTTCAGAGGGTCGGCGAAAGCGCCTGACGCATATCCAGTTGCAGCGATAGCGCCTGCGCCGATGAGAAATTCGCGGCGACGCAAATAGAGGTTCTTCGGCGTTACCTCGCTCGAATTGAGGTAGGCCGAAGAATTGCGGTCTGGTTTATAGCTGCCCATAACGAAATCCTCTTTGTCAGGATAATTTAATTAGGTCAATTTTCACGCTAAACACGTCAAAAACATGGATATTTTTGCGAGCTGCTTATGGCTCACGCTTTGTTGATGAGGAAGCGCAGTGTAACACGAATGTAACAGTTTGTAACTTTCCGTGTTTTCGACACATTTGTGCTAAATCTATCCTGTTTAAGCGCTGCTATTCATAACGGGCATCGGCCGGAATAAAACCTTCGTTAATATATCAATGGCAAGTTGGGCTTATGGTAAAGAAGATGTTTATAGCCACTCTTATGGTGGCGCTCGCAGCAACAACAAGCACTGCTTTCGCAGAGGGTGAACTCAGTCCTGTCAAGGTCGTGAGCAAGTCACAAGGCATGGCGTTAAACGGCATCTCCGCTTCTATGAAAGATGAAACTGGCACTCCCCGACTGGGTGAGGGCGTAACAATGCGTGACAAGAAAATGGATGTTGAAACGACGCCGGAACAAAACTTCTCGCGCAGCAAGCGGTTCATCTATCGTTTTTATAAGCCTGAAAACGCTTCCAATGAAGTGATTGTTCTGCTGCACGGTTCAGGTGGCAATGAAGCCAGCCTTGTTCCGATGGCATCAAAAATCTGGCCGCGTGCAACGCTGTTGGGTGTCCGCGGTCGCGTGATGCAGGATGGTGGCACGCGCTGGTATAAGCGCATCACGCCCGTCAAATTTGACCAGAAAGATGTGAAGCTTGAAGCCAATGCCTTTGTGACATTCCTCACACGTTTGGCGGACGAGAAGGATCTTGACCTGCCACATGCGACATTCGTTGGTTATTCGAATGGCGCAAATCTGCTGGCAGCAACCATGATGCTGCACCCTGATCTGGTGAAACGTGCTGTGTTGATGCGCTCAATGCCGGTTCTGGATAATGTGTCGGTCGCCAATCTTGGTAAGACGCGTGTGCTGACGATCACCGGTGAAGAAGACAAGTTGTATTCGCCATTTGCACCCGCTTTATCAGCGCTGTTGCGCGCTGGTGGTGCGAAGGTCGATGCGCGGACGATTGACGCCAATCATATGCTTGGCGACAAGGATGCATCCGCTATCAGCCAATGGGTGGCTTCCCTTGGTCCAGACGGCGGACCAACGGTCACGATGAAAGCGAAGTAATAAAAAAGGCCCCGTTCGGGGCCTTTTGTTTGACTATGTTAATCAGGTGGTTGTCATATCGATGACACCGCAGTCACCCGTTTCAGAGCCGAAGGCTAGGCGTGTGCCTTGCTCATCCCAGCCCATGCTGGTGATTGCACCCTTGCCGGGGCGACGCAGAAGAACTTCCTTTTGGTCTTCAAAGCGCACGAGAAGCACCATGCCGTCATTATAACCAATCGCGGTGATATCTTCGACGGGGTGGCAGGCGACGGATGTGACCATGCTGTCGCCGCGAAGCCCCAGTTCCAGCGGTGCCTTGCCCATCGGGCCATCTTTGCCCGCAAATGGCCAGACAATTGCAGCAGGAGCGCCCGAAGTGGCAAGCCATTTGGCCTTTACGCTCCACGACCAATCTTTAACCTTGGCCGGATAGCCGGTCATGCGCATGTGCTTGCTGTCTTCAAGGCGCCAGCCATGCAGTGCGTTTTCCTGCATCGAGGTGATCAGGAAGCGGCCATCGGGCGAGAAGATCGCACCGATATGTGCGCCTTTCCATTCCAGTTCCACAGGCTTCGCTTCAGTGCCTGTCCAGATTAGCGTTGCGCCATTATATCGGGCAATTGCCAGACGCTGGCCTTTCGGTGCAAACGCAATGCCTTCGACGCTGCGTTCCTGCGGATATTCCTGAACCTTGCCGTTGGATGTGCGCACCCATGCTGAGCGGCTTGAGGCGAAAGCAACAGTGCCGCTTGGACCGCTCGCAATTGCCGTCATCCATTTGCGCGGAACTTTGGCAAGCTCTGTGACTGTGCCATCGGAGGCGGTTTGACAGATGCGGCCATCTTCGCCGCCGGTTAACAGCGATTTGCCGTCAAAGGACAGTGTTGCACTCAGCAAACCGTCATGCGCTGTGCTGGTCTGGTGACCATTGTCCAGCCGATGGATGGTTCCATCGGCCAGAACAAAGAAGGGAACGCCGTTGATAAAACGTGCGTAAAGGCAATGACCGTCAAGGTCCAGTGGGGCAACTGTAGGCATCAGTGTCCAATTTTAGTTGGCAATTTTAATTGGCTTTGCAGTTTTCAAAACCGGCTTTGAGTTCAGCCGGATCCAGCTCACGTCCGATGAAGACCAGACGACTTTCATGCTTTTCTTCCGGCTTCCATGCGCGCTGGTGATCGCCTTCGATGATCATGTGAACGCCCTGAACCACGTAACGGTCTGGGTCGTCCTTAAACGCGATGATACCTTTGAGACGCAGAATATTTGGCCCCTGTGTCTGGGTGATATTCTGAATCCACGGGAAGAACTTGGCCGGATCGACTTCGCCCAAACGAAGTGAAACGGAGGTCACAGTCACATCATGGATCGGCGATGCATGGTCATGATGATGGTGATCGTGTCTATGGTCGTGATTGCAGTCCGGGCCGCATGTGTGATCGTGCCCATGATGATGGTCATGCCCGTGATCGTGATCACAATCAGGGCCGCAAACGTGATCCGGGTGATCGTGGTCGAGGAAGTGTGGATCGTTTTCCAACGCACGCTTTAAATCAAAGGCACCGCGATCAAGCACGCGGTCAAGCGGGATCGAAGAGCGTTCAGTACGGTGCATAACTGCATGCGGGTTGATCGCGCGGACAGTGGCTTCAACGGTTGCAAGTTCTTCTGGCGTGACAAGGTCAGTCTTGTTGATGAGTACCACATCGGCAAATGCGATCTGGTCTTCGGCTTCGCGGCTGTCTTTCAGGCGCAGCGGAAGATGCTTGGCATCAACGAGGGCCACAACGGCATCAAGAACCGTCTTTGCGCGCACATCGTCATCCATGAAGAAGGTCTGCGCGACAGGAACCGGATCGGCAAGGCCAGTCGTTTCCACGATGATCGCATCAAAACGACCCGGACGGCGCATCAGGCCTTGCACAACGCGAATCAAATCTCCGCGCACGGTGCAGCAAATGCAGCCATTGTTCATTTCATAGATTTCTTCGTCCGACTCGACGATCAGATCATTGTCGATGCCGATCTCGCCAAATTCGTTGACGATAACCGCATAACGCTTGCCGTGATTTTCGGTGAGGATGCGGTTGAGAAGCGTCGTTTTACCCGAGCCCAGATACCCGGTCAGAACGGTAACGGGAATGCGGGCTGCTTCTGTGGTCAACTTGTCCTCAGTTTGGGCTTCAGCCTGGCTCATTGTTTATGCCTCTTGAGTTGCTGTCTTTCGATGGTCGCGCAGATGCGCACCATTAAGGCTTCAGATCGGGTATTTCATATAAGGGAAGGTGTCCGGGAATGCTATATGCAATGCTATATTATAACATCCGCTCCAATCACGTTCTTGCCAGCGCTTCCGGCGTAAAGCGTGCAAGGTCAAACTGATCGACATCTTGTAAAAGTTCGATAAAGCCCGAAACGGCATGGGCGAGGATTTTTTCGCCCGCTTCGGCAGTTGCAGCGCTGGCGTTTCCTGCGACGCCTTGCGTATTCAGATCATTTATTTTCCAGCCAAAAGCGTGTGGGCCATAGGCGCGCAAGTGTTTAAACTCATTTGTGAAGTCAGATTGTTTGTTGGAAAAATTTTCAGCCTTCGTCATATCGACCAGATCAGGGCGCAGCGCCAGCATCACCGATGTTTCGATGAAGCCGCCGTGAATATCGAGCGACTTGTCTTCTGGCGTGATCAGTCCTTCCGGCAATCCGAAACGCGTCCAGCTTGTCGCCACAGTCAGCATATCGAGGCGGTTGCGCAGCTCGGTTGCGACGATTGTCATTAACGGTGAATTACCACCGTGCGCATTGAGCATCACAAGTTTGCGAATGCCGCCTGCATGAAGGTTTTCGCCCATTCCGATCCACTGGTTTATGGCTTCTGAAAATGCAAGGCTCTGCGTGCCTTCAACATCCATATGTTCGATCGAATAACCGATCGGCTGTACGGGTAGAAAATTCACATTGAGACTGGCGGGCAGCGCTTCATTGACGCGCGCGACGATACCTTCAGCGATGATCGTATCCGTTTCAAATGGCAGGTGAGGGCCATGCTGTTCGTGAGCGCCAAGTGGCAGGACGACAATCATGTCGCTGTTCTGGTCGCGCAGGTCGGTCATGTTTTTCTCCGTGCTGAATATTCTTAAACTATCAGGCATGAGCCTAATGTTGATCGATTAAAACAGCAACCATTGGTCAGATTCCGACATTTGCGTTTCGTATCTGTCGAAGACATGCAATGTTAGCCGCCCAATTTTACCTGCTTCGGCAAAGTTGCTTTGCAATCGAAATATTTACCTTAGAGCGCGGTTCGATCTGATTGAATCAGATCGGCACTCTAACTCCTTATATTATCGCGCATCTTTATCCGAAAACCGTTTCACACTTTTCGGGATGTGCTCTAACATGTTGCAGGTGTTTGCGGCTTCATATGCCAGACAATATCTTAGTATAGATTGCATTTTATTAGTCGGATGACCAAGGGTGAGGTGGCGATGAGCAAGGACAACAAGGCAGTGATGCTCTACCGGATGCAATCGGTAGCACGGCTCACACGGACAGTGCTTGCCACACGTCTTCTCGAATTAGGGCTTTATGCGGGTCAGGATGCAGTGATGCTGCAACTGGCTGCAGAAGATGGTCTGCCACCCGGCGTTCTGGCGCAACGCCTTGGCGTGCGTCCTCCGACAATAACAAAAACCATTACACGGCTGCAAAGTCAGGGTTTTGTCGTCAAGCGTGCGTCAGAGACGGATCAGCGTCAGTCGCATGTGTTTCTTACGCCGCAGGGTATTGAGGCGATTAAGATCATTGAGAAGTCTATTCGCAAGACTGAAAAAGACATGCTTAAAGGCCTTGATAAGAAAGAGCGCAAGGCATTTCTCAAAATGCTCGGACGTCTGGAAAACAACCTCGCTGCCCGCGGCTCCGTACGGGTGTCCGATGAGCTGGACAAGGAAGTTATTGAGGACGACGATGTGGAATAAGCGCAAGGCCATAAAGCCGCGCTGAAAAAACTTTCAATTCAATGATTGCAATGGCATAACCAATTGAAATGGGATGGCCGCTTCTTTAATTGAAATGATTTGAAGCCCTTCCTGTTGTGATTGATGCAAGATCATTTCGGGGAGGCGACGTGGCTCAGAAAATCAAGCTATCGACCATCGCAGATGCGCTTGGTGTTTCGACGGCCACCGTTTCGCTGGCATTGCGCGACAGCCCGCTTGTCGCTGACCAGACCCGTGAGAAAATCAAGGAACATGCCCGTGCCATCGGTTATATTTATAACCGTCGTGCTGCGAGCTTGCGTACTTCACGTTCTGGCATCGTAGGTGTCGTGGTGCATGACATCATGAACCCGTTCTTTGCCGAAATTTTGCGCTCCATTGAAACGGAACTGGATCGTTCGCGTCAGACATTCATTCTTTCCAACCATTATGACCAGTTGGAAAAGCAGCGCACCTTTATGGATACGTTGCTGCAGCTTGGTGCGGATGGTGTCATCATGTCGCCAGCCATTGGAACGCCGCCGGAAGACATTCAGCTTGCGGAAGATAACGGTCTGCCGGTCGTGCTGATTGCGCGTAGCGTCGAAGGTGTTCATGCGCCGGTTTTCCGTGGCGATGATGCTTACGGTATCGGTCTTGCAACCAATCACCTGATTTCGCTGGGTCACACACGCATTGCAATGATCGGTGGCACGGACCAGACATCGACGGGCCGTGATCGCTATCAGGGCTATTTGCAGGCCATGGACAAGGCTGGCCTTGAGGCGAAGCAGGAATGGCGCATTTCAGGTCCGCGTACCAAGCAGGCGGGTTTTGAAGTTGCTCCGCAGTTTCTGGCGCTCAAAGACAAGCCAACGGCAGCTGTTTGCTGGAACGATCTGGCCGCCATCGGCCTAATGAATGGTATTTCGCGTGCAGGGCTTGTGCCCGGTGAAGACATTTCCGTGACCGGTTATGACGACCTTGAAGAAGCTGCCATTGCAACGCCTGCACTGACCACCGTCTGGAATGGCCAGCGCGAGGTCGGACGCAGGGCGGCGCGTGCGCTGCTTGACCAATTAAACGGTGTTGAAGTTTCCTCCAATCAGGAACTGATCAAGCCGGAACTCCATATTCGGCAATCGACATCCAAGCCAAAAAACCTCTGACCTATCCCTAATCAGCGAGCCATTTTCTCCGGCTTGTTGAATCTTGCATGAATAGAAGGAAAGCGCCCATGGCTCAACGTGAAGCGACGATTCTGGTGCTCGGTAATTTTAACGATTACGCCGTGCAGCGGCTTTCCGGTGAATTTAAAGTGCAGCGCATCACCAAGGGTGATGCCAATCTTATTGACGCAAGCTGGGCGGCAGACGTTAAGGGCATCGCCAGCATGTCGAGCGTCAATGCATCCCTCATTGATGCGCTACCCAATCTTGAAATCATTGGCAATTTCGGTGTTGGTTATGATGCGGTCGATGCAAAGCATGCCGCCACCAAGCGCGTCATGGTCACGAATACGCCTGATGTGCTGACCGACGAAGTAGCCGACACGACCATTGGTCTTTTGATCGATACGGTTCGCGAATTGTCAAAGTCGCAGGAGTTTTTGCGGGCTGGCGATTGGGTGAAAAAGGGTCGTTACCCGCTCTCCCGGCTGTCGCTGCGTGGCCGCAAGGTCGGCATTTTTGGTCTTGGACGCATTGGCAAGGCTGTGGCGCATCGCGTTGAAGCTTTTGGCCTGCCGATTGCCTATCACAATCGTCGCAAAGCCGATGATGTCAGTTATGACTATTATCCGAGCCTGCTTGAGCTGGCTAAAGCAATCGATACGCTCATTCTGGTGGCGCCGGGCGGTGCTGAAACTGCAAAGACCGTCAACGCAGATGTGCTAAGTGCGCTTGGCCCCGAAGGTGTTCTGATCAATATCGGTCGCGGATCGGTGGTTGATGAAGATGCGCTGGGAGAGGCTTTGAAGAACGGCACGATTGCTGCTGCCGGTCTTGATGTTTTCGCCAATGAACCAAATGTGCCGCAGGAGCTTCTTGATGCACCAAATACGGTCTTGCTGCCGCATATCGGTTCGGCCTCGGAAAAAACCCGTCAGGGCATGGCTGATCTTGTCATCGATAATCTGATTTCATGGTTTGACAAGGGCGAAGCTTTGACGCCCGTGCCGGAAACCGTGAGGCTTCAGAAGCCCTGATCTGTTAAGCTGTGCGTTGCGCATTATGCGCACGTACCGCATCGCCAAAAGCTTCGAAAATTTTGCGCGATGGTGCATCGGACTGAACCCAGTATTCCGGGTGCCATTGTACGCCAACGATAAAGCCTTTGGAATTTTTCACAGATACAGCTTCGATGGTGCCGTCTTCGGCAATGGCTTCAATGTCAAGCTCCGGTGCCAGTTTGTCGATTGCCTGCCTGTGGACCGAGTTGACCTTTACACTGTCAGATTTGAGAATTTCGGCCAGACACGAATTTGGCGCAATTTTCACCGGATGCTGGATCGCAAAGCGTTCGGCCTGACTGTCTGATTGCGGTGCGCGATGATCCATCCGTCCTTCAAGTTCCTGAATTTCGGTCGCCAATGTTCCGCCGAGTGCAACATTGAGTTCCTGTAAGCCACGGCAGATCGCCAGAACGGGGACACCCTTTTCGATTGCCGTGCGGATTAGCGGGAGCGAGGTCGCATCACGCGCATTATCATATGGCTCGAAAGCGGCACTTTGTTCGACACCATAAAGCTCTGGATTGACGTTCGATTTTGAGCCAGTGACAAGCAAGCCATCCACACCACTAAGGATCGCGTCGGTATCCATCTTTGAACCAAAACTTGGCACCAGCAGAGGCGTGACTTCAGCAACATCAATGGCCGCTGCCAGATATTGTTCTGGTGCTGCATGCCAGATGTAATTTTCGAACGGCTTCACATCAGTAGGCACTGCGATGAGGGGGCGGGCAGAATTTGGCATGTCAGTTGAAATCCGAAAATGGCTTATTATTCTGCATATAGTGCATATATCAGTAATGTCTACAATTAACGAAGATTATTGTAAGGCTAGTTTTGTTTTATATTCTATTGATAACAAGTATTTTTTGTCATAGTCCTCTAGTCACATAAAGTTGATCCTGCTTTAAACAGTGGGATGGATTGGCGTCTTTGGGGGGGCAAATGACCGACAATCACCTTTTCTCTGTTGTCGGCAAAGTCATTGCCGTCACCGGAGGCTCTTCTGGTCTGGGGCAGCGAATGGTTCGGGTGCTTGCGAACCATGGTGCACGCATTGTTTCTATTTCACGCCATCACGACGATGATAATGCTTATCTTTGCGATGGTTCGGTGCTGAATGTCGTGGCAGACGTCACTCAGCCACACGAAATCAGCGCGGCTTTGGATGAAGCTGAGCGGGTTCTCGGTCCCATAGATGCGCTTTTTAACAATGCGGGTGTTGCACATGCAGCGCGCGTGCTCGATACGACGCGCGATATGCTGACACATATGCTTGAGGTAAATGTAACGGGCGCGTTTTTTACTGCACAGGATGTTGCAAAGCGAATGATCAATCGCGGTATAGGCGGTGCCATCGTCAATACCACAAGTATACTTGCCGATAGGCCGCAAAAGAGTACCGCAGGTTATGCAATGTCCAAAGCGTGTGTGACGCAAATGACGCGTGCATTGGCGCTTGAATTTGCACCTTATGACATTCGGGTCAATGCGATTGCTCCGGGCTGGTTTCCAACGCGAATCAACGAGCAACATCTTGTGGGACCAGTCGCATCTTACTTAAAAGGCTCAAATCCTATGAAGCGTCTTGGCGAGATGCGGGATCTGGATGGTGTGGTGCTTATGCTGGCTTCCGAAGCCAGCCGCTATATGACAGGTTCAGTGATTACAATCGACGGTGGTCATCATCTTTAGCTCGCCTTTTAAAAGCAATGCGATCGTTATGGTCTTTTTATCTGTAAAATATACGAAATTTGGCGTGTGACTACCATTTCAGGGCATTTGGTAGTGAATTCTACTACTGGGTCGATGCGTCGAATATCCTTTTTGTCAAAATATGATGGTGTTTTCAAATATTCAGAATGCTCTGAAATAATATCTTAGGGTTGTATTCTTGCTTTATGGGGAATGCTGCTGATTTTTCTTACTTTAAAAAGAATACAGCTCCTGATTGCTGTAATAACAGCTTGTGGTTTAGTCTTACGAAAGATATTTTTAAGTGATTGGTGGCATATTATCCCCTCTGAAAGGGATGCAATCAAAAATATGTGGCGAAGCCTTCAACCTGAGATACCTGCCGATGTGCGGCTATCGTTTTTGCGGTCGCTTTACGGCAATCGTACAACATTATGGTTTGGTTTGCTCGCCCATGTGGTGGCGTGTGTCGTCATCTATGTAAAAACGGCTGACTGGCGCTTTCTGGGCTTTGCCGGATTGTTTACGATTGTTGCCTTTGGCCGAATTTACGACATGCACAAATTTGACCAGGCAAAGCTTGGCAATTTGTCCCATGCCGATCTCGACAAATGGGAGGCTCGCTATCTTGTCGGCGCATCCCTTGTTTGTTTAACGCTCGGTATGCTGTGCTTTTTCTCAAGCTATGTGCTGCGGGATTCTTTTGCAGAACTAGCAAGCTTGACTATTCTTCTTGCATCGGTCGTATCGATTGTCGGGCGCAATTATGCATCGGCAAAGGCAGTCGTGCTGATGTCGGCCTGTACTTTGTTGCCTGTTCTCGCTGGTCTCATTCTTGCGGGGACTCCCTTTCACGTTGTGATTGGCTTGCTGCTGATCCCGTATTTCCTATCCAATATTCAGATGGCCAATGGGCTGCGGGAATTTCTTTTCGCAGCCGTCATGGGAAAGCGCCGCCTATCGGTCGTCGCCAGTCGTTTTGATGCAGCGCTGAATAATATGCCGCAAGGCTTGCTGATGTTTGATGCGCAGCAGCGGATTGCTGTCATCAATCATAAAACCAAAGCCCTGCTGAAGATTGCCGAACATACGAAGCTGCGCGGGCGCAAGCTTGAGGTTTTGCTACGTTATTGCATCCGACAGGGCTTGTTTCCGCACAATGACCTGAACAATATCGGAACCCGCATGCGCGATCTCCTTGCCGGCCGCAAGTCGCGGGATATTTTTCAGCTTGCCGATAATCGTTATATTGAATGCGTGTCCAACCAGACATCGAATGCCGGTGTGGTGCTCATGTTCGAAGATGTGACGCAGCGCGTTGAATCGGAAGTTCGGATTCAGCACATGGCACGTTTTGATGGCCTGACGGGCCTTCCAAATCGTAATTATTTTGAAACTATGGTTCGTTCACTTCTTGCCCACAAAGACCCTGATACGCTCGCAGCATTGATTGTCATCGACATCAACCATTTCAAACATGTCAATGATACGCTTGGGCATCATGTCGGCGATATGTTTCTCAGACTTTTTGCAGAGCGTCTGAATCTGCTTGATCCGCAGCGTTATGTCACCTCGCGCTTTGGCGGTGACGAATTCGTTGTGTTTGTTTTTAATCTGGGGGGAGAAGAAGAAATCACGCCGGTGATGGATCACATCATTGCGGTTGCGAGCGGCAATTATGATCTCAATGGTGATCAGATACATATTGAGATCAGTGCGGGCGTGGCAACTGAAAGCGTTGAAAAATGCGATATTGCCAGCATGCATATGAATGCTGATTTAGCACTTTATGAAGCTAAAGGTGATGAAGGCAAGCAATGGGCGTTGTTTGTCAGCGCTATGGACACCAAATATCGTGGACGTCAGAAGCTGAAAGCCGATTTGCGGCAGGCGATTGCCAACCGTGAGATCAAAGTGGTTTATCAGCCGATTGTCAGTGCGCAGTCCCTGCGTATCGTGGCCTATGAAGCGCTTGCGCGCTGGGAGCATGCGGAGCTCGGGCCCATCCCGCCAATGGAGTTTATTCCACTGGCCGAGGAAATCGGGATCATCTCGCAACTAACGCGGTTCATGCTCGAGCAAGCCTGTCAGGATTGTATGTCATGGGGTGATCGGATTGGCGTTTCTGTCAATCTTTCCGCTATCGATCTTAAAAATAGTGATATTGCGCGTGACATTGCGCGCGCGTTACAGAAGTCCAAGTTGCCTGCCCGGCAGCTCGAAGTTGAGGTAACGGAAAGTGCGATTATCGCAGACCGTAACCAGACCTCACTTGTTTTGCAGCGCCTTAAAAATGCTGGCATCAATATCGCGCTCGATGATTTCGGGACGGGGTATTCCAGTCTCAGCTATCTCAACAGCCTGCCATTGACCAAAGTTAAGGTTGATCGTTCCTTTGTTCAGGATATTACCACCGACCGTCGTTCTTTGATGCTGTTGCGTGGTGTCACGCAGCTTTCACATGAGCTTGGGTTGGCTGTTACGGTTGAAGGTGTGGAAACCGAAGAGCAACTGGCTCTTATCCGTGTTGCGGCAGGCGCCGACCTTGTTCAGGGCTATCTTTTGGGAAAGCCAATGCCAGCCGACGAAATCCGTACTTCATCTGCCAAAGCGATCGTACATCACGACACAGGGCGCACCGTCGCGTAACGCGTCTCTCCCCACTGCCTAGCAAGTTTTAGTGGTTTTCAACAAGCATAGAAAGATGATGATATTGAACTGTCGTCATCTGACACATTTATTCAGTATGATTTCAATTATTCTAATGTAGTTTGCGAATGTGCGAGGGATTTTATGAGGCGCTATTTTCGTTATTTAATATACGTTTTGACGATAATCATTATTATTGCTGGGGCCGGGGCTGCAATTTTCTGGAAGAAGATACATGAATATTGGGCGGTTTATCAGTATGCTCAAACATTCAAGCCAGATGTGATCGATGAAAACTTCCGCAGTCTTTATAAAAAGTATTCTTCTG
>Ga0308165_1004280_pt1 | contig 14272 bp, 6 predicted proteins | sample PhyWR2_FD_201032 | JGI IMG/M metagenome (GOLD analysis project Ga0308165, IMG submission 201032) | Phyllosphere microbial communities from UC Gill Tract Community Farm, Albany, California, United States - DLSLW.R2 | ecosystem: Host-associated > Plants > Phyllosphere > Unclassified | place: USA...
TACGAGAACCCGCTGTACATGGCGGAGGACGCCGGGGCGGCCGACCTCATCTCCGGGGGCAGGCTGCAGCTCGGCATCAGCCGGGGATCACCCGAGCAGGTGCGCGAGGGCTACAGGTACTTCGGTCACGAGCCTGCGCCGCACGACCGCGACGGTGCCGACATGGCCCGCGAGCACACGGCGGCCTTCCTCCACGCGATCGGCGGCGAGGGCTTCGCCGAGCCGAGCCCCAACCCGATGTTCCCCAACGAGCCCGGGCTGCTGCGTATCGAGCCGCAGTCCCCCGGTCTGCGGGACCGCATCTGGTGGGGTGCTGGGTCGATGGCGACGGCCGAGTGGACCGCCGAGCAAGGCATGCACCTCATGAGCTCGACGCTGCTCTCCGAGCACACGGGCAAACCCTTCCACGAGCTCCAGGCCGAGCAGATCGCCCGGTTCCGCGCGCGCTGGGCCGAGGTCGGGCACCCGGGCGAGCCGCGCGTGTCGGTCAGCCGGAGCATCTTCCCGCTCATGGACGACCGCGACCGCGCGTACTTCGGGCGCGACGCTGGCTCCAAGGACCAGGTCGGGTCGCTCGGCGGGACGCTCGCCACCTTCGGCAAGTCCTACGCCGCCGAGCCCGACAGGCTCATCGAGCAGCTGGCCGCCGACGACGCGATCACCGCGGCGGACACGCTGCTGCTGACCATCCCCAACCAGCTCGGCGTGGACTACTGCGCGCACGTGCTCGAGGGGCTGCTCAAGCACGTGGCTCCGGGGTTGGGGTGGCGCTGACCTGCTGAGAGACCACCGACAACGCCTTCACCTGCGACTTCGTCTCACGAACGCCCCTCACCGGCCGATATGACATCCAGTCTTGATCCACCCCTCTGGAGGTCGTCATGAGCACGTCGCACGGTGCACGTCGGTGGTTCAACGACCGGAGCGTGATGACTCGCGTCTCCGCGATCGTGCTGGTCCTCGTCCTGGGGCTGGTTGTCGTCGCCGCGACGGCCCTCCAGGGCGCAGCGAAGATCTCGTCCCTGCGGGCCGAGGCCGACGCCGCTGTCGAGATCCAGGCCGAGGTCGAGGCCGGGCGCTACGGCATGCTGTGGGCGGCCGACTACCTGGCGATCATGGCGTGGTCGTCGCGCGTCGACGGCGGCGACGTGAGCGCCGCGGAGGACGGCGACAACATGACCGGCTACCAGCAGGGCATCACCGACTTCGAGGAATCGGTGCTCACCCTCGACCCGTCGACCCTGACCTCCGACGGGAGCGCCGCGGTCGCGGCGATCAACGACGGCTGGTCCACCTACGTCGACGCCGACCAGAAGATCTTCGAGGCGTGGCGCGCGGGCGACCTCGACGCCGGTGACGCGATCTGGGTCGGCGAGCGCTGGGACGCCTACTTCGTGGTCTCCGGTGCGCTCGACGAGCTCCGCACAGCCGTCCAGACGCAGGTCGACGACCTCCGCGCCCAGGTCGCCGACCGCGAGTCCACCAACCGCTGGGTCACCCTCGCAGCGGTGACCCTCGCGATCATCATCGGTGCGGCCCTCGCCTGGGTCGTGGCCCGCGGCATCGTCCGACGACTGCACGCCGTGCGCGACGCCCTGCGAGGCCTCGCCGACGGTGACCTCACCGTCCGCGTCGACGTCGACTCTGCCGACGAGACCGGTCAGATGGGCGAGGCGCTCAACGAGGCCGCCGGCAACGTCGCAGCCCTCGTGCGGGACATCAGCGCGACCACGACGGCCCTGACCAGCGCCAGCCAAGAGCTCGAGACCGTCTCCGCGGCCGTCGCGACAGCCTCCGACAGGGCGTCGCAGCAGGCCGACGAGGTCACCCGCGCCGCCGCTGGTGTCTCGGAGAACGTCTCGACCGTCGCCGCCGGCTCCTACGAGATGGAGACCTCCATCCGCGAGATCTCTCGCAACGCCAACCAGGCCGCCGAGGTCGCCGCGACGGCCGTGGGCGCCGCGCAGAAGACCGACACGGCCGTGGTGAGCCTCGCGGACTCGAGCACCGAGATCAGCAACGTGGTCCGCCTCATCACCGCGATCGCCGACCAGACGAACCTCCTGGCGCTCAACGCGACCATCGAGGCAGCCCGCGCCGGGGAGGCCGGCAAGGGTTTCGCCGTGGTCGCCGGCGAGGTCAAGGAGCTCGCGCAGGAGACCGCCCGGGCCACGGACGAGATCTCCCGGCGCGTCGACGCCATCCGCACCGACTCGCAGGGCGCAGCCGACGCCATCCGCGAGATCGGGCAGATCGTCGCGTCGATCAACGACTACCAGATGTCGATCGCGTCGGCCGTCGAGGAGCAGACCGCGACCACCAACGAGTCCGGCCGCAACATCACCGAGGCCGCGAGCGGGTCGGAGCAGATCGCCGGGCACATCTCCGGCGTCGCCCAGTCGACAGGCGAGGTCGCCCGCGGGATCGCCCAGGCGCGGGAGAGCATCGAAGGCCTCGCGGCGCTCGCGCAGGAGCTCAGCTCGCAGGTGGCGCGGTTCAGGCACTGACGGAACCCTGGCATGGTGAGGCGGCGGAGCGCCGTCCCCCGCCCCGGGCTCAGGTGTCTCATGCGACGCGCGGGATCGCCTCATGTCTGACACGGCGACCCGGTTGCTCACCCTCCTGGCCACGCTGCAGCGGCACGGCTTCGTCTCGGCGGAAGCACGACCCGGGCGCGGTCGACGTCGGCGTGCTCGGAGCTGGCCGGTCGTGCGTCCTGCGTCAGCGGGTGGAGATCGACCACGCCGGACGGGACGGGCAGACACCCGGGGGCTCCACGGGCTGACGGCGGAGGAGCTCTGCGACGAGATCCTGCGCACGATCGAGCCGGACCACGACGACGACATCGCCCTCCTCGCGGTGCGCGCCACGACCCGGCCACCTCGTTCCACCCCGGCGATCTCTTGATGTCGTTGACATCGCAGCAAGCACGCCAGTAGGTACGCGGCGATTGTCGAGAGCGTCGGTGGGATCGCGCTCATCCTCGGGCTCCTGACCCCCGTCTTCGCCGCCCAAGTTTGCTCGGGGCACTCGTCATCGTGCACGCCGAGAACGGTGTGTTCGTCGACGAGGGCGGCTACGAGCTGGTGCTCACCCTCGTCGACGGCGTGGTGATCGTGGCGCTGCTCGGCGCCGGCTCCTCACGGCCAGCGCGCCGCGGGCACCCTCACGGCATCGGTACCTGAAACAGTGCACGCAACGGGCCCGCGACCGCACGGATCACTGTCATGTAGGTCATCGACCCCAGCCACAGCACTGGAATGCGCACCACACATACGTGCGCGCCCTCGACCAGACGTGCAGACTTGACGTCCCCCCTCCCCAGGGCCGCCACCGTGGGCCGAGACCCACTCCTCCAGTCTGGCGACGTGACGGTCTGGGCGCAGCACCGGGATGAAGTCCTGGAGCACCGAGCTGCCGTACGCGACGCACTCGATCCGCCTCTCGTCATCCAGCACCACCACCAGCCCATTGAGCGCATCGACGCCACGGACCCTGGACGCCGGGACCGAGATCGTCGTGAAGAAGTTGACGATCTTCAGCTGGTCTCCAGCCCCGTCCACCCGGGTCGAGGCGAGCAGGAGCAAGATCCAGCTGAAGACAGTCAGCACGGTTCCGTACGTCAGATACTCAGACCACTCGTCGGTCGAGGAAGCGGAGATCGACACCAGACCGAGCACACCCGTCATGCCAAGTATCGCCAGCCCGAAGAAGATCCCAAATGGGCGGTTGGGCGGCACCGCCATGTCGCCGCCCTGCCGCAATGCCGTCAGTAGACTATTCATCGCCGCCTCCAGTGGACTTTGCCTGCCAGCAGCGAGTGCCGTAATAGCTCGACCTGGGAGTCCGACGCTATCCACCACCGGAGGCGACCTGGAGGAATGCAGGCGATCGCTGCGAGCCCGACGTTCACCAGGTACTCGGACACGGGACGGCTCACGGCGCCGAGATCGCGACGAGCGTCAGCACCTTGGTCCTCCTGGCACGCAAGCAACTTACACTCACACCGATCGGCGGATTCCACGGCACCACAACCTCCCGGGCCGTAGGTGCCGTCCGAAGCGCACCACTGAAGTTTCTAGGAGAGAACTCCCGAGGCCCACGGAGCATCATGGCGATCGGCACTTGCGATGCCATTAGACAAATCAATCCTCACCTTTGGCGTTATCGCTCAGAATCACTCTCGCCCTTCATTGTGGACGCAATTCTCCATCGCCTCTCGAAGACGACGCACGCGATCAATGCCGCCGTCACAATTACCCCCGTCACCATGAGGACAATAAACCAGTCCATGGCGACTGCAGCTATCATTATCGGACCCGACAACCAGAGCGTCAGCCCCAGGAGGTTGCCAGCTCGTGTGCCCCAGAACGACAGCTCCGGGTTCTCGTCGTGCTGTTCTTCCGATGTCATCTGCGAACCTTCCCCCACAGTTGCCCCCAACCTAGACCCCTCTTTTTCTTCCACAGCGCCGTAGGCCTTGCCTTTCCTCCAGCCCACGCCGAGCTAGCAAGGTAGTTCAACGCCTGGCCGCCTGTTGTTCGGTGGCGCATCACCCGGTCGGCCAGCAGGTGAGAAGTGAGCCCCAGAGGCATGCCTACTGCGGCTCCAGCGGCGATCACGCAACCAATTCCCGCGGTGCCGACACAGAAGGCTGCTGCCGCGAAGCCCGCCCCCGCGCCGACCGCCACACCGATAACGGCGTGCACAATTTTCTGTCGATGTTTCTTAGCCCACCCCCAAGCCTTCTTAGCCCACCTCCACTTTCCGCTGAGGTCGAACTGGTTGATGGGGTCTTGGGGGTAAGCATAGGCGGTGGTGTTACCGCCTGGGACGGGGTCGACGCTGCTGAAGAGGCCGGTCGTCGGGTTGTAGAGCCGGGCTCCCATGAGGGTCAGGCCTGAACGGTCGAGGGCTCGTTCCTTGCCACCGAGCCATCCGTAGGCGAGCGCTCCGGTAGTGGTGAGCGTAGTGAGCACGTTCCCGTACTCGTCGTACCTGGCGAAGGCGCCGGGCTTGACCGGTTCGCCGGCCGTGATCGTGAGAGTGGTAGTCACAGACCCGATCGGGTCGATGAGCGAGAGAGCGGATACTCCGTCGGTGACCTGGACCGCGAGGTCACCGGCGATCGATGCGCCGTACCAGGTGGAGACCGCGTGATCTTCTCCGATGGCAGACGTGGCCCATCCGGGGTTGTCGCTCCCGTCGGTGTAGTGGCGCGTGACCAGGCTCGACTGCTCGTCGGTCTGCGTAAGCGCGGTGGAGCGTCGACCTGCCGGGTCAAGGGCGTAGGTGGTCGTCATCCCGCTCTGTGCGATCGATCGCGCCGCGTCAGTGTCGAAGTATCCGATCGCCAGGTCACCAGCGTCCGGCCCGCTCGGGGCGTCCGTGGCGGGGATGACGAGCTGGCGCCCCAGCGCGTCGTACACATAGGCGCCGGCCGCCGCGTCGTTGATCGTCGCACCTGCCTGGACGCGGTCTGCGCCATCGTGGGTCCAGGCCTTGGTCACAGCGACCGTCCCTTCTTCGCATCCCTCGATCTGCTCGGTGGCGGTCTGGGTGGTCCTGTTGCCCCGGAGATCGAAGCCGTAGGTGCGGCGCTGACACTGATCTCCGAGCGCATCGGTCGCGGTGACAAGTCGGTCTGCGCGGTCGTACGTGTACTTCTGGACGCGGTCGTAGGCCTCCGAGCTGCCCGGGGAGACCGAGGTAGACGTCGTGGTGCGTCCGAAGAGGTCGGACTCGAGCGACCACGCAAGCAGCTCGGTCCGCCCGTCGTCGTTCGGGTTCTTGGCGGAGTAGCCGAGACCTGTGACCTCACCGGCCCTGTCGTAGGAGATGGACTGTGCGATCTCTCCGAGCAAGGACTGGGTCAGGAGGCTTCCACTGGCGTCGTAGGTGGCGGTGAAGTGACCGACACCCGGGATCGAGAGCGACGTAGGGAGACCGCGTCGCTCGGTGGTCGAGTCGTAGCCGTACTCGACCTGCTGGAGCGGGTCGGCGACGGTCTTGACCCGCCCTGCGGCGTCATAGCTTGTCATGGTGCTCTGGCCGTCAGTGTCGGTGTAGGTGGTGATCCGGCCCCAGGCGTCGTACGCGGAGGCGATCCGTCCCAGGTCACCCGAGCCGTCGGTGGCGACGACCGCGGTCGTCAGCCCTGTGGCTTTGTCGTACTCAGTCCTCGACACGGGCGTGGGGGTCGACCCTTCGAGCCCCGAAGCAGTGACAGCGACGCTGGTCTCCCGCCCAGAGGTGTCGTAGCCCATCGTCGTCGTCCGGGTGACGTCGCCGAGGGCTTCGGTGCGCACCGTCGGCGCGAGGTAGAGGGAGTAGCCGACGACCTGCTCGGTCGGAAGAGTCGGTGCGGGCTCTGCGCTGCGGGTGACGCATGCCAGACCTGCCCACTGCGGCTTCGATCCGCACGCCTCGACGTCTGGCTGGGCGTCGGCTGAGTAGTAGGAGAACCGGGTCGTGGCGGCATCGTCTCCTGCGGCGCCAGGCTTGCGGGACTCCACGACCCTGCCAGCACCGTCGAACCGCGTCTGGGCGACGATGTTCTCCTGGCCTTCGGCCATGACCGTCGTGCTGGTGGTCGGCTGCCCCAGGGTCCACCCTGAGGTCGCGGAGGTGAGGTCGGCGCCGTCGATCGGTGCGTACCCGGAGACGGCCTGCGAGACCACGGGTTCGGCCGTGTCGACTGCGACCGCGAGGTCGCTGCTGCCCGAGTCGGCGGCCGCCTCGGTGACGGTGGTCGTGGTCGCAAGCCTGTAGGCGATCCCGGTGGCGGGGTTGACTCCGCTGTTGGGGGCGTCCTGGTCGTAGTCGGTGTGCGTGTGCTTGCGCACGTCACCGTGATCGGTGGTCCGGGCTGGCTCCCACACGTCGGTGACGAGCGTGCCCTGGGGAGTGACGACGGTCCCTGCGGCGATGGTGGCGGACGCAGTCGTGATGGGGGCTGTCGTCGAGATGGGCGCGTTGTACCGGGTGATGGTCGCGTAGGAGTCGATCGTGGCGGCGCTGAGAGACCCGACGCCGGTGACTGCTGCGCGGATCTGGGAGGTGGCGCGCTCGTCGAGCTGGTGCACCACTCGCCCTGCGTCGTCGTACCGGGTGGCGCTGATCTGCCAGTCACCGGCTCCGTAGCTCGCGGAGTCCACGACGCGACCGTCCGCGTCGGTGTACTGCAGGCTCGCGTAGGGCCAGTCCTCAGGCTTGACGTTCGTCAGGACCGTCGCCACGGCGGGCGCACGGTCCGGGCCGAAGACAGCCGCTCCGTACACCGGGGCACCGGTCTGTCCCCAGGCGCCGACGGAGCTCGTGGTCATGTCCGGGAGGCCGGTGACGGGGGTGGAAGGGTTGATGCCGTAGACGAACCCGGCCAGCCGCACAGCTGAACCGTTCCCCGAGGCTGGACCTCGTGCGACGGTCAGCAGAGAGGTCGCATCCTGGGTGGATTTGCCGTACTCCAGGGTGAAGGGAGCAAGACCGGCAGGAGTCATCGTGGTCAGCAACGGCTGGCCGGAGGACGAGGTACCGGCATAGGAGTACTGCGCCGAGAGACCGCTCCGAGGGTCAGTCACCTTGGTCAGCTGCTTGGCAGCGTTGTACGTGTACTGCGCGACCGGCACCGAGACCATCCCGGGACCGCCGGCCTTGTCGGGGTCGAAGGCCTCGTAGCTGATCTGCTTGACCTGACCGGCCACGTCGCCACCTGCGGTCGTGGTCCCGTAGGTGATGGTGATGGCACGGCACCCGGGATTGAGCGGACCAGTCGCGGGGCACGTGACTCCGGGGGGCACTGGGGCGAGGACCCGGGTGATCTTCGTGGTGGTCGCGTCTCGCGTGAAGGTGGTCGAGCCGGCCGTCCCGGGCTCGGTGACAGCCGTCGGGAGCCAGAACCGCTCTCCCGCTGAGGTGTGGGAGTAGCCGAAGGTGGTCACGGTCCCGTCGTCTTCGGTGAAGGTCAGCGTCGCTGTGGGTCCGTTGCCGGCCAGGGCCATCGTGGCGCCCGCCTCGGCGGTGCTCTCGTCGAAGGCCGTGTACTGCCCTGGCTTCATCGCGACACGGGTCGCCCCTGGTTGCCGGTAGATCAGCGCACCGCCCTCCTCGTCGACAAGGACGATGGTGCCGTCGACGTCGGTGTTGTCGACCACCTCGAACCCGGCGACGCCTGAGTCGGTGCCCTCGAAAGAGGCACGCCAGCCGGGCCCGAAGACCGAGCTGTCGTTCGTCCCGGCAAGGGTCGAGTAGCTGCGCGAGACCGAGAGGTCGCCCACGAAACCGGGGACCGACACGTCGGTGGCCGAGGTGTTGAACTCGCCCGTCCAGAGCGCGACCTGGCCTGGGCCGGCATCGGCGGTCGGGAAGCTGTCGCCGAAGGCGTGCGGCACACGGACGACCGTCGCCCGAGAACCCTTCGTGGCGTTCCAGGTGCACCGGGTCATGACGGGAGAGGAGTACTCGAAGCAGACCTGGACGTCGAGCAGCACGGGGACGCGGTCCTTGCCCAGAGACGTCGCGGCAGCTGCGGCCGACCACGCCTTGTTGACCGAGGCAGCTGTGCCTGCAGCGACGGCGGGCAACGTCTGGTCGAGGGTCCATCCCGTCGCAGAGCCACGCGAGGCGTCGTAGTTGGACGGCTCAGAGGTACCCGCCGGTCGCCAGTAGATCTTCGGGGTGATCGTGCCTGTCGCGGCGGCGGGTGCTGCGGCCTTGACGGTGAAGGTGTCCGTCGACTTGAGCTGGTCCGCAGGGGATGTGAGCGCTGCTCCACCGGCCCCGAAGGTGAAGGTCTGCTCGGGGGAGATCCAGGCTGCCTTGTCGACGGCCCGCACCTTGAGCGTGTGGGCGCCGTTGGCTGCCCACGCGAGCGTGGCCGTCGGGGCGGCGCCCGAGGCGGCGACGCTCGTCCACGCCCCACCATCCTTGGAGTACTCGAAGCGCACGACGTCGGTGGAGGTGGACTTGAACGTGAAGGTGTTCGACGTGGGTGCGGGGTCCTTCCACCCTCCGTTGGCATAGCCGCTCGCGGTGATCGTCGGCGCGCTCGGGGCGGTGGTGTCGACGACGAACTTCCAGGTGGGAGCCGGAGCCTTCGAGGTGAGCGAACCATCGCTCGCCCACACCTGAGCCGTGTACGTGGCCCCATTCGTCAGAGCAGGGGTCGCGGTCACCGGCGTGAAGGTCGACCGACCGCCGCTAGCCACACTCGTGCCCGCCACCTTGTTCCAGGCTGTTGTGCTTCCTGTCGTCAAAGAGAACAACGCACTGACGTTGCCCGCGTCGGGGTCGCTGACGATCGCCGAGAAGCCAGGCTTGAGCGTCTTGGCGTAGAGGACCTTGTTCGCATCCGTGGAGTTCGGCCACCAGGCGTACTGGCCCGACGCGTGAGAGGAACCTGCGGGGATGGAGGGGTAGGAGTTGTACGTGACCCAGATCGAGGGGACGTAGGCGCCGTTGTTCGCCGAGTAGAAGCGCTTCCAGCCGTAGGAGTCTGCCTCGTTGGTCGCGCGCAGTCCGAGGGTGATCTGGGCGTCGGACCGGTCCGCGGCGTACTTCATGGCCGGGGTCACGTTCGCGTGGACCCAGGCGTCACCGCAGGCGTCGGAGTACCCGGCCGTCTCGGTCGAGGTCGCCATCTTGGTGATCCATCCGGGCTGGGACGTCCAGCGCGTCCCGGTACTCACAGCTCCTGTGTGCCACACCTCCCAGGACTTCGCCGTGCACGAGTACGAGTGGTAGTTGTACAGCTCGAGCACCGCGTTGGTCACCACGCGCCCGGCGATCGCCGTGGTGGGGAAGTTGATGAAGGAGCGAGCCACGACGGTGCCGTTGTTGTACGTACCGAGACGGATCTCGTTGTCCGCCGACTTGTCGACGAAGGAGTCCGTCTGGACGTAGGTGTCGAACCCTCTGTTGAGGTTGACGCTCGGGTCGATGACGACCGGGTAGACGGTCTCGTCGTCGGTGAGGAGCTCTTCAGCTCCGTCAAGGGTCACCTCAGCGGTGTTCTCGCTCGTGGCTTGGATGCTCTCGACAAGGTCGACCGACCCGACGGTGGGGTCGAGCGTGACGTCCTCGGGTGCGTCGTTCGGCGCATCATCGGCCTCTGGGGGCGCCGCTGGGGCTTGCTCTCCGAGCAGGACCTCCATCGTGGGCAACGGAGACAGTCGGGGGGCCGTCCCGTCCTCGTCTGCCCTGGGGGAGACGACCGGACCGATCCGCTCAGCATCCGTGATCGAGTCCCAGACCGCAGGCGTTCCCGTGGTGGAGATGACGGTGCCCTCGGAGTCGACGACCTGCGCGCCGCCCCCGTCGGTCAGCTGGACGGTGCCCCCGTCGGACCGCAGCCCCAGGGTCAGGTCGAGCGCGCTCGTAGCCGCCTCAGGTGTGGCTGCGACCAAGAACTGGTCGAAGCCGGTCCCGGTTGCCTCGAGCACCAGGTCCACTCCGTCGACCACGTCGTTGTAGACGGCTCGCCGTCCTTCCACGACGGGAGCGGGCACGCTCGTCCACCACTCGAGAGAAGAGACGACACCGGTGGCGGGATCTGTGACCGACGCGAGAGTGACCGGCTGCCCCTCTGCGCTCTCCGCAGCGCCGGTGAACCACACGTCACCTGTGTGCTGAGCAGCACGCACCGCACCGTCCGGCTCCGGTACAAGAGTGAGGTCGACCGCGGCCCAGTCCTCGTCCTTGGTGCCGTCGCCGCCTTGCCTCACCCAGACAGGACCCGACGCCGACCCAGCCGACCACTGACCGTTGGGCAGGGCATAGACCGACTCCACCTCCGTGCGCTGCGACAGGTCTTCGACCGGTTCGCCCGAGAGCTGGGCACTCATCATCGCCGCGACCCCGTCGGGAGCCGTCTGAGAGACGGGAGCTGCGGCGACCGGTGCCGCGCTCGGTGGATCGTCGGACGTGGGCTCTGCCGCAGCAGTGCTGACTGGAAGCCCGACGGCGACAAGAGCCAGAGCGAGCGCTCCGGCGACGACGGGCACGCTCGTCCGACACTTTTCGGGCGCGCTGAAGAAGACGGTCGACAGACCCATGCCACCACTCCGAGAAGACACGCCGCCGGCATCCGCCGACGGCCCTACCAACCTCACCCCCTGCGGGCAGGCCCCAGGGATGACTCAGGAGACTCCCAGTCAGCAGTGGTGACGGAAGACTACGACCACACATCCCGACGTCTCGCATCTCAGACGGGTGAAGTTCCAGGTCAGAGCAGTAGCCGCTGATCGCGAGGAGGCAATCAGAGACGGACGGCGGCGTCGGAGGCAGAGCCGCCGGGAGGTGGGATTCCAGCGAGACCCGATGCGCGAGGCTCGCCACCGCAGGTTGCAACGTTGTAACCTCCGGGGATGGCCACAGGACCAGAGGGGAGGGCAGCCCCGACGCTGCGCGACGTCGCGCGGGTCGCCGGCGTGTCCTTCAAGACCGTCTCCAACGTCCTCAACGACCACCCGCAGGTGCGGGAGTCGACCCGGGCGAAGGTCCTCGCAGCGGTCGACTCGGTCGGCTACAGACCGAACCTCGCCGCGCGCAACCTCCGGCTCGGGCGCAGCGGCGTCATCGGGCTGGCCGTGCCCGAGCTGAGCCAGGCGTTCTTCGCCCAGCTGGCCGACGAGGTGATCCGCGTCGCCGCCGAGCAAGACCTCGTGGTCCTCGTCGAGCAGACCGGAGGCCTGCGCGAGCGTGAGCTCGAGGCGCTGCGCAACCCGCGCCTGTCGTTGACCGACGGCCTGCTGCTCGCCCCGCTCGGCCTCACCCACGACGACGTCCTGCCCGACCCCGCCGGAAGACCTCTCGTGGTCCTCGGCGAGCCGCTGTTCCCCGGACCCGTCGACCACGTGACGATGCAGCACGAGGCGGCCGCCCGCGCCGCGACCGAGCACCTGCTCCGCCTCGGACGTCGCCGCGTCATGCTCCTCGGGGCGCACGCGACCGAGCGCACGGGGGTCGCAGCGCTGCGCTATGCGGGGTACCGCGAGGCCCTCGAGGCCGCGGGCCTGCCCGTCGACGACGACCTCGTCGTGCCCGTCGAGACCTGGGACCGCAGCAACGGCGCCGAGGCCATGGCCCGGGTGCTCGGCTCCGGCGTGCAGATGGACGCCGTCTTCGCGATGAACGACGACCTCGCCCTCGGGGCCCTGCGGTCCCTCCAGGAGCGCGGCGTCACGGTGCCGGGCGACGTCGCCCTCATTGGCTTCGACGACGTGGCCGACGGGCGGTACACCTATCCGAGCCTGACCACCGTCGAGCCTGGACGGCACGACATCGCCCGTGCCGCCGTGACGATGCTGACCGAGCGGATCGCCGACGGGGCGAGCGGCGCGCTCGCACCCCGGGTGACGGCCCCGGAGTTCCGGCTGGTCGTCCGGGAGTCGACAGGCGGCTGACCTCCGCCGTCGTCCACGGGCGGCAGGCGGCCGACCAGCAGCGCCGTCCGGGGGGTGACGGGGCGCTGACCCGCAGCGACGTCCGGGCGTCGACCGTCCCCGACGGGCAGCATCGCCCGCGCCCACCTGCACGAGCACACGTCTCACCCGAGACAGGGTTGACAAGGCCGTGCCGCGCGCCGCAAGATCTCACTTACAACGTTGTCTTACAACGTTGTAAGTGGGTTCCCTGAAAGGACAACGCAATGAAGCGCATCCCCGCCCTCGTCGCCGCGCCGGTCGCCCTGGCGCTCTTCTCCCTCTCCGCCTGCTCTGGTGACAGCGCCTCCGACACCGACGGCCCCGTCGAGCTCACCTTCTGGCACGGCTACACCGAGGCCGACGGTGACGTCCTCGAGCAGATCGTCGACGACTTCAACGCCGCGCACGACGGCGAGATCACCATCACCACCCAGGTCAACCCCTGGGACGTCATCGACGACACCTTCCTGCCCGCCCTCTCGGCGGACAACGGCCCCGAGATCGTCGCCATGCCGGCCGAGCGCCTGCCGGTCTACGCCGACCGCGGCGCCTTCGTCGACCTCGACGACTTCTACGACGCCGACGCCTCGACCCCCGACCTCAACACCGGGGCCCTCGACATGGTCACCGTCGACGGCACCCGGTACGGCGTCCCGACGGGCTTCGTGCCGCTGACGATGTTCTACAACAAGGCCCTCTTCGACGCCGCGGGCGTCGAGGTCCCCACCACCTGGGACGAGTGGGTCACCGCAGCCGAGGCGCTCACCGTCGACCAGGACGGCGACGGCACCCCCGAGCAGTACGGGCTGGCCCTCGCCGACCACGCGACCGTCGGCAACGGCGTCTGGCCGTCGCTGTTCTACGGCAACGGCGGCGCCGTCGTCGAGGACGGCAAGGCCGTGATCGACTCCCCCGAGAACGCCGAGACCCTCGAGTTCTGGCACGACGCGATCACCGCCGGGAAGATCAGCCCCACAGGCGTCGACGGGGTGAGCGGCGACGGGCTCTTCAGCAGCGGCCGTGTCGCGATGTACATCGGCGGACCGTGGATGGCCTCGGTCTCCGAGGAGAACGGCGTCGACTACGGCATCGCGCCGATCCCTGCCGGACCCGAGGAGCAGGCCGCGTCGGCGATCGGCGTCTCGATGGCCCTCACCGAGCAGGCCGACCAGGCCCAGCAGGAGGCCGCGCAGGAGTTCTTCAGCTATTTCCTGTCGCAGGAGCAGGCAACCACCTGGGCGCTCGGCTCCGGCTGGCCCCCGCTGCGCACCGACATCGCGTCCGCGGACGTCGCCGAGAACCCCGTCGTGGCTGCGCTCACCGAGCAGGCCGAACTCGGCCGCCCGCTGCTGGCGGGCGTCGTCAACAGCACAGACGTGCTCACCGCGGTCGACAACCTCACGCAGCGCGCGATGGCGGGCGAGCCCGTCGACGCGCTGCTCGCCGAGGCCCAGACCGCGATCCAGTCCGCGCTCGACGACTGACCGGGCCGCAGCCCGCCCCACCCCGGACCGGCCGCCCCCGGGACCCCGTCCCGGGGGCGGCCCCCACCCCGAGAGGCACCCTCATGACCACCGCGCACGTGGACAGGCCCCGCAAGCGGGCCTATCGCGCACCAGCCCCGCTCGGCGGCCGCGGAGGCTCCGGCGTGCAGCGCACCCGCTCCGGCGGCCGTCGCTCCCGCGCCGCCCTCGCCTTCCTCGCCCCAGCCCTGATCGTCCTCGCGGTCTTCGTCGTCTGGCCGATGATCTCCGCCCTGCAGATGTCCTTCACGGACGCGAGCGGCTTCGGCGAGGCCGAGTGGGTCGGGCTGGACAACTACGCCCGGATCTTCACCGACCCCGACATCC
>Ga0308165_1004281_pt1 | contig 14267 bp, 14 predicted proteins | sample PhyWR2_FD_201032 | JGI IMG/M metagenome (GOLD analysis project Ga0308165, IMG submission 201032) | Phyllosphere microbial communities from UC Gill Tract Community Farm, Albany, California, United States - DLSLW.R2 | ecosystem: Host-associated > Plants > Phyllosphere > Unclassified | place: USA...
TTCTTGATCAGCGACACGCCGATGCGCAGCAGATCGCTCTTCTTGATTTCAAATCCAGCCTTGAGGCAGGCTTTCTTGACCTGGCCCAGGACTTCGTATTCGGTTTCCGGCATGGTGAAGCTGTCACGCACTTGCTTGACTTTCTTGAGCTTCAGTTCGGCCTTCTTTTCGATCTTGGCGACGGCTTTGGCAACCGGCTTTGTGACCGGCTTGGTAACCGGTTTCACGATTGCTTTGGCGATCGGCGCCAGCGGCTTCTTGAGCGCCGGTGCGACGGCCTTGGCGACAGGCTTTTTGACCGCGACAGTCTTGGCCGCAACTGCCGGCTTGGCTGCGATCTTCTTTACTGCGGGTTTCTTTGCTGCAGGGGCCTTCGCTGCCGGCTTGGCGGCAGGCTTTGCTGCTGTTGCGCGTACGGCTGGTTTTGCCTGAGGTTTTTGTGTTGCCATGGTTGCTCCCTTGAAAAATAATATAAACAATATATATTTTTTTGCCGCATTCGGCAATCGCAAACGCGCTGCCGGCCTGATTTCAGCGCTTTTTGCCGATTTTGCTTTCAAATGAAAGCAATGTAATCGTTATCATCGTCATTTGAATGTCCGTCGCATCATGGTCCATGTCCCGCTGCATGTCCGGTCGATATCCAGTCCCGGATCTGCTGCGCCACCCATTCCGGCTCGTCCAATGTGAGGTCATGTCCGGCGTTCTCGTGCGCGCGCAGCGGCGCCTGCCATTGCTGCGCAAGCGTCATGGAGCAATGCGCGTTGACCAGCCTGTCGCCCATTCCGCACAGCACCAGCAAGTCCGCAGCCGGCGGCTGTCGGGGCGCTTCATAACGCATTGCCGCCGACAACTGGCGCAGGGCGTTGGCGCGCGTTACCGGTTGTTCACGCAGGTAACGCATCCATTCGCTGAGCAGTCGCGCCGGCGGATGGCGATTGCTGGTCAGTCGCAGGATGGTGCGTTCGCGCCAGGCGTCGTCATCCTTGCCAAACGCCAGGCGCAGCAACGTCGCATAATTGCGTGGTCGCAGGCGTCGATAGAACGGGCTGAAAGGGCGCAGGCTGGTGTTGATCAGCACCGCCTTTTCAACCTCGCCGGGATGGCGCGTCGCCCAGTCGCAGGCGACCATGGCGCCGAGCGACAGCGCCAGCAGGTTGTAAGGTGGGGCGATGCCGCGTGCCTGCAACTGGCGGCGGCAGGCGTCGCTCATGTCATGCACCTGGTCCGGACTGCGCTGACGGTACAGGCTGCCGTTGCCGGGGAGGTCGATCGGGACGATCTCGGCGCCCGGGAGATGCGTAGCCAGCATCTGCGGAAACTGGCCCCAGTGCCGGGTCTCGCGCATGAGGCCGCGCAACAGGATCCACGGCCTCATGCCGGCGTCACCCTGACCGGTGTACTGCCGTCTTCGCTGGGCAGCCAATGCTGATGCGCGCATGCGGCGCGCGTGAGGAAATCGAACCACACCAGATGACTGCGCAGCACGCGTTGCAGGCGGTGCGGCTTGTTCGGATTGAACATGCCGGCGCGCGAAAACAACTGGCGAGGATTCTTCTTGACCCAGCGCCACGAGCCCATTTCCAGCGTCAGCGGCAGGAATACGTGGTCGGTCTCGGCCGCCGTCTGCAGATAGAGGTAATCCCACAAGTCGCCGTGCGTCAGGTATTGCATGCTCTGCGGTTCGAACAGGTAATTGTGGTCGGCATAGGTCTGGCTGAACAAATCCTGGAGCGCCTGGATTTGCGGCATGTGACGTATCGGTTGCGAACTGTGCGCGAACGGGAACCAGATGCGGTCCTGCAAGCCGAAGCCGGAATGGCAATCGAGCGCGACGCTGAATTTGCGGCTGCTCAGTTCCTGCCGCACGACATCGCATACGGCCTGGGCTTCGGCCTGCATCGGCGCATCGGCCGGTCCGCGATACCAGGGCAGGCGCGCACTGAAGCGCTGGCCGCCGAGCATGAAGGGGACTTTTTCCAGCGAGTCGACCGGCGCATTGCGCATCAGGTCGATGCCGTTGGGGTTGCAGCGCGTGTTGTTCCACATGCCGGCCGGATTGACCAGCGGCATGAAGATCAGTCGCACCGATTCGAGTTGATGATGCAGCACCTTGTCCCACTTGAGGCGGCCCAGCAGGCTGCGCAGGAAGGCCAGCAGGATGCGGGTGCCGATGCGTTCCAGCCCATGCACGCCGCCGAAGAATCCGACTGCCGGCGCTTGCGGGTCGGTGCTGCCGATGCTGAGCACGTACACCGGGAAGTGACGCCCCCGGAATTCGACGTTGCAAGCGGAACGCGCTTCCAGCAACGGCGCGCCGGCCTGGATGATGTGTTCCAGTTCGATCAGTTCGGGTAGCTTCAAATCCATGCGGCTGCCGGCTCCTCGGGCGCAACGTCATTGTGGGACTGTCGGGACTGCGGTCCGCGACTATTCTTGCACACAATTGCGGCAGCAAAATGACAAGCGTGTTTCACACATGTGAATTGGCAGTGGGGTCGCGAAAAAAAAGGAGCCTGTCGTCGCCGTCGTGGGGGCGGCGAGGACAGGCCAAGAGGGGGAAGGTGAATGAAAATCTACTGCACGGTACAGGAATACAGGAACACGACGACGCTGCAAAAAGCCTCGCGAGCCTTGGTTCGAGGAGGGGCGATGGTGGTTCAGGCAATCTTGGCCAGACGAACCGGCGGCTGCACCACGTCCTTTTCTTTTTCGGCAGCATGGATTTCGCGCAGGTATTCGCTGAATTCCTTGCCAACTTCGGCGTGCTTGGCGCCCATCGCCACCGTGGCCTTGAGGTAGCCCAGCTTGGAGCCGCAGTCGTAGCGCTGGCCTTCGTAACGGTAGGCCAATACGGTTTCATCGCGCATCAGATCGGCGATGCCGTCGGTCAACTGAATCTCGCCGCCGGCGCCTTTTTCGATGTTTTCCAGGCGCTCGAAAATGCCAGGGGTGAGGACATAGCGACCAACCACGGCGAGCGTGGAGGGGGCGACGTCCGGCGCCGGCTTCTCCACGATGCCGCTGATGACATCGAGACGGTCGCTGTGGGCGCTGTCGGGATCGGTGCTGACGATGCCGTATTGTTTGGTGTCGCTGCGTGGTACATCCTGCACCGCGAGCAAGCTCTTTTGCTCGGTATCGAACACGTCCAGCATCTGCGCCAGCACATTCTTGCCGCCTTCCGGCGCATCCATGAAATCGTCCGCCAGCACGACGGCGAACGGTTCATCGCCCACCAGTGATTTCGCGCATAGTACGGCGTGGCCGAGACCCAGCGGCGCCGATTGGCGGATGTAGACGCAATTGACATGCTTGGGGATGACGTTGCGTGCGAATTCAAGCAGTTTGGTTTTGCCGGCAGCTTCAAGTTCGGTTTCCAGTTCGTATGCCGTATCGAAATGGTCTTCGATTGCACGCTTGTTGCGGCCGGTGATGAAGATCATTTCGGTAATGCCCGCTGCAACGGCTTCTTCAACGGCGTACTGGATCAATGGTTTGTCGACGATGGGCAGCATTTCTTTCGGTTGCGCTTTGGTGGCGGGCAAAAAACGGCTGCCGAGGCCCGCGACGGGAAAGACGGCTTTAGTGATTTTTTTCATGATGTTCCTTGATGAATGAGCGAAGGACGAATAGGGACGAATAGGGAACCCGGCAAGGGCAGGTCGTCGCCGTCACTGTCGTGCGGAAGAACGCTGCTGGCGCCTGGTCTTGTGCACCGACACCAACATTGCGCAGGAATGGAACAGCGGCGCCGCGCCGGGACAGGCCTGGCTGAGAAAGCCGGCCGCCAGGAAAGGCCACGATGAGCCGTTGCCAAGGCGGTTGTTGATCTGCGTTCGAACCTTGCGAAGTTGATGCATGGTGTTTCCCCCGTTAATTAGTTGACGCCAGCTTAAAAAAAACGACCGATGTTTGGCTATAGGAAACATTCCTTTTGATTTGTAGGAATTCGAGAATGTAGGACAAGCCGCGAAGTCCCAGAACGCGTGCCCTTGCCGCTTGTCCTACAAGGGAATTGGCCGCTGTCCGATATTGCCATTCGGGCCCGGCAAATAAGATTCCGTCAACCGCTTGCAACTTGACGTTGACTTCACGTGTCGTGTTTAGTTGCGCGTCTGATTGCGGTGCTGGTTTCAACAAAAATAACTTTGAAAGGGAACATCATGTCTCATGGAATTATTGTCTGGCTGGTCATCGGCGCAATCGCAGGCTGGCTGGCCGGCGTACTGGTCAAGGGCGGCGGCTTCGGCTTGCTGGTGGATATCCTGGTCGGGATTGTCGGTGCGTTCATCGGCGGCTGGCTGGCCGGTCTGCTGGGCATCGGCGTGGGCGGCGGCATCGCGGCGTCCATCGTTACCGCCACCATCGGCGCGGTTGTCCTTCTCCTGATCTTGCGGCTCATCCGGCGCGCTTAACCGCCCTTATTGGCATACGGAAAAAGACAGGGAAAGTCGGTACAAAGAAGACTGCGGACGTTGTCACTCATGTATCGTTCGCAGTCGATATCTCGTGTACAGTCAAAAACGTGCAGAAGATTCCTTCATTGCGGGAGTGAAGATCATGCAGACCACAGAAACCAACGATAGAATCATTTCCATCCATTCGTCAGGCATGGCATCCGGCAGCCCGGCGAAGCCGGCATCCACACGGCCGCTGTCCAGCGTGCCGCAGTCTTACCAGCCCAGCCAGCCGCATGTGCTGACCGAGGATGTCAAGGCGCAACTGGCGCAGGCCAATCAGCGACGCCGGGAAAACCTTTATCCGCGGCTCGCACAGGCGTTGGCGACGGTAGAGCAGAGCAGCATCACACGCAGTTATTCGGAAGAGCGCGCGATGTCCCTGCAAGAGCTTGCGGCGGCTAACAAGGCGCGACGCAGCAAGCTGCGGGAAGCAGGTTATGCCTTGCCCATGGCAAGCATGGCGTGACGACCGGGCGCACTAGGCCTTGAGTCCGAGTGTTTCAAACGTCTCGTCGCAACACCACTCTTCGCCTTCTCAGCGGATATCGGCGCATATCACGCGTATTACCGTGTTAGTCAGGCCCCTCTGCAACCGTGCATTCGGCTGAGGTTGGCGCTACGGCGCTACAATAGCGAATCGGACGCGAATCGGACGAATTGATCTGCGCGGCGGCTTGGCCTGGCGCAAGGTCCGCGCGATATTCACGGTGACAAGCGGTTCATCTCCATATTTTTAGAAACGACACTACATGAGCAGCATCAGCCCTCTGGCCGGTCAACGCGCCGCTACTTCTTCCCTGGTCGATGTGCCGGTGCTGGTGACCAGCTACTACAGCCTGCGTCCTGATGCGGGCCTGACATCGCACCAGGTCGCATTCGGCACCTCGGGACATCGCGGCAGTTCGCTCAATTACAGTTTCAATGAATGGCATGTTCTGGCGATCACGCAGGCGATCTGCGACTACCGTGCTGAAAACAAGATCAACGGCCCACTCTTCATCGGCATCGATACGCATGCGTTGTCGGCGCCGGCCTTCGCCAGTGCGCTCGAAGTGCTCGCCGCCAACGGTGTGCAGACTATGGTGGCGCGCGGAACGCCTTACACGCCCACGCCGGCGATATCGCATGCGATCCTCATGCACAACCGCATGCATCCCTCGGCGCAGGCCGACGGCATCGTCATCACGCCTTCGCACAATCCGCCCGACAACGGCGGATTCAAGTACAACACCCCCAACGGCGGTCCGGCCGACACCAATGTCACCAACTGGATCGAGAAGCGCGCCAATGTCTATTTGCAGGGCGCCGTGCGCGACGTCAAGCGCATTCCCTATGATCGCGCCCTGCGCGCTGCCAGTACGCACCAATACGACTACCTTGAGACGTACATCAACGATCTGCCCAACATCATCGATCTCAGCGCGATCCGCGATGCCGGCATCCGTATCGGTGTCGATCCGCTGGGCGGCGCCGGCGTGCATTACTGGGGCGCCATCGCCGATCGCTACGATCTCACGCTGACCGTCGTGAACAAGGACGTGGATCCGACTTTTCGCTTCGTGCCGATGGACTGGGACGCACAGATCCGCATGGATCCATCATCGCAATACGCGATGCGCGAGCTGATTTCGCTGAAGGATAAATTCGACATTGCCTTCGCCTGCGACACCGATCATGATCGTCACGGCATCGTCACCAAAAGCGTCGGCCTGATGCCGTCCAATCACTACCTGTCGGCTGCCGTGTCGTACCTGTTCCAGCATCGTCCGGAATGGCGCGCCGACACTGGCGTCGGCAAGACGCTGGTCAGCAGCCAAATGATCGATCGCGTGGCAGCGCAATTGCACCGGCCCTTGCAGGAGATGCCGATCGGCTTCAAATGGTTTGTCGACGGCCTGCAGGACGGCAGCCTCGGATTCGGTTGCGAAGAGAGTGCCGGCGCATCATTCCTGCGCTTTGACGGCACCCCCTGGAGTACCGACAAGGATGGCATCACCGCCGCTTTGCTGGCTGCAGAAATGACCGCACGCACCGGTCGCGACCCCGGCGAAATCTATCAGGGGCTGACTGAGCAGCTGGGCCTGCCGTGCAACGGACGCATTGAAGCGGCAGCGACGCCGGAGCAGAAAAAACTGTTGTCGAAATTGTCGGCCGAGAATGTGCGTTCCACGCAGCTGGCCGGCGAAGAAATCCGCCAGATCCTGACGACCGCGCCGGCCAATGACAAGGCCTTCGGCGGCGTCAAGATCGTCAGCGACAACGGCTGGTTCGCGGCGCGTCCTTCCGGCACCGAACACATCTATAAAATCTATGCCGAAAGTTTCCGCGACGAGAAGCATCTTGACAGCATCTTTGCCGAAGCCAAGGAAATCGTCAGCGCCGCGCTCGCGGCCGGTTAAATCGTCTTATCTCGCGGCATGAGGCTCTTGCGCTTCATGCCGCTTTTCTTTTCGCCCTGCATGTCTGCTGATCCTCCTACAGTGGAATAAGTGGCTGTCCTGCTGGCAAGCCTGGCAGTCATGTCTAAGATGAACTACCCGACATCTCATGTTCAAGGAGTTCATCATGCCCAGAGGCGATAAATCTTCCTATACCGACAAGCAGAAACGTCAGGCAGCACATATTGAAGAAGGTTATGAAAAGCGCGGCGTTGGCCACAAGGAGGCCGAGCGTCGTGCCTGGGCGACCGAAAACAAGGTCTCCGGCGGCGGTCGCAAGTCCGGTTCTGCACGCAAGCATTAACACACACGCCACGACATGTTTGCCGAAAGCATGATCCTGCACGCGCTTGCTGAAAGCCGCCATCAGGGTGAGCCGGAGAAGAAACAGGCAAGTCAACCAGGCAAGGAGAACAGCATGGCCACCACGACAGTCGACAAGACGCCGCAAAACCAGGTGCCGACTCAGCAGCAGAATCAAAACCAAAGCCAAAGCCAAAGCCAAAGCCAAAGCCAAAGCCAACATCGGGAGCAAGACCTGCCGCCGCCACGGTCCACTTTCCTCGACCCGCTCGGTCGCCCTATCTATCAAGGGACACCCCGCTTCACCGACCAACAGGCGGGCGGCGATTTGACCGGAGATGAACTGGATGCGCGTGACGACAACTTTGTCGTTACAGGCGCCGGGCAAACCCGGCGCGACGTTTCGGCCCATGCCAGCAAGCTGCCGCCGGCCTCGGCCGAAGTGCTGCGTTTTGTCGCGGTTGCTCCGGCGCCGCCACCGGAAACCGCCGTTCCGGTGGAACCCGATGGCACCGAGGACCCGGGCGCCAATGCCGACGACGGATTGGTGCCGCGCAAGCAGGACGGTACCGGCTCCGAGCAGCATTGAGATCCAGGGCACCGCATTTTTTTCGATGCCGGCGCCGTTGCTGTACCTGTTCGTTACGCTTGATCATCGCGTCTGGTTCCGACGTTCATCCCCGGCGCGCTTGCGGCAGCTGACCTTTCCGAGGTCAGCTGCCGTTGTCGCATGTACACGATGTCCCGTGTTCATTCACATGCCATGATCGGAGAGCACACATCGACATCCCTACCGTCTATTTCCTGATTGCCGGGATCCTGCTGATGTTCATGGTGTTTCTCGAGTCGGTGCTCGAGCGCCTGCCATTCAACGCCGCCATGCTGTACCTGCCGATCGGCTGGCTGCTGGGCCCCTCCGGCATCGGCCTGATCCGCATCGATCTGGAATCGCATGCCGATGCGCTGACCGTCATCACGCGTGTGGCCTTGCTGCTGTCACTGTTTACAGTCGGCCTCAAGCTGCGCGTGGCATTTCGCGGAGAAGGCAGCCGCTTGTGGTGGCTGCCGCTGCGACTCGGCGTGCTGTCGATGCTGATCACGGTTCCCTTGCTGGCGATCTGCATTACTTTCCTGTTCGGGTTGCCGTTCTCGGTCGCCATGCTGCTGGCCGCCGTGCTGGCGCCAACCGATCCGGTGCTGGCCTCCGACGTACAGATCCAGAACGTCGACGACCCTGATCAGTTGCGTTTCGGCCTGAGCGGAGAGGGCGGTCTCAACGACGGCAGCGCGTATCCCTTCGTGCTGCTGGCGTTGATGCTGCTGGGCGTTACCGATGACATCGTCCAGGTGGATCACTTCGGCTGGTTCGTGGCATGGGGCGTGATCGCCGGTATCGGCTGCGGCGCGCTGGCGGGCTGGACCCTGTCGCGCACGGTACTATTCGCGCGCCAGCGTTTCGGCCTTGCCCTAGGCATGGAGGAATTCATGGCGATCGGCGTCATCATGCTGTCTTACGGCGTGGCCGAACTGATCCATGGCATCGGCTTCCTGGCGGTGTTCGCGGCGGGTCTCGCCATGCGTCAGGTGGAGTCCGCCAGCAGCGGCGACAAGCCGGCCGGTGAATTGATCGCTGCCGCGCAAGACAATGGCAAGAACGCTGCGGTTCATCCTGAGCAGGCGCCGGTTTACCTGACCGAAACAGTGCTCGGCTTCAACCAGCAACTGGAGCATTTCGCCGAGTTTTTCATGGTGCTGTTGATCGGCATCCTGCTCTCTGAATACGGATTGTCGGGTGAGGGCGTTTTGATTGCGGGGCTGCTGTTCTTTATCGTGCGTCCGATCGCAGTGGCGCTTGGCCTGCTCGGCTCCGGCACCGAGACGACGCACCGCTGGCTGATCGCCTGGTTCGGCATCCGCGGCGTCGGCTCGCTCTATTACCTGTGCTTCGTACTGCAGTTCTGGCACGACAAGCTCAATGCCCGCATCGCTCAGGATGTGCTGACGGTGCTGGCCCTGTCGATCCTGTTGCATGGCATCTCATCCACACCATTGATGCACTTGTATTGGCGTAAGCGCGTCGCGGCGAAAGGGCTTGATGCCGAATGACTTGTGAGCAGGCCTTCCAGCTCCACATCCTGGCGCTCCCTGCCGCGATCGCCGGCGCCGGCGTAAGAGTTGAGGAAGCCCGAAAAAGTGTTTGTCCTATACGCAGCGCCTGCGCCAGCGGGTAGCCTGTTGCTGTGACGTCGACGGGTGGTGCAGCCACCGGCCGGCGTCGCTCTGAGCTCCAGTCCGAGCTTCCATTGCAGCAGAAAGGATATCCCATGCACAAGCCACAAGACATCCCGCCGGTAGAAGTGCCGCCGCTGGATCCGAGCCCGCCGCAGGATCCGATCCCTCATCAGAACCCGCAATGAGGAGGCGCGCCGATGCATACACCGCAAGAGACGCCGCCGACCGCACCGCCAAACAAGGACATCCCGCCGGACGAATACAACCCGGTGGAAGATCCGCCTCTTAATCCTCCCGAGCCCGGCATACCCGAGCCGCCGGAGACGCCGATCAGGATGGCATAGCGCAGGAAGGCAACTGGTGCACCGCACTGGCGGTGCGCCGTATTCAAGAATGATTTACCAGAGGAGTAGCACATCATGGCAACCAGCACCCTGGATCCGGACGTCTTGCCGACTTCCGACCGACAATTGAGCAAAGGCCACGACAACCACGCGCTGGGCCCCGGCGACAGTTCGGACAGCGGCAGCGACATGATGAATGTCGCCACCGAGGCCGACAGCGATTCGCACGGCACCGGTGAACGCGCCTCGGTCGAGCCCGGCGCCCGCGATCGCGCACCGGAATTGCCGGAGTCGGTCGAGCAGGTCGCCAGCGACGAGGAAAGCGGCGAAGACATTGTCGCCGCCGATGAGCGGGAAATCGAAAAACAGACGGACAGCGTCAAGGAGTCGAAGAAAATCAAGCGCGACCAGGATCTCGACGACGCGCTGGAAGACACTTTTCCTGCCAGCGATCCCATCAACCTGACGCCGGAGCCGCCCAAGAAGGTAGCAAAGGTCCCTGATCAATAACAGAATCACGTAGTAATCCTGACTTCCTCTGAAGTCCATGCGGGCCGTTTTCCCACCAGGGAACCGGCCCGCAAGCGTTTCTGCCGGCGTGGCCGGGTTGCCAGAATCCTGCGCCGCACCTATACTGCCGGGGTAGCATTGCCTTGGGTATCCGGTGGATGGTCATTCATTGGATTTAATCGGGAAGTCGGTGCGTTTGTCGGTCAATTTCAGCCAATGTCGGTGATTTCTTATTCGTCGCCATTTCTCGCTGTCAATTGAGCCTGCAGGCAAAACCCACGCTGCCCCCGCAACGGTAAGCGAATCAGCGAATCTGCATCCAGCCACTGTGCACCGGTGTTATCAACACGGCATGGGAAGGCGCAGGTTCCGTTCCAGCGAGATCATCCTCGCCGGATCGTTCGCAAGCCCGGAGACCGGCCCTCGGCATAACGACTTGTTTTGTATCGCGGAGGGCGATCGACGGACTGCTTCCCGGAATGCTGTTTTCTTTGCATCCCGCGTTGTTTCCTGATTTTCCTTCGTGACGGTTCCGCTGTGCCGCTCTGCCATGCCGAGGCGGCAAGCGGTTGGTTTCAATCCGGCTCAGGCCCATCCGAAGGAAAACACATGGCAATCATCACCGGCGCATCCGCCCACGACACCGATACAGTCGATTCTGATTCCTCCACCGGCGCGCGGCTCTGGCGCGATCGCATCCTGCCGGGCCTGGCCGCCTTCGTGCTCGGCGCCGCACTGATCTACGCCGCCGGCTTTGCCTCCGCCGTCGAGCTGCACAATGCGGCGCACGACGGTCGTCATTCGGCCGGCTTTCCTTGCCACTGAGAATTCGCGCGGAATCCCCGATGATCAATTTCGCAGTATTGCGACGGATCGCCTCCGTCGTCCTGTTGGCCGGCGCACTGGCCGGCCTGTTGCTGACTGCCGTGCAGCAGTTGCAAGTCTCCCGCATCATTTTGCAGGCGGAGGTCTACGAAGAAGCTGCAGCCGCCAAGGCGCATGAGCAGGCGCACGCCGCTGCTTCTGCGCCAGCAGCGTCCGGCACGCCTGCTGCCGCAGAAGCCCATGAACATGAGCATGAACATGAGCACGGCGATGAATGGGAGCCCGCCAACGGCTTCGAGCGCACGGCCTACACCGTCTTGGCCAACGTCAGCATGGCGGTCGGCTTTGGCCTGTTCCTGGCCGCCGCCATCGTCATCAGCGGCAAGAAAGTGACCTGGCGCTCCGGCTTGCTGTGGGGTGTGGCCGGTTACCTGGTGTTCTTCGTCGCGCCGTCGCTGGGCTTGCCGCCGGAAGTGCCGGGCACCGTAGCCGCGCCGCTGCATGCGCGCCAGCTGTGGTGGATCATGACGGCCGGCTTGACGGCCGCAGGTCTTGGCCTCGGCGTGTACGCACGTCATTGGGCGCTGAAGTTGCTGGGACTGGTCTTGCTGGTCGTGCCGCATCTGGTCGGTGCACCGCATCCGGCGGTGCCGGGCGGCGCGGCGCCGGAAGCGCTGGCGCAGGCGTTCATCCACGCCACCGCATTGGCCAACGGCGTTTTCTGGCTGGCGCTGGGCGGGCTGACCGGTTACTTCTATAAAAAATTCGCCTGACGTTTTCCCGCTATTCAGGTTGTCATTTTGGATGCCGATCCGGTCATTGCGGCCGGATCGGCATTTTGACTATCAAGAAACTGAACTCATGAGAACCCACCACCGCCACGTCCTGATGTGCACAGGTCCGCGCTGCACGGAAGACGGCGTGCTGGCCGAAGCGATGTTTGCCGTGTTGGGCGAACAGATCGACGCGCGCCCAGAGCTGCGCGTCAAGCGCACGCGCACCCATTGCATGGTGGCCTGCAAGGCGCAGGCGCCGGTCGTGGTGGTGTATCCCGAAGGTGTCTGGTATCGCTGCGAGGACGCCGCCGCCATCGAGCGCGTAGTGGTCGAACATCTCGAAGGCGGGCAGGAAGTCACCGACCTGATCTTCCATCGTCTCGGCAGCGGCGATGTCAATCCCGAGGAACCGGAACATGTCTGACCAGGCGACCCAGGTCGATGTCATCGCGGCAACGTCTGCACGCATTGCGGTGCTGACGCATGCGTCCACCGACCTGGCGATTCTCAATCACGCCTTGGCGCAATTGCCGGGCGATTTCCCTGCGACCATCGGCATCAACCTGCAGGGCGTGGAAAACGAGGCGCGCATGAGCGAGCTGCTGCAGGCCGAACTGGCGGACGCCGACATCATCGTGCTGCGCATCCTCGGTCGTCTGGGCAGCGTCGCCGGTTTTGCCGAATTGCTGCGCCACGCGCAACGCCAGGGCCGTCATCTGATCGCGCTCAGCGGCGCCGGTGAACCCGACGCCGAACTGGCTGCGGTGTCGACCGTGCCGGGCGACGTGCTGCGCGAAGCGCTGGCGTATTTCCACGGCGGCGGCAGCGTCAACCTGGCGCAGTTTTTACGCTTCGTTTCGGATCGCCTGCTGCTGACCGGTTTCGCTTATGAGCCGGCGGTCGCCTTGCCCGATCACGGCATCTATCATCCGGATCTCGAGCAGGATGCCGGCATTGCCGACTGGCTGCAGCTCAGGCTCAAATCGCGCATCGATGCCGCTGGCCGTCGCAAACCGGCAGTCGGCATCATCTTTTATCGCGCCCACTGGATGAGCGGCAACACGCGTTTCATCGACGCGCTGGTGACGTCGCTGGAGCAGCGCGGCATGGATGTATTGCCGATCTTCACGGCCTCGCTGCGCACCTCGGCGGCGGATTCCGATCTGCCGGCCGCACTCAGTTATTTCGCTGGCGAGCAGGGCGCGCATGTCGACGTCCTGATCAACACCACCTCCTTCGCCATGGGCGAAATCACGCCCGGCGGCCCGACGCCTGCAGGCTGGTCGGTATCGGTGCTGGAAAAACTCAACGTTCCCGTGTTGCAAGCCATGACCAGCGGCATGACGCAGGAGCAGTGGGAAATCTCCACGCGTGGCATGAATCCGCTCGACGCCGCCATGAACGTGGTGCTGCCCGAGTTCGACGGCCGCATCATCAGCGTGCCGCTGTCGTTCAAGGCGCAGGCTGCAGGCTTGTCCGGCGACGTGGTGGAATTCCATCCGGTGGCCGACCGCGTCGAACGCATCGCCGGCCTGGCGGCGCGCTTCGCCCGTTTGCGCGCACTCGACAATGCCGACAAGCGCATCGCTTTCATCTTCACCAACTCCAACAGCAAGGCCTCGCAGATCGGCAATGCCGTCGGACTCGACGCGCCGGCCTCGCTGATGCGCATCCTTGAATCCATGCGCCAGGCCGGCTACGCCATCGGCGACTTGCCCGAGAGCGGCAGCGCGCTGATCCACACGCTGGTCGATCGCTGCTCCTACGACAACACTTATCTGACCAGCGAGCAGTTGCAGCATGCCGTCGGTCGCGTGTCGGCCGAGCGCTATGCCGAATGGTTTGCGGAACTGCCGCCAGTCCTCCAGCAAAAGATAGAAGCGCAATGGGGGGCCGCGCCCGGCGTCGCCTACGTCCACGACCATCACCTGGCATTTGCCGGCGTCGAGCTGGGCAACGCCTTTGTCGCCTTGCAGCCGCCGCGCGGCTACGGCATGGATCCGGATGCGATCTACCATCAGCCCGACCTGCCGCCGACCCATCACTATTACGGCCTGTATCGCTGGCTCAGCGATGAATGGGGCGCCGACGCCATCGTCCACGTCGGCAAGCACGGCACGCTGGAATGGTTGCCGGGCAAGGGCGTCGGCCTCTCTGAGAACTGCTTCCCCGACGCGTTGTTGGGCGACATGCCGCTGTTCTATCCCTTCATCATCAACGATCCGGGCGAAGGTTCGCAGGCCAAGCGACGCGGCCACGCGGTCGTGGTCGATCACCTGACGCCGCCGATGACCACCGCCGACAGCTACGGCGCGCTGGCGCAGCTGACGCAACTGGTGGATGAGTACTATCAAGTGGAAGTGCTGGACCCGTCCA
>Ga0308165_1004282_pt1 | contig 14267 bp, 12 predicted proteins | sample PhyWR2_FD_201032 | JGI IMG/M metagenome (GOLD analysis project Ga0308165, IMG submission 201032) | Phyllosphere microbial communities from UC Gill Tract Community Farm, Albany, California, United States - DLSLW.R2 | ecosystem: Host-associated > Plants > Phyllosphere > Unclassified | place: USA...
CGAGCATCAGCTTCTTCAGCCTCCGTCCCAACCCTGCTTAATGAAAAGACCAATCTGGAGCGTGGGATACCATCTTTAACAAGTGCGTTAAATACCTTAATGGCAGGGATTAAGTCATCGAGGGAAGCACCGGTCGGTTGAACGACAAGATCGGCCACCTTAGCTATTTCTAAAGTTCCTTTACTTGCACGCGCAGGACCATCAAGTATCAGAAGATCTGCATCTCCCGCAGATTCTATAGCTTGCTTTGCTGTAGCGAATACCTCAACAGAAGCTGCGGGGGGCAAGCCAGCCGCCAGGCGACGACGATGCCAATCAGAACTCGTACCCTGTTCAAGATCGAGATCAGCGAGTTTAGTTTTAATACCACAGGAGGTAGCTTCACGAGCCAATGCTCTTGATTTTGTGCTCTTACCAACTCCGCCTTTCTGCGATATGAATCCGACTGTCCAGGCCATTAAGCCTCCATTATTGCTGCAAGATTGCTGCAATCTTAATTTGTAACCTCTCCAATAGAGGTTGATATCTGTGCATCAATCTAGCAGCTTGCAGCTAGATTGCAATAAATAAAGCTGCAAGATTGCAGCTAGATTTATAATAATTTAGCGATAGTAACCTCTTGTCTGCTCCAGAGCCTTATTGATGCTTGCGCCGCTGTTCCACAGCGTTGCAAGCGACATTTAGCGGCAGATCAGGCACGTATTGGAGGAGGGCGCTCGCTTCCGGTGCCAGCAAGTATTTTGGCAGTTCTTTCTAAACAAGACCATCAGACGTAAGGCTAGCGCGGCATAGTAATCGATGGCAACCGGCAGCTGCGCGCCAGAATAACGTTCCCGCCGTTTAGCTCTTTAGGTCGCCCGGTCTCCCCTCTTGATTTTCCCGCGCCGTTAGACATACAGGTAATTCTGTCCTGAGATGATGCATATTTAGTAATTGCTGCCAAATCCTGATTGTCCTTTAAGATCAGTGCCTTTCATATCGATTCTATTTTGAGCATCCTGAACTTTTTGCATAAAATCATCCCCCTTATAAGGTTCCGAATTTTTAAATATATTTCTATTATAATCTTCATCTCTACGGTCGTCCCATATACCTTTAGACCCGTGACAACCGCTGGCAGGGCATGATGGATCTGGAGTTGGCCTTGGAGGCTTTGGTTCTGGCTTAGGAGCTGGTTCTCTGGGATCCATTGGCCTCGGATATGGTTCAGGCTTAGGCAATGGGTCATAAGGATTAATAGAATTAGAGTTTATTTTAGTTTCAACCATCTGAATTTCTTTATTTGGCGATAAAACTGCCTCATTTGCAAACAAGATTTTGTTAGGTAATAAAACAAACAGACCAGATATTATAAAAAAGCTTAAGTCAGTGCATTTCATGATTGCCCCCTCTTTCCGCATATAAATAATTCAAAACCTTTAAACCGTTTTTACAATACGAAAAGAAGGTGATAATTAATTCGGGTTTAGTTAATATTCATTAACTCTCGGCTAACATGCTGCGAATCCAGTCTTATCATGTGCCAAACTTCGAGCACTTGAACATTCAAGTGATTCCGTCCAATTATTTTGGTAGAGGCTGATCATAAGGAATAAAATCTGAACTGAGCAGCAATTTAAGATGTTTATGATTACCGTTACTATTAGTGAGACGAACAGCCACCATAAATGGTCGCAATGCGCCAGAACTAAAGACGCACAAACCGCCATTATCCGGACGATGAACAAGCATTTTCCGCAGTCGCACCATTTCATCCCTGATGATATAGATAATGCTCCCGTACTGTTTACAGCTTTAGCCAGCACTCCGTAGGTGACTGTAACCGGTCATATATGGAAACCCATGTGGCACAGGGGAGTTCGCTGGAGTGTTAAAGGTACGCCAGTAACCGTCACGCTCCGTAACTCTGCACTCTGAAAACGTACTGCCCCGAAAAAGTAAGAAACTAGTACAGGTAATAATGAAAATAGCCATGCACTTTTACACCGAAATAAGCACAGGTCATTATGAAATCGTTCAACTATCTGAATATAAAATCTCAGTGACACAACCACTGATATATCCTTTTTTACGATGACTTACAGTCAGGTGCATTGATTCCCCCTCTTTTCTGAAGGGGACTGTTCCGGTATCAGTTTTAAATCCGGACTTATCTTCAGGATAGAACATAGCAAGCCGATACTCAGATTCATGGATGAATGCGGAAGGTTTGCAGAACACTAATTCATCATGCGTAAACGTACCTGGTAGCGTTCTCGGGTCATAGTAAAAAACATCTTTACCTATAAATTTTATCCCAGGAAGTTTACCGGAGATGACTTCCAGCCGTTCACGAAGCAATTCAACGTCAAAGCCTATACATATATCGGCTTTAAACTTACGATATAGTTCAGGTTCATTTCTGCGCTTGGATAAACAAATACAGAAACAATGGCGTGGAATTAGGGTAATAATAGGGTCTGCCGTCATTTCTCGATGATCTACAAGACGGTCATTAATTAGTAGATTGAAGCGTTCTCTATCGAGAACGAATTGTTTCTCCATTTCATTATCCCGCATCATTTCATTTTCCATTCGAGAATAATGAGTAAGATCACTTAGGCGTAATCCAGCCTTATCCTTTATTACTGGTAATAATATATTCCTTTTGCCGTACAAATAGTTTACTGTCATGTTATTTTCCTGCATAAAATTGATATTTCTTACTAAAATCCCTTAATTAAAGCCGTTCTGAGAATAACACTATGGTGCACTCAAATTAATGCCCGATATTACCTTTCAGCATGGCCACAGCATCGGTGCCGGACATATGGAACTGTACCCGGTGGCGGGCTGCCACATCCAGCGCAAACACCTTCGTGTACACTTCAGTCGAGCTGATTGACTTGTGGCCCATCAGTGCCTGCAGCACCTTCAGCGGAATGCCGGCGTACAGCATATGCATCGCGTAGCTGTGGCGGAACGTGTGCGGTGTCACCGGCACGGAGAATGTCACGCCGTCGGCGGCCGCGCTACCCACTGCCTCGCTTAACCAGGTACGGACCGTGCGGTCGGTAATTTCCCATATGCGCGCCTTCTCCGTCCGGCCGGTGCGCTTGTTGCGGCGCTCCAGCGGGATTTTAAGGGTGGCCACCATCATCTGCAGTTGGCCAACATAGTTCGCATCTGAAAGCGGTACCAGCCGATGAGCCTGACTACCGGCGGGCGCACGGCCTGCCGTTCTCGCCGCTTTCTCAGCCCGCTGCTTGAGAGTGGCCAGCTGCACGAACGGGTAGGGCGGTGCTAGGAAAAAATCACTCCGGGTCAGCGCCAGTGCCTCGTTAATGCGCGCGCCCGTGTTCCAGAGGGTTGCTAGCAGCATCTTGCGGTGCAAGTCGGGTACGTAGTGGAGCAGGGCGCTAACTTCCGGCGCCAGCAGGTATTTCGGCAGTTCTTCATGGACAATCGCCATATGACGCAATGCAAGAGCAGCCGGATAGTCGATGGAAAGGGACATCTGAGAGATTGAGGTATTGTATGAAACAAGATCAGACATTAATTTCCCAACCATGTTATTGATTGTTTTCAGCCTGGGATCTGACTGAAGCCCATGCCTCGTTGTCGGCATTTCTCATTGCTACCTCCGAAGTCCAGTAGCGGCACCGAGATTCCCGTAAAGACCAGAACGAACCATAGCGGTCTCGTAATCTGACTGAATCAGGTAATCCTGCATCCCTGCGAAGTTTCGCGGCCATAAGAAAAGCCCTTAATCCCGTATTGAAGCACTCCAGAGTCAGTGTATGATTCTCGCGTATGTCTGTCGGCTCCAGTTGCTGGATTCGTAACACCAGTGCTTCATGTTCAGCTTCAAGTGAGCGAATCCTGAATATCTGACGTGGCCGCAGCACGCGCCAGTCGCCCTTGGCCCCGGAAAGATCGAGACTAGGGATTTGGTTATCCTTAAGAAGAGAAATGATATTACTCCAGCGAAGATGTGCCCAATCTGAAGCGTAGCTTTCCAGCAGGAAGACTAGCTCAGTAGCGAGATACAGACGTTCAGCTGCTGCCTTATCAGCTGCTGCACGTTCTTCCCGTCTGCGCGTAAAACGATGTGTCAGACACACACCACCGAGTGCTGCACCGGCAGACGAAACCGCCGTAATGATCTGTGGCCACAGGCTGGCGCTGTCCTTCACCACCTTCACGCCCTCAGTCGCAATAAACCAGTCAGCCATGTTTGTTCCTTATTGAGAAATCCCGCCCTGCCGTGTGTCTCCGGCCGGCGTCAGAATCCGCCCGCCACCCGCCGTTGCACCGTCAGCCAGGTCATCTCCTCCAGCCCGTCCGGTACGATCCGCTGCGGGTTGGTGTACACAGCGTTGGCATCCGCGCTCAGCCACCAGTTACCGGTGGCCCGGACCCGCTCACCCACCGTCAGGCCATCCCAGGTGACGATCTGCCAGGTCATACCATGCTCATCCGGGGGGCGAAGCCAGAGCCGCTGATGGCCCAGGGCGGTAAGCGCCCGCCAGATCGCTTCCAGTGACACCAGAACGCGTTCGCTGTTGTATAAATCCGTATCCATCAGTAACAGTCACTCCTGTTTATTATTATGGTGACGTCAATGACTATGATCGCCCTTGTTTTACCATGAAGTTATTATCACATGCATAATGACAAGCAGGCTTATAGCCACATTACTAAATTACCGGATACCCGTTTTCCGGTGATCCGATTTTTTGGGTATTCACGCCTTTCCGGAAGTGTACCACGCACACAAAATAATCATACCGCCCCGTTTCAGGTCCGGGAGGCAGATCCCGGGGAAGGGGTAAACACAACATATAGCGTCGAAAGCAGCTGGCTGAGCCGCTACATATTGTGGTGATGGGCCGGCTGGCAGGCGGCGACGATCGGCAGATCCGGGACCACCAGAAATCGGATCTGTCGTAAAAGGATATAAGACAGGGCTAAGTCGAATAATGAAGTTTGATGCCAAATTAAAAAAATGAATCAACAAGTGACTTATGAATCACAATTGACACCATGCATCAGTTTATGTCATTTTAAGCTCATTCACGCTATGGAGAATCAACATGTCATTTCAGGAACAAGAACCTGACGTAAACAAAACTGCGACGCTTACAGTGCGGAATATCCCTCTGGATGTCGATGCGATGATTACGGTGCAGGCCAGCGTCGCAGGAAAATCTAAAAGTGATTTCCTGAAAGAGTTTTTGACGCAGGAGTTTCAGGATCTGATTAAGAATTTCTCCCGGACCAGCCAGCTGGTCTCCCTGATGGACCAGGAGCTGGGTAAGCAGGTTTGCGTCAGGGTAGCAGATCACTGGTTTGAGAACGACATGATCACCGGCATGAATCTGAAGTACAAAGCGATACTCAGGCTCACTACGCACGATGATCTTCAGCAGATCATGATGAAGAACATGCCTTTCCTGCAGCTGCGCGCCGGGCAGGTGCTGCACCAGAATTTTGCCTATATCCCGCGTGGCCTGTCACTTACCTTCTCTTTATTCAACGAGATAGCCAGCCGCGACCCGGCCACAATTAACCGGGCGTACAATGAAATTTTTTACCAGGTGGGGGAAGAAAAATTCTACCAAGAGATCAACGCTATCCGGGCTGAAATGAAGCTTGAGCCAGTGGTCGGACTCTGAAACGAGAAAAGCCATCCCGAGGGATGGCTTTTCCAAACTACTATTGTCGCGTGAGACCTCTGAAAGAGGCTACTCCGCCTTGATGGGGCTATTACGCCATAAACTGACGGCGTCGTCAATAGCACACTATTACTCTGAGAGGAAAGCATGTATGCCGCTGAAGGATTTCATTTCAGCCGAACGGCTGGATATTTATGAAAAACACCTGAAGGTTGAACCTAGGCAGGCCATGCAGGCTTACCACTGGAATAAAGCGCTCGCTGGCGCCATGCTGCCTGCCCTGCAGTGCCTAGAGGTCACTTTGCGCAATGCGCTGGATCAGGCTATCCGCTCGGTGCCCCCTTCAGGGGCGACCGGCCTCTGGCTGACGGATCATAACTGGATCTTCAGCCTGCCTCGTTATATGGGGAAGAAAGCCTTTCCAAAGCTCCCGGTCCGTTACAAGATGGCTAAAAAGCCCGGCGACCTTCAGGATCCACAGGGCGTTTTACTCGACCAGTACGGCAATAGGGTGATTGCCCGTAAGGTTGGCGAGGAAAAGCTTGTTGATCAGGCCAGAGATACGATAGTCGCAGAGGGCAAAACTATCACCCCGGCCCGGGTCATCGCAGGCATGAGCTTCGGCTTCTGGACTACGCTGTTAGGCAATAAATACGAGGATCAAAACAGTAAGTCACTGCTGTGGCCCAATCTTGAGAGCGTGGCGTTTCCACATCTTCCTCCCGGGCATGGTATGCCAGATGTCCGACAGGCCTTTCACCGGATCCGGTCCCTGCGCAACCGCTTGTCGCACCATGAAGCTCTGTGGAAATTTCATTATGATGATCCGACAACAGGCCTGCCGGATTACAACAACCCGGTATATGGTGCACAGGCCAGTTGCAGCCTCTTGCGCAAACATTATGACGATATTATCGAAATGATTGACTGGATGAGTAATGACCGGAAAACGAATTTTCTCAGTCACTCTGCCAATCTGAGATTCTATGCCCTGTGCTCTGTAGACGGACTGAACAGCTACATCGCCCCCGAAAAGATTAAGGCACAAATTAAGATTTCCCGTGGCGGTAAGGGCATCAGCAGGTTAATTAAAGTACTCGAAAAAAATGAATTCATCCGGATTGTGAAGGAGGGTCAGACGGTACTTACCATCGGCACTGACAATTCCATCGCCATTCTCTAAGTTCCCATTTCTTTTTCAGCTCTTTTTGACCCAGATATCTTCCGGGTTATTGAGTTTCGGATCAGGGTGATAATAGTAGAACAGAAATATGGTCAGTTCTTGCCGACGCAGCAGCGTACGGCAAGAACTGAAGCACCGTTTTAGTCTAAAGGCCGTACTTGCGCTCCCTTTCCTTAAAGGCCTGGATCCCGCCTTCCAGAATTTCACAAACGTGTTCTCTGATACCCCGGGTGTGCAGACGGCCGGAATCGTCCTGTGAGGTGAACGAGCACTCCAGTGAGCCGGTATAATATTCAAATCGGAATTCACCGTTCTCAATGCCCGAGCGCTGCCCACTCTGGTTAGATACAATCACGCATTCGGCATCCGTTCCCACGACGAGGTTGGCATTGTGCGTCACCATGATGATCTGCCGGTCAGCCTTGCGCTGCCTTACGAAATCATTGAGCTGGGAATAAATCGTCCGGTTATCAAGATTGTCTTCAGGCTGATCAATAAGGATAGGGTGACGCGAATTGCTCAGGTGAAGGATCAGGTTAAGCAGCACCAGACCCCGTTTTCCCGGCGACATCTGCACGATATCGTCGCTCCGGTAACGGACAGAAAAATCAATCAGGTAGCAGTCATCATAGAGATAACTCAGAATATCAGAGTCCTCAACGCCCTTACGAAGAGCGGGAGCAACCCCGCCGTTTCTGTAGCGGTCATAGATGCCTGCAATCGTATCCGCATGGCGTTCAGCGGAAAATGCGTAGCCGCCTTTCGTGCTGGCCAGCTCGCCGAGCAGTAGGTTTATGTTCCCTCGCCGGTCAAAGCAGCCGGTGAAGCGATCAAACTTCTCAGCATTGAAGGATATGCGAGCAATTACGCTAATTTCGCCTTCAGGGTGGTAATCAGGCTTGCTGAGCTCGTCCACATAAGCCTGGTAAAGACCGGTAAGGCGCGCATACTCTGTCTGGAGCTGGCTTTTTGTATCATTGCCTTCCTGTAAAATGGACTGACGGCGTTCAGAGAGCTGTAGTAGCTGTCTGAGCTTTTCTTTTTCCTTTTCTAGTGCAGTCGTTGCTGCTTTGAGCGTTTCCTGATCGGTAATTTTTACCGACAGGGGGAGCAGCGTTTCTCTTTTGGCTGCGCTTTCAGAATCAATCTGCCTCAGCCTTGCGGGGATGCAGCCAAAACGGGCCTCGTGGTGACCAATGAAGTCATTGACAGCCGCTGAAAGGCTGGCCTCCAACTGACGAAGACTTTTCTCCAGAAAAGAGGAATTCTCAGACAGGGGGAAATCCAGCCTGAGTTGGTCGGTAAAGCTTTGTATCGTGCTACCGGCATGCCGATAAAGGCTTTCTTTCAGGCTTCTACTTGCATCAGTAAGATCATTTATCGCGCGCCGGCGGGAGTGAAGGTTGTCCGTGCGCAGTCTGAGTGCCATATACTGCTTTTCTTCATCCGTTGTAAACGATGCCTGCTTCCTCAGCTGAGCTATCTTCTCCTCCTGCCGCCGGATTTCATCACTTACCGCCTTTTCCGTGCCGTATTTCTCCATTTCCTTAACGCATTCGCTGTATTTTTTGCGCAGCTCGGTAAGGTAATCAATCCTGGTTTTTATGATCCGTATAGTCGCTTCCCGCTGTGCGGTATTTTCAACTGCGAAAGCTTTGAAATTATTATTCTGATAAAGAATTTCCTCGACCAGGTGATTGAGCTGAAGCTGGCCGCTGCGTTCGGCAAGATGATTGATATAGAGCTGCGGAATGTAGGTCACAGGCCGACTGTCATCACCATGTAATGAACTTACTTCCCCGTTTCCCCATGTAACTTCAACATCGAGATTGCTAAAATCGTCATAGGCCGCCTGTCCGGAGATCCTGATTTTCTCGCTAACCTCACCGGCGTTAATGGCGCATGCCATGTGGTAAAGCAGCAGAGATTTTCCTGAAGACTTCCCGCCTATGATCGCATTCAGGTCAGGACTGAAGTGGACAGGCTGGCCTGAAAAAAGTGCATGGCCACTACGGTCCGTAAAACAGACGTGTTCAATATACTGATAAGGCGTTTTTGTATGGGGGGACGTTTTCTGAATCCTGACGCGAGTGTGATCGTAAAGCACCTGTTTTAATCCCGCAAAAGTGGGATCGGCTTTAATCCAGCAAAAACGGTCCTCGTCGGGACGAAAAATTTTAGCCAGTCCATGTGCATCCGAACCGTGAACGCAGGGGAGTAGCTTGCCGTATTTACTGATGACATCAGCCCTGCTGTCGCTGCCACGCCCCTGAAAGTACTCACAATCCTGCGGGTTACCGGAAAAAATCGCATCTACCAGGCGATAGATGTTCTGCCGGACAGCAAAGAGACCATTGTCGCGGAGTCCGGAGATCCCGTCTCCTGAGCTATTAGATGCAATGACAATAGCGTTGTTTCGCAGCCAAGTTTCACTCCTCAGCCAGGCTTCAAAGACGTCAAAAGAAGGTTTGAACTGATTAATACCGTCGCGCATATTTTTCTCGGGAGAGGACAACCCTGCGACCGCAATCCCCAACTCAGTCAGTTGCTGGTCGCTGCAGGAGTAGTTCTGCCCGCTGTAACGGAAATGAAGCCGGCCCAGCGCGTGTTTTATTTTGTCAACGTGACCGGAATCCGCCGGATTGATAATAAGATGAATATTCACACCCTTATCTTTTTGCGTTTCAGGTGTGATGCGAAATTCTATATTAGGAAAAACGGCCTCAATATTGGCTATCCGGCCCTGCGCACGGTATACGAGCAGCCTCTCATACCCGGTGATAGTGCAGTAGTCTGTCGAACCCATGACAGCGATCTCGTCGCCAAACGCTTCAATTGCAGAAAGATAAGCTTCCCAATCATTCTGATACTGATTCTCAAGTGATGATGAAGGGGTATGCACGTGCAGATCCCATTTACGCCAGTCTGAGCCATTCGGGAATCGCTTCACTGTTACCTCCTTTTAACATATCTATCAAATATTGATATCTGCGTTTACGCAACCGGGATGTCAGTACATACCATAACCTAATAGTTACCGTAAGCCTTTACAAGTGCATAAACGTGACCACTTGCATCCAGCTTCTTTATATACGAACGCGCCTATCAGATGCTTTCTGCCATTCCGGTGCTGGTACATACGGAACCATGTTGATGGGACTGAGACCCTTCTCCCTTCTCACGGAAATTACTACCAGCTACAGCAAACTTCATTTCACTAAATAGGCCCAACAGAGATCCGGGACTCAGGGTTTTCGGATCTGCCGTGAAAAGCGTGAGGATCCAGGAATTGCATTCATCATAATGACATCATGTCATTAGATTGACCGCATAATTATTAAATGATTTACTTCAGCCATGTTCATTTCATTCACTGAAACTGTATTCATTGAATACAGCCATTCTGACAGGAGACCCCATGCTGAATCAGCTGACCCTGCGCTTTCACAAGAAACTGATCGAGGCGCTTAAAGTGCGTGCCGGTCGCGAGAACACTTCGGTCAATGCCCTGGCCGAACGCTTCCTCGATGATGGCCTGAAAACGACGACCGCCAGTGATGGATACTTTCAGCTGATCGTCGATCCGGAGGCCACGGTCCGGCAGTTGTACCGGCAAATCATTCTCGGCCAGACCTTCGGCACATCAGCGTTCTCCCGCGACGAGCTGCGCTTCATCCTGGCTTACGCCCGGGACGCTTTTCTTCGCGGGCAGGGCAGGCTGGCCACCCTCCCGGCCCTGCGCACCCTGCTGGACATAACCCGGGATCTGCTGGCCTGGCATGTGGCATCCGGCCGTCCGCTGGACGACCATTACCTGACGGGGATCTTCCGCCTGCGGGGGGATAACCTGGTTGAGGAGTTTGACGCCTTCCTGGCGGACCTGCGCCCTGTTGTGGATCAGATGTATGCCGAGCATCTCCTGCGCCCGCTGGAGAGCGGCTGCTTTGAACTGGCGGCGGCGCCGGACGCGGTCCTGGCGGAAATTTTTACCCTGCCGCGGTTGCAGGCCATATTTCCTCTGGTTTTGCGCGGGCTGGACTGGACTCCAGACAAAGCCACGGCGCTGGCGCAGGATCTGCGCCCGATGATCCCGGCCGTGACAGAAACCACTGAAGCCGACACGCTGCGCCTCGATATTCGCATTGACGGTCAGCATCCCGGCGAGCGCCCGGGCGCCTGGTACAACACACCCCGTCTGCACCTGCTCATCACCGGCCAGGACTTCGTGGTACCGTACGGCTGGGAAGTCTTCTCCGAACTGCTGGGCCTGTTCACGCTTTACGCCCGTCATCCTGAAGCCCTGGCGCACGGTCATCAGGGCGAGCACGTGATGTTCTCCCCGCCCGGACACGTATCAAAAGAGGGATTCTTCGGGATCGACGGGCTGCGGATTTTTCTGCCGGCGGAGGCCTTTGAGACTCTCGTCCGGGAGCTCACCATAACGTGTTCTGAAGGCTCACTGGCAGAGGCCCTGACCGGGCTGCGCTGTCTGTACGGAGATCTGTGAAATGGTGCGTTTTACCTTACTGGAGAATGCCCTGGATTCGGTGGAAACCGGACTTGACTATTTCACCAGGGCCCGTGAAAAACAAGCCCGGCGGGATTACAAACAGTGCCTTCTGAATCTCTTTCAGGCGGCAGAGCTGTTGCTGAAGGCTGTCGTTTCTCGTCAGGGAGCCGAGAAAATTTTCACCTCAAAGTCACTGAGAAATAATTGCAAAGACCCGTCGCTTCCCACAGAAAGTGAACTACACCGGTGCCAGTCTGTGAATATTAAAGATCTGTGCGAACTTATAAAAAAGCATCACCGGAGTGAATTTTCAGATGCCGGACTTGTTATGGTGAGCAATGTGGCACAATTACGGAATAATCTTCAGCATTTTGCCCTTGAAGTCAGCCCGGAAAGCCTGGCAATGCAACTGGCTGAATTTTATCGGCTAATCTTTCGTCCGGCATTTATTCTGCTGCAAGCTGATGAAATGCAAGATTCCTGGAACTCAGCGGTGCGCAGACAATTTATTGAGCTGGAATCCCGGTTTATGGAGATAACCACACCAGAGGAATATGTGCTGTCACTCTGTCCGGCCTGTGAAAGCTGGTCACACTTTATTGTCTATGACGGTGAGAGTTATCCCGTCAGCTCTCACTGTATCTGCTGTAATTTCAGACTGACCGACCTGAAGATATGGGATTTTCAGGAGTGTCCGGAGTGTGACTGGAATTCGGTGATCTATGTACCTCAGTACCAAGCGGGAGTATGCCTTTGTCATACCTGTTACTACAGTAAGGAAGGAGGATTTGTTCCCATGGAACCGTGCGAATGCGGTGGGTTCCGGATGGAAGATCATTGCAGTAACTGCGATCCAGAAGAAGAGTAAACCGTTCGGCAGATAAGTGAGTCAGCAGGGCAGCAAAATTACTGCCCTGAATATTCTCATTCCAGTTCGGCAGCCTTGGCAATAATTTCATGGCGGATTGCTGAAATATAATCATCCCACGCGGGAGAGTATTTGCTGATATAGCTCAGAACGGTATGTTCGATGTTGGATTTTCTGGCCAAATGATTCAGTTTTTCATAGTAATCATGCCAGTCTGCCAGTCCGTTGATTGACCTCGAAAACCTTCTCAGCTTGATGTATTCAGCAGACTCTTCTGCCGGAATAGAGACCGGGTCTATCGCTTCAAACCAGCGCTTATGATTATATTCCGGAGCACCTTTTTGAGGAAAATCAGCAAGGCTAAACTCAAAAATCCGGGTCATAACCGCACGACGTTGTTCTCTTTTATCTGTACCTGTCAGGCACTTGTTTACTATTTTATGCCTCTCAGAGACAGTGCGGTGAACATCGCCGTCAAGAACACACATAACTTTGTTAATATCCGTGCCGGCAAGCATTAGCCCTGCCAGAACGACCGCCGAGTTTTCAGCTGCACCGAACAACTCCACATTCACCTTATCGGTCAGAGCCTCTCGCTCCAGAAGCACATTGATAGCCGTACGTGCCAGTTCATCTTCAACGAAAACACTGATCATTTCAGGCTGAATATCGGTCAGCTGTCGCAGTGCATCAGCTGAAACACCAGGAAAAGCAGAGATCCCTGTGCCCATATTAAAGATACTAACAATATTGATTGCTCTTCTGAACTGAACAATAGATTCCCTGTGCGTTGAGAAGACAATTTCAAGCAGAGCGTCTTCGGCTATGGAAATCAATTCTTCAATCAGCTTCTTGAACGCCTTTTCATGCAAAAGGACATCGAGCTCGTCAATCAACAGTAAACCATTGGGCCTCAGAAGGGGGTCATGAGCAGCTTTCAGCACTTCAAAAACCCGTTTCTCTCCTGCTCCCATTGTATGTTCAGTGTAGGTAATGCCGTTTTTGGTAAATTTACTGAATGTGTAGCCACTGCTGGTCGTACAGGTCATCAGATCTGAATAATCCGCTTCAAGCACGCGACACATGGATTCCAGTATTTTTTGTTTGATATTTGCGGGTTCGAAGCTTTGGCTTACATATTTCGCATGGCGGGAAGCCGCCAGATCGTCGGACAAAGTGCCAAGCGTTTGCAGACCCAGATAGAGCGACTCCTTGACTGGACGTCGTGCATATACTGGCTGCCAGCGACTGACTTTGGCATACACCTGAGTAAAGTTATCATTCGGTGCTGTGGCGGGAACAAATGAGATTTTGTTGCCCTGGTTGTCCAAACTTCCTGCATAAAAGTGGGCTGTAAAACCACTGTCACGCCAGTTGTTATCATCGTGTGGAGTAAAGAAGTCTGAAAATCTGTTATTTTCCTTTGAGGTGTTATCCCGGGGTTTGTAACAGCAGGCAAGGGCATGAATAATCGTGGACTTACCGGAGCCGTTCATCCCCATAATGGCAGTAACTTTGCTGTCCGCAGGAAATGTGATTGTACAGTTTGAAATGCCTTTTAGACTCTGAATCTGTATTTCCTTCAAACGTAGTTGCGCCGGGATATTTTGCCTGACAGCCATCCTGATCGATTCCTTCGCATGTAATTAGTAAGATTTATCCTAAGCACTTTACATCAAATAAGTATAAAAGTCAGACGCCTTAACGAGATGCTATAAGTCGGCATTATTGGATGATCCGACTTTTGGGGTTTTCGGATCTGCGGAAGAGAGGAGAGGCACTAATGCGGGAGGGGCAATAATGAAGAAGAATTGTTGCGATATATGGATTATTGACTTTAATGAACGAAATGGCACGAATTACTGCGATAACCGCATATGTAAGCCAGCCTGCCGGATTACCCGTATAAATGTCCGCTAAGTGCTGTGAGTTCAACTGATGGACGCAACACACTTATTGAACCGTTCTGCGGGTGATTCATAGTCTAGCGTTTTTCTCGGCCTTTCGTTGAGCTGTCTGGCAACACTGTTAAGTCTTTGCTGGCTGTGA
>Ga0308165_1004286_pt1 | contig 14255 bp, 14 predicted proteins | sample PhyWR2_FD_201032 | JGI IMG/M metagenome (GOLD analysis project Ga0308165, IMG submission 201032) | Phyllosphere microbial communities from UC Gill Tract Community Farm, Albany, California, United States - DLSLW.R2 | ecosystem: Host-associated > Plants > Phyllosphere > Unclassified | place: USA...
TCAGAATATCTGTTTGATAAGCTTGGGCTTAGCAAACGGGATGCCAAAGAACTGGTAGAGCTGTTTTTCGAAGAGATCCGTCGTGCTTTAGAAAACGGTGAGCAGGTCAAACTGTCCGGTTTTGGTAATTTTGATTTGCGAGACAAAAACCAACGTCCGGGCCGTAACCCGAAGACGGGGGAAGATATTCCCATTACAGCCCGCCGCGTGGTGACCTTCAGACCCGGTCAGAAGTTAAAAAGCCGTGTCGAAAACGCAACGCCCAAAGCAGAGTAATTGAACCAACTAAAAAGGCCGCTGATGCGGCCTTTTTTCTTTGCTCTCCCGCGAACCCGCCGTAAAATCAAAGATATCTCCCACATGAAACCAAAACCCATGCTTGATTATGCTCATCGTCAACATCGCTCCGATCTGCGCGGGTTACTCGTGCTCCTGGCATTCCTCGTTATCGCCGTGGCGGTGAGTTTATGCGCAGGCGACAAGTGGATCGGTCCTGAAAACTGGCTGAGCGAACAGGGCCAACTTTTTGTCTGGCAAATACGTTTGCCGCGCACAGTGGCCGTGATCCTGGTGGGCGCCGCGTTGGCCTTGTGCGGGACAATGATGCAGGCTTTGTTTGACAATCCGCTGGCAGAGCCAGGGCTGCTTGGCGTCTCCAATGGCGCAGGCGTCGGACTTATCGCGGCGGTGATGTTAGGCGGAGGGGCGCTTTCTGGCTGGAGCGTCAGCGTTTGTGCTATCGCCGGGGCATTGCTGATCACGGTGATTTTGCTTCGCTTTGCCAGACGAAATCTGTCGACCAGCCGCTTATTATTGGCCGGCGTCGCGCTGGGAATTATCTGTAGCGCCTTGATGACATGGGCGGTGTACTTTTCAACGTCGTTTGATTTGCGCCAATTGATGTACTGGATGATGGGCGGTTTTGGTGGCGTGGACTGGCGTCAGGGCTGGTTAATGCTGCTGTTGGTTCCCGTCATTGTTTGGGCGTCATTTCAGTCAACACCATTGAACATGCTCGCATTAGGAGAAACCTCAGCCCGCCAACTCGGCTTGTCGATCGACTTATGGCGCAAAGTGCTGGTCGTCGCAATCGGCTGGATGGTGGGCGTGAGCGTTGCCCTGGCGGGCGCTATTGGGTTTATCGGGCTGGTCATCCCGCATATGCTGCGCCTCGGCGGAATGACCGATCACCGTACGTTACTGCCCGCAGCGGCCATTGCAGGCGCTGCAACGCTGCTTATCGCCGATATTGTTGCCCGTCTGGCCCTGAGCGCGGCAGAGTTGCCCATCGGCGTCGTGACGGCTACGCTGGGCGCACCTGTGTTTATCTGGCTACTATTAAAGGCCGGACGTTAGATCCGACATTGTAAACAAACTAAGGGGACGCTATGCAGTTCGACATTCTGAATACCGAAGTCACGACCATTGATGGCGAGAAAACAACGCTTCAGAGCTACAAAGGCAAAGTGCTGTTGATCGTGAACGTGGCTTCGAAGTGTGGTTTGACGCCGCAGTATGAACAGCTGGAAAACATCCAGAAAGCCTGGGATAAGGACGGACTGGTGGTTCTCGGTTTCCCGTGTAATCAGTTTCTGGGCCAGGAACCGGGTAGTGAAGACGAGATCAAAACGTTTTGTAGCACCACGTACGGCGTCACTTTCCCGATGTTCAGCAAAATCGATGTGAACGGTGAAAATCGTCATCCACTTTACGCAAAACTGGTCGCGGCAGCGCCAACGGCAGTTGCGCCTGAGCAAAGCGGATTTTACGAGCGCATGGCGAGCAAAGGGCGTGCGCCGCTTTACCCGGACGATATTTTATGGAATTTTGAAAAATTCCTGATTGGCCGGGACGGGCAGGTTGTGCAGCGTTTCTCCCCGGATATGACACCGGAAGATCCTATTGTGATGGAATCTATTAAGCTGGCGCTGGCGAAGTAATGACCGTGCTGATGCAGTTGTCTGGCGTGGCGCAGAAGGGGCGGCTGGATCCGGTGAACGTTGAAGTTCATACGGGTGAGATAGTCCATCTTGTGGGCCCCAACGGTGCCGGGAAAAGTACGTTACTGGCCCGTATGGCCGGGATGACGGTGGGCGAAGGTGATATCGCGTTGCTGGGACATTCCCTGCGCGAGTGGTCTCCCGTCTCGCTGGCTCACCGACGCAGCTATCTTATCCAGCAGCAGATGCCCCCGTTTGCCATGCCCGTCTGGCACTATCTGGCGCTGCATCAGCATGATAAAACCCACACTGCCTTGCTTGAGGATGTCACTCGCGCCTTAGGGCTGGATGATAAACTCACGCGCAATGCCAGCCAGCTCTCTGGCGGTGAATGGCAGAGAGTGCGACTGGCTGCCGCAATCCTGCAGATCCATCCGGCGGGAAATCCCCACGGAAAGCTGCTTGTACTCGATGAGCCGATGAGCGGTCTGGATGTGGCACAGCAGGCGGCACTGGACACACTGTTAAGCCTGCTTTCGAGCCAAGGAATTGCAGTTGTGATGAGCAGTCACGATTTGAATCACACGCTACGCCATGCCCATCGGGTGTGGCTTTTAGCGCGAGGGGCGTTGCTCGCCAGCGGCGCACGCGACAGCGTTCTGACGCCGCCAAATCTGGCTCGTGCTTACGGTATGCCTTTTCGTCGTTTGGATATTGAAGGGCACAGAATGCTTATTTCGACCGGTCAGGAATAGCGTTTCTTGCAAGGTACCGTAATCACAGGCTAAATTACGGAAAGGATAAAAAAGCAGAGGATTCGTCTGGAAATGCGATTCTGGTTTCTCATTGTGGGCATGTTATTACTTGCCGGATGCAGCAGTCATCGTGCGCCACCCCCTAATCCGCGGTTATCGGATTCTATTACCGTTATCGCCAACCTTAACGATCAGTTGCAGAACTGGCGTGGGGCACCTTATCGCTATGGTGGAATGAGTCGGGGCGGCGTTGACTGCTCAGGTTTCGTGCTCATGACTTTCCGCGACAAGTTTGATCTGCAACTCCCGCGTGAAACGCGGATGCAGGCAGAAATCGGCACCGAAATAGATAAAGGCGATTTGTTGCCCGGCGATCTGGTATTTTTTAAAACCGGTTCAGGTGAAAGTGGCCTTCATGTTGGCATTTATGATACCGACAACCAGTTTATTCATGCCTCGACCAGCCGTGGCGTGATGCGATCTTCTCTGGATAATGTCTACTGGCGTAAAAACTTCTGGCAGGCTCGACGTATATAGTGAGTCGTTTGCGTTTCATCCCCGGCGCGGTCATCTGAATCGCGCTCATTTTTAAGTTTTCCAGTTTAAGTTAAATCTATATGTAATTAATTATGTCTGTAAGTGGCTGTTTTCGCTAAAACTGGCTATTGCACCATAACCAGGATAAAATTATTTTAGATTGAAGGAAAAATCTTAAAATAAAAAGGAAACAATGAAATTAATCTTTTTAAAATCAATAAAGTTGAATTGTTTTAGCAATTGCTCCAGGATGCTCGTTATCATCTTAAACGCGGGGCCGGCGCGATGATTGTCACCCTGAATAATCCTTATCACTCTGAACTATTATTACTTCCTGCTCGCAATTGCGCAGGGGAGCTAAAAGGTTTAGACATTTTTGCTAACTTCGTTGGCGTGGGTTCTGACGTCCGTATTCCGACGGAACTGGTTACCCCGCATCTCAATGCCGAAGATGAGTTAGCCTTGTTTCACGAAAAACTGGAATTGCTGGATTCTTGTAAACTGTTTTTTATTCAGCATCACCTTATTGCCTGGATAAATATAACGCCTGTCATTGTTGAGTATCTTTTGGCAGACGGCAATGCATCATCAATATTAGAACGCTATCCGTTTCTCGAGTTTACGGTTAATGAGAATTTTCCCGGTTTAAATAATGGGAAAGACGATCCGTTGCTGGCGAGAATGGCAATCCAATTCCCGATGGTGCTGGCTGACTTTGGTGCGGGCGTCGCGTCTAACAAAGCCGTCTTTGATGGATTGTTTAAACGAATTGCACTGGATAAAAGTTTTATCCAGGAGCGTGTCGCCGAGTTTTCGTTCGAACCTTTTATGCGAGCGATTCTGGCGCAGATTACACCTTATTGTCAGGGCGTAATTGTCGCGGGTGTCGACGATGAAGATGTTTTGCGGCGTATGCTGCCGTTTAATTTCAGCGCCATGCAAGGCAACTTGTGGTCAGCGGTCACCGCCGAGCAAGTCACGTCCCTCGTGCAAAGATAACCCTTCACTTCGCCCGTGTTTAAGTGCGGGTAAACCCTCTACACTTAAGGCAGGAGGACCTATGACCCTGTCTTTTACTGCTCACTGGCACGATGAATTACCCGGCTTTTACACCGCGCTGAACCCCACTCCGCTGAACAACGCCCGTTTGATCTGGCATAACGCCACGCTGGCGAACGATTTAGGCATTCCTGAATCGTTATTTACGCCTGAATCAGGCGCGGGCGTGTGGGGTGGCGAAGCGCTGCTCCCCGGCATGCAACCGCTGGCGCAAGTCTACAGCGGCCACCAGTTTGGTGTGTGGGCAGGTCAGCTTGGCGATGGCCGTGGCATCTTGCTGGGCGAACAACAGCTCGCGAATGGACACACCGTCGACTGGCATCTGAAAGGCGCTGGCTTAACGCCATATTCTCGTATGGGCGACGGACGCGCAGTGCTTCGTTCCACCCTCCGCGAGAGTCTGGCTTCAGAAGCGATGCATGCTCTGGGAATTCCCACTTCGCGCGCTTTATCCATTGTCACCAGCGATACCCCGGTTGCCCGTGAATCGATAGAGCAGGGCGCAATGCTGATGCGTATTGCACAAAGCCACGTTCGGTTCGGTCATTTTGAACATTTTTACTATCGCCGTGAGCCGGACAAAGTCCGCCAGCTTGCTGATTTTGTCATCGCGCATCACTGGCCGCAGTGGCAACACGACGCCGATAAGTACGTTCTCTGGTTCCGGGATGTGGTGGCGCGTACGGCATCGCTGATGGCATGCTGGCAAACAGTGGGATTCGCGCACGGGGTCATGAACACCGACAATATGTCTATTCTCGGTCTGACCATCGACTACGGCCCGTACGGTTTCCTGGATGACTACCAGCCTGATTTCATCTGCAACCACTCTGATTACCAGGGACGATACCGTTTTGAAAATCAGCCTGCGGTTGGGCTGTGGAATTTACAGCGGCTGGCGCAATCTCTTTCGCCCTTTATGGATGTCGAGGCGCTGAACGATGCGCTGGATCGGTATCAGGAAGTGCTGATGCAGGAATACGGCAAACTCATGCGCCGTAAGCTGGGGCTGATGACGCAGGAGAAAGGGGATAACGACATCCTTAACGCGTTATTTTCGCTCATGGCGCGCGAAGGCAGCGACTATACGCGGACTTTCCGCATGCTAGGTCAAACCGAAAAGCTCAGCGCCGCCTCGCCACTGCGCGATGAATTTATCGACCGTCAGGCTTTTGATAGTTGGTTTGCGACCTATCGCGAGCGTCTACAGCGCGAGGAAATTCAAGATGACGCCCGCAACGCGCAAATGAATGCGGTCAATCCGGCAATGGTTTTGCGCAACTGGCTGGCGCAGCGGGCGATAGATCAGGCCGAGCAGGGTGATTATGCTGAACTGCATCGATTGCACGACGCCTTACGCACACCGTTTAACGACCGGGATGATGATTACGTCAGCCGTCCACCGGATTGGGGCAAACGGCTGGAAGTGAGTTGCTCTAGCTAGGGCGCGAGAAACACCTGCGGAGTGGCACTGGCCGGATGCAGGCCAACGTGAACCTCAGCGCCATACCAGCGCGCCAGATCCCTGGCCTGTAAAACCGCATCGGGTGTACCTTGCGAAACGATTTTGCCTTCGTGCAGCAGCACGATCCGATCGGCCCACAGCGCGGCCAGATTGAGGTCGTGCAGCACCACGCAAACGTGCAGATTCCCTTGTGCGGTCAATGATTTCAGCAGTCGCAGCAGATGCTGCTGGTGGTAAAGATCTAACGCTGACGTCGGTTCATCGAGGAACAGCCAGCCGCGTGGCGCTCCGTCGCACCACAGTTGGGCCAGAGCGCGGGCAAGCTGCACGCGCTGCTGTTCGCCGCCCGACAGGGCTGCATATTTTCTGCCTGCCAGCGGCATACAGCCGGTCATCTGCATCACTTTCTTGATAACGGCGGCTTCCGGCTGCTGCGTCCACGGCGATCTTCCCATTCCAATAACGGCCTCAACCGGCCAGTCAAATCCGAGCTGGGTATGCTGGCGCATGACGGCGCGATAACGGGCCAGCGTCTGTGTGCTCCACGCTTGTAACGGCTGGCCAGCCAGTTCACACACGCCAGACGCCGGTTTAAGAAAGCCTGTCAGCAGCCGCAGCAGCGTGGATTTCCCCGCGCCGTTGGGCCCAATCAGCGCCAGCATCTCCCCTTGATGCAGCGAAAACGACACGTCATCAACCACGGTTTTGTCCGCGATGCGGTAGGTCAATGCCTGGACGATAAACGCTTCAGCCAACCTGTCCTCCCCGGCGGAAAATGAGCCACAAAAACCACGGCGCGCCAAGCAGGCTGGTCAGCAGGCCAACCGGCATTTCTGCGGGTGCAACCACGGTGCGCGCGAGGGTATCGGCGATCAGCAGTAAAAAAGCGCCCGCGAGCACTGAGCCTGGGATAATCGCCCGGTGATCCGCGCCCAGCCACATCCGCAGCAAATGCGGCACCACGAGACCGATAAAGCCAATCACACCGCTCACGGCCACGGCGGATGCCACCAGCAACGCGCTGCACAGCAGTAAAATGCGCTGCACGACGCGGACATCGACGCCCAGATAATGCGCCTCTTCATCGCCCAGTTGCAGCAGGTTAAGCGCCCCGGCCAGGCGCCAGATAATCATCACGGTGGGGATCATCAGCGAAGCCGCAGCCAACAGCGTCGACCACTGTGCAGATCCCAGACTCCCCATGCCCCACAGCGAAAGCTGGCGCAGCTGCGCGTCATTGCTGACCCAGGACATCACGCCCACTATCGCACCGCATAGCGCATTGATCGCAATTCCCACCAGCAGCAGTCGCGACAGGGAGCTGTCACGCTGTTGGCTGAGTACGAAAATCACCAGCGTGGCCGCCAGGGCGCCAACAAATGCCGCCAGCATCGGCGCATAAAGCATCAGCAGCGGCGGGAGTGAAAACGGCAACACGACCCACAGCGCGACGGCGCAGGCCGCTCCGCTGCTGATCCCCAGTAATCCAGGATCGGCCAGAGGGTTTCGAAATAATCCCTGCATCACGCAGCCCGCCAGCGCCAGAGAGCCGCCGATCACCAGTGCCAGCAGCACGCGCGGGAGACGAATGGTCAGCCAGATTTGGCGCAGGGCTTCATCGTGACCGCTCCACAGCAGGCTCACCGGCAGACGCAACGCGCCAAAACCGGTCGCCAGCAGCGTCATCAGTGCCAGCGAAAACGCCAGCATCCAGAGCGATAGCGCGGTGCGACGAGGCATCAGGGTAGTTGTTCCGCTTTATCACGCAGTTGCTGAATGGCCTGCGGCGTGCGGACGCTAAACCCGAGAAGCGCCATATCATCAATCTGCAACATCTGTTTGTTGCGCCCGGCAGGCGTTTGCGCCAGACCTGGCAGCTTCCACAGATTCGCTCCGCCGCCCATTGCCTTCACGCCCGCCTGCGAGATCACCACCAGATCGGGCTGACTGGCGATCACGCCTTCCTGTGAAAGGGGCTGATAGCGTGAAAACCCCTGCATGGCATTTTGCAGCCCGGCGGCGCGAATCGCCGTATCCGCCGCGGTCTGTTGTCCAGCCGCCATCGCGGTCATCCCGCCGTGACTGAGAATAAACAACACGCGTTTATTGAGTGGCATTGTTGGTAACGCCGTCAGTTCCTGCTGCAAGGTTTTGCGCAGAGCGTCCCCCTGCACGACGCGATGGGTCGCTTGTGCAATCACCCGCACCTTCTCATCAATCACGCTCAAATCGTTGCTGCCTGGCACCGTCACCACATTAACGTTGTTTTGCTCGACCTGTTTCAGCGCTAACGATGGCTGTGCCTGAGCGCTTGCCAGCACCAGCGTTGGACGCATCGCCAGAATGCCTTCGGCGTTAAGCTGACGCAGATAACCGACATCCGGCAACAACGTGACCTGCTGCGGCCAGAGGCTGGTGCTGTCGCGCGCCACGAGAGAAGATTCTGCGCCCAGCGCATAGACAATCTCCGTTACGTCACCGCCGAGCGCGACAATTTTTTCCTGCGGAGCAGCAAAAACCGCTATCGGTAGCGCGGCAATCAGGGCAAGCCATTTTCTCATGCGGCCAGCCCTTGTGGCGTCAGGGCGTCGATCTGCGCGCGCCACTGCGTTTGTTCCGGTTCACCTTCGGTGCGCTGACCGTAAAGCTGCGCGATCTGCGTGCCGTCTGCGGCGAACAGCTCAAGGCTGGTGACGTGGCCGTCGGCGGTCGGTTTTCGCGTCACCCACGTTTCGGCGATCGTCTCCTCCAGTAAATGCAGGGTAAACGTCGGATTGAAAATGTTCAGCCAGCCCTTCATCGGCACCACTTTTTCCACTGCGCCGGTGAAAATCTGCACGCAGCCACGGTTGCCGACAAACACCATAATTTCGTTCCCGTCCTGACGCGCGGAGTCCAGCAGTTGCGCCAACGCGCTGTTGTCCACCTGACAGGCCAGATCGTCACCCACCAGACGGAACGCCTGCTGACGGCTCAGATTGTGACGCTTAAGCAAACTGAAGAATTGATGCACGTCGGTCATGGCTCGCCATTCTGCATCCACTTTTTCAGCATCGGGCGATGCGCTGTTGACCACGGCGTCAGCCACGTTGAGTTCCAGCGGTGGATTATCGGCAAACATAAAGCGTGCCAACACGTCGCCCCAGGCGGAATAGTTTGTGTTATCGGTGGCGTAAACCTTGAGCAGCGCGTCGCCCTGATGGTCAAAGAATTGAATGCTCTGGCGCTCTCCGCGCGCAGTGGTTTCGCTGACGTGGAACACGCTCGCCCACTGACTCAGGAACAGGCGCAAATCCAGCGCACGCGGATTGAGCACCAGTCCGGCGTGGCCGTTAAGATGTTGATGGGTAAACGTGCCGACCTGTTCGTGAACGGCGTATTCGTTGCGGCAGATGCATTTTGTTTCGCCGACGGATTCCAGCGCGCCGAGGATTTCGCGGATTTCACCGTGCAAACGCCATGCATCATGACCCACGCGGGCGAAAGTCAGTTCGGCTTCGCTGATGTTCATCAGCCCGGCGATATCACGCGCGTATTTTCCAGGGTTTTCTTCTTTTAGCTCAAGCCAGCGGGTGTAGTGATTCATTGTCTCTTCCTTTCGGATAACGCCCCGGCGAACCGGGGCAAGGGGGATTACCACTGATAACTGACGAAAATCTTACCGTTGCGGCCATCCTGCGGAATGCCCTGCGGCGACCAGTACTCTTTATCAAAGGCGTTGCCCAGCACCAGAGTGGTGGTCACGCCTTTAAGCGCCTGTTGTCCCTGGTAGCTCACGTAGAAGTCATTCACCGCGTAACCCGGCTGTTTGCTGTATTCGCTGCTGATGTGCGTTGAACGATCGGTAAAGGTGCCGATCCAGCCGACCGAGAAGCCGCTTTGCGCCACCGGAACGTTCAGTTTGCTGGTCACGGTATCCGGGTTGATCGTCGAGATGTATTCGCCCGTGTCGGTATCTTTTCCGCGCGTGCGGTTATACGCCACGTCCAGGCTGAACAGATCCGCCGAGTATTTCGCCATCATGTCCCAGCCCCAAATTTTGGCGTTCGGGACGTTATAGGACATCGTGGTGGCGGCAGCAAAATCGACGGCCGTAGAGATATAGTCTTTCGCTTTAGTATCAAAGTAGCTGGCTTTGAACTCCAGCTCATCGTTAGCCAGCATCAGGTCGTCAAAGCGCAGACCGAAGCCATACTCTTGCGTTTCGTTGGTTTCCGGGCGCAGATTCGGGTTTGGCACCCAGTAGTTGGTGTAGAAATTACTGATGGAGAAATGTTTGGAATCGTTATACATCTCACCCATCGTTGGCGCGCGGAACGCCTGCGCGTAGGAGCCGAACAGCATCAGCCAGTCAGCGGGGGTGACGGTGATGCCCGCACGAGATGACCACTCATCCGCATCAACATCGTCATAGCCATCGCTGCTGCCACGGTAATTATCATAGCGTGTGCCGCCCAACAGCGTGACCGGCAAGTCGCGCAGGGTGATTTCGTCCTGTAACCAGCCGGAGCTGAAGTCGATTCTGGCATCCGGGAAGCCAGTGGTGGAGCCGCCTGGATTTTGCTCCTGGCGATAATATTCACCGCCGTAGGTCAGCAGGTGCGAGGCGAACGAGTCGGTGAACAGACGCGTGTGGTTCTCCACTTTCCCGCCGGTGGAGGTTTGCTTGCGGAATTCTGCGGTGCTGTCGACGTTTTGCGCATTGATACGCGCTTCAGACCAGTAGACCTTCGCATCCGCATTCAGCCAGTCGTTGCCCTCTGGCGCGATGTTGTAGGTCAATTGCGCGTCACGCTGGATCGTGGATCGATCGGTCATCGGGTTGCTGCTGTCCGACGGCGCGACCGTTTGCGGATTTTTAGGCTCCTGCGCCGCGTTGTTGTAATAGCGTAGCGTGCCGCCCAGCGTCTGGGCGCTGTCGATTTTCCAGCTCCCTTTTGCCAGCATGTTATTTATGGATTCATCGTTTGGCGCGGTGGTGCCATCGCTCTGGCGCAAATCACCGCGATCGCGACTGGACCAGGCGACAAGGCCGTCCAGCACGTCGGTACGACCAAACGCACTGGCCCCCATGCCGATACTGTGATCGCCCGTAGCGCCCGTACCGAACACGCGGAAGCCGCTGTTTTTTCCGGCGTCCAGCAAGTCTTTCGCATCGACCGTGTCATAGGAAATCACGCCGCCCATCGCACCGCTGCCGTACAGCAGAGCAGAAGGTCCTCGCACTACTTCAATGCGTTTGATCAGCGCCGGATCGAGAAAAGTGCTGTTGAGGTGGCCGGTATCCGTTCCCTGACGCACGCCGTCGACTAAAATCAGCACGCCGCGCCTGTCGTAACCGCGCAGATTCACGTCCTGACCGTTGGTACGCCCCGTGCCGTCCAGAGTGATTCCCGGTACGGTGCGCAGCAAATCGGCGGCCGAACTGGCGGTTTGATTTTCAGGGGACGTGGCGTCGATAACGCTCACCATCATCGGCGCTTCGAAAGCGCTGCGGGCGTTGCCCGTCGCGGTGACGGTCATATCGTCCGTGGCCGCAAAAGCAGCGCCGGGAAGGGCGCCGACAATCGCCAGCGCCAGCAGCGATGGGCGTAAAGACGCGGAATGCAGGTATGGCATAGCAACTCTCCATTAGGAAATCGAAAGCGCTGGCTGCCTGGGGATCACCTGGGTGGCTGGCGAATAATTAGGTATGGTTTATTTAGTGAGAATCAGTTTTCCGGCATGGGTCTGACGCAGCAGATAGTGCTGGCCGTCATGCTCAATAATCACCCGTCCTTCATCGCCAAGCAGACTTTTGCTGTCTATCCGACGCTCCCCGGAAGCGGGTGCAGGCTGTGTGCGATCGTTTTCTTGCGTTGCCGCCGTGTTATCCGTACGTGACATAATGTTTAAAAATAATAATCAAAGTAACAATGATAATCATTATCAACAAAGTGAAATTTCACGGCAAGCCTTTTTGTGAAATAAATGTGACTGGATCAATTTTCGGGCGAAGGGTTTGAAAAGCGACAGGATGTGAAATAAAAACCCCGCCAGGGCGGCGGGGTGGAAGCTTAAAAGCGGCTATCGACGGCGGAGGCTAATTTATCAAGCAGCCGTTCGCTGTCTTCCCAGCTCAGGCACGGATCGGTAATCGACTGGCCGTAAGCGATGGGTTGCCCGGCGACGACTTTTTGCGTGCCTTCCTTCAGGAAGCTTTCTGCCATTATTCCCGCGACGGCGGTCGAACCGCTGCGGATTTGCTGACAAATTTCATCGCACACGTCCAGCTGACGGCGATGTTGTTTTTGGCAGTTGCCATGGCTGAAATCCACCACCAGATGTTCCGGGAGATCAAACTCATGCAGCGTATCGCACGCTGCGGCGATATCTTCTGCATGATAGTTAGGCTTTTTGCCCCCACGCATAATGATATGGCCGTACGGGTTACCGCTGGTCTGGTAAATCGTCATCTGCCCGTTTTTATCCGGCGAGAGGAACATATGGCTGGCGCGAGAGGCACGTATCGCATCAACCGCGATGTGTGTATTCCCGTCCGTCCCATTTTTAAAGCCCACCGGGCAAGAAAGCGCGGAGGCCATTTCGCGATGAATCTGGCTTTCGGTCGTCCGCGCGCCAATCGCGCCCCAGCTAATCAGGTCGGCGATAAACTGTCCGGTCACCATATCGAGGAATTCAGTCGCCGTCGGCACACCGAGTTCATTCACCTCAAGCAGCAGTTTACGCGCCAGTTCGATACCGTGATTGACGCGATAACTGCCGTTCAAATCCGGATCGGAAATCAGCCCTTTCCAGCCCACCACGGTACGCGGTTTCTCAAAATAGGTGCGCATCACGATTTCGAGGCGATCCTGATGCTTATCGCGCAGCACTTTCAGGCGCTTGGCGTAATCCATTGCCGCATCGAGATCGTGAATCGAGCAGGGCCCAATAACCACCAGCAAACGGCGATCTTCACCGTTCAATATTTTTTCTATACGTCGGCGCGACGCCGTGACATGTTCCGCAACGCTTGCGGAAACAGGGTGGCGCTGTGCCAGTTCTGCGGGCGTCACCAGACTTTCGATACGCGCTGTGCGAAGTTCGTCGGTTTTATTCATGGAATGTCTCAGAAATATTTGCTTCATCGGCAGACTACCGGAAGTGATGGGCATCACCTTAAACCAATCCCTGCTGATTTCAAGTTCGGGGCCTTTGTGCCCCGAGAGTGAAAGCGATCATAACTGAAATGAAAATATTGTACTAGCATATTAGTACATGCGGCGATTCAGACCCATGATGTCGAGGATTTTTGTGGCGATTTCTTCTACCGAATAGTTGGTACTGTTTAGCCACGGGATTTGGTTTTTACGATACAAGGCTTCGACTTCCGAGACTTCCATGCGGCACTGGCGCATCGACGCGTAACGGCTGTTCTCGCGGCGTTCTTCGCGAATAGCGGCGAGGCGCTCCGGATTAATGGTCAGACCAAACAGTTTATGCTGGAGTGGTTTTAGCGCGGGGGGGAGCACCAGATTATCCATATCGTCGGCAATAAAGGGGTAATTCGCGGCACGAATACCAAATTGCATGGCCAGATACAGGCTGGTGGGCGTTTTGCCGCAGCGCGACACGCCAAGCAAAATGACCTGCGCCTGATCGAGATTGCGCATCGAAATCCCGTCGTCATGCGCCAGTGTGTAATCAATGGCGGCGATACGCGCGTCATACTTAATTAGGTTGCCTGGATTGAGCCCGTGGGTACGGTGGGCGATAGGCGTCGGGTCGAGTTTTAATTCACCCTGTAATGGGGCCACCAGAGCCTGAACAATATCCTGACAAAAGCCTTCACTTTGCAAAATAATGTCGCGAATTTCGGGAATGACGATTGAGTAGAATACTAACGGGCGCGTGCCGGTTTGCTGAAAAATGGCATTGATTTGCTCTTTCACCGCTTTGGCGCGACTTTCGTTTTCGACAAACGGCAGCGTGATGCTGTTAATGGCGACCGGGAATTGTGACATCACCGCATGACCCAGCACTTCGGCGGTGATCGCCGTGCCATCAGAAATATAAAAAACGTGGCGATCGACAGCATTATCCATTTTACCCACCCTGAATATCGAACGTAATTGTCTGAAAGCATAAATTAAAAAAGTAAAATACACAGCAAAGAACTTCTTTAAATTATAAATGAAATGGTGTTTTTAATTTTACTGAAAAGTGGATTTCATTTTATAAATAGGCGCTTAAGTTTCGTGGTTTTTATGGGAATCCATATGAATCAGCGCGTTAGGTGCTGGTGGGAAAGTATCCGAAAAATAGAAAAATAAAAGTGCTTACACGATTCACCGTTTTTTTGTCGGGGATAAATATGCCAGTATAAATACCGAAGTCAGACGTTTCTTACTCCGCTTAAATATCATAAAAGGATTGTTTCGATGTCCAACAATGGCTCGTCACCGCTGGTGCTTTGGTATAACCAACTCGGCATGAATGATGTAGACAGAGTTGGAG
>Ga0308165_1004287_pt1 | contig 14255 bp, 13 predicted proteins | sample PhyWR2_FD_201032 | JGI IMG/M metagenome (GOLD analysis project Ga0308165, IMG submission 201032) | Phyllosphere microbial communities from UC Gill Tract Community Farm, Albany, California, United States - DLSLW.R2 | ecosystem: Host-associated > Plants > Phyllosphere > Unclassified | place: USA...
ACCCCGCTCAGCCTGAGCTTGTCGAAGGCCCCGAGACCGGGCGCATGGCCTTCGACAAGCTCAGGCTGAGCGGGGTTTGGAGTATGTTGCAGGCAGGCACCTGCCCCCCCGCTCAGGGCAGTAGCAGTTCCAGTGCGATAATCGCCGCCTGATGCCGGATTTCAGCGCGGGTCTTGCCTTCGAGCAGTTTCTGCTCGGCATTGACGTCTTCCTCGCCGCGGCGGGCGCAGGCGAATACCACCGTTCCCACCGGCTTCATCTCGCTCCCGCCTTCGGGCCCGGCAATGCCACTGATGGCGACGGCCACGTCGGCTTTGCTCTTCTTGATCGCGCCCTGCGCCATCGCCCAGGCCGTTGCCGGCGATACCGCGCCGAACGAATCGATGATGTCCGAATGGACGCCCAGCATTTCCATCTTGGAGTCGTTGGAATAGGTAACGAAACCGCGATCGAGCACGGCCGACGAGCCGGGAATCTCGGTCAGCGCCGCGCAGACCAGTCCGCCGGTGCAGCTTTCGGCCAGCGCCACGGTGCGGCCCAGCGCCTTGTTCTCGTCGATCACGCGCTGGGCGAGGGCGAAGAGGTCTTCGGGGAAGAACGGGTTGGTGGCCATGATGGTCCTTAGATCAGTTGCGGCACAGGGCGACTTTGCCCAGCTTGGGATCGGCCGCGCTGGCGACTTCGAGGCTCAGCGCGATAAGGCCCGCGGTGTTCTCGGGCGGCAGCGGCGAGAGCAGGTCGATCGCGAGGTCCAGCTTGGTGCAGGACTTCACCGCGATGCGCTGCGAAACGAACCCTTCCACGAATACGTCGGCCAGCTGGCGCACCGTCTCATCGGGAAGATTGCGCACCATGTCGGCCGAACCGTTGCCTTCGGCGCCCAGCGTTTTCATGAAGGCGGGGCGGGCCTGCGCCCAGTAGCGGTCCTTCTGCCCGGAATAGCGCGCGGCCAGCTGCGGCCCCTGACGGCGCAGGAAGGCATCGGCGGGCAGGGAGGGGGCGCAGCGCTTGGCGGTGCCGTTGATGGCCTGCGGCAGGGCATAGGCGATCAGCGCGGTCGCCTCCTTCTTGGTGATGCACACCGGCTCGGCGGCCATGGCGAGGCCGGGCGTCATGCTGGCCGCGAAGGCGATGGTCCTGACGAATGCGTGCATGAAAAATAGTCCTGTTCTAAAGCCGGATCAGGCTGACGGCGGCCTGTGCGGCGATGCCTTCGCGTCTTCCGGTGAAACCCAGCCTCTCGGTGGTGGTTGCCTTCACGCTGATGGCGGCGATGTCAACGCCGAGCACTTGCGCAAGCCGCGCGCGCATGGCCTCGCGGTGCGGGCCGATCTTGGGCGCTTCGCAGATGATCGTCACGTCCGCATTGCCCAAGCCGTAGCCCGCCTCCGCCACCAGCTTCCCGGCATGGGCGAGGAAGCGGTCGGAGGCCGCGCCTTTCCACTGCGGGTCGCTGGGCGGGAAGTGCTGGCCGATATCGCCGGCCCCCACCGCGCCAAGCATCGCATCGACCAGCGCATGGATCGCCACGTCGGCGTCGCTATGGCCGGAAAGGCCGTGGGTATGCGCGATGCGCACGCCGCAGAGCCAAAGCTCCTCGCCTTCCTCCAGCGCGTGGACGTCATAGCCGGTGCCCACCCGCACCAGCGGCTGCGAGGGAGCGAAGTCGGCGGCGTAAGTCAGCTTGTGCAAAATTTCGTCCCCTTCGACGAAGGCGATTTCCATGCCGCAGGCCTGCGCCACTTGCGCATCGTCCCCGGCGGCGAGAGCGCCGTCCCATTCACGGTGAGCGGCGAGAATTTCCTCGAAACGGAACGCCTGCGGGGTCTGTACCCGGCGCAGATCCTCGCGCCGGGCCGGAGCGCCCATGATATCGCCGTGTTCCGCGTGGGCGAGGCTGTCGACCACCGGCAGCACCGGGATCGCGCCCCGGTGACGCTCCAGCGCCTCGATCAGCCGCGCGACGACCTCAGCGGGCAGCAGCGGCCGGGCGGCGTCATGGATCAGCACGCTGTCCGGCGCGGCCCCGACCAGCACTTCAAGCCCAAGCCGCACCGATGCCTGCCGCGTCGGCCCGCCTGCGGTAAATTGCACCCCGGCGATCCCCGCCAGAGCCTCACGCGCGATTGCATCGGCGCCTTGCGGAATGACCACCAGGATCGGCGAACAACCCGCCGCCGCCAGCGCCTCCACCGAATGGCGGACCACCGGCTTGCCGCGCCACAAAGCGAACTGCTTGGGCACCGGTTGACCGGCGCGAAGGCCTTGCCCGGCAGCGACGACCAGCGCGGCAACGGCTGCCACCGCGCGCTCTCCCGTAGGTTTCGGGGCTTCTGAAACGAATTGCGACATTGTTCTCGCCGGTAATCGCTTGCCCGCACAAGGGCAATCCACTATGCGCTGCCTGTTTTTTAGGCAGTATTGCGCGAACCATGACTCACTTGCCCAATCCCCCGGCACTAAAGCCCATTCAGGTCGGTCCCGTGACGATCGACTGTCCGGTCGTGCTCGCGCCGATGACGGGCGTATCGGACCTGCCGTTCCGCAGGATGGTGCGCGGCTTCGGCTCGGGCCTCAACGTCACCGAGATGATCGCCAGCCCGGCGGCCATCCGCGAGACGCGGGTATCACTGCAAAAGGCGATGTGGGACGTGATCGAGGAACCCGTCGCGATGCAGCTTGTCGGCTGCGATCCCGAGCAGATGGCCGAAGCCGCCAAGCTGGTCGAAGGGCAGGGCGCTGCCATCATCGACATCAACATGGGTTGCCCGGTGCGCAAGGTCGTCAATGGCGACGCCGGTTCCGCGCTGATGCGCCAGGTGCCGTTGGCGACCAAGCTGATCGAGGCCACCGTGAAGGCGGTGAAGGTTCCGGTCACCGTGAAGATGCGCATGGGCTGGTGCCACGACAGCCTCAATGCTCCCGAACTCGCGCGGATCGCCGAGGATCTGGGCGCACAGATGATTACCGTCCACGGCCGCACCCGCAACCAGATGTACAAGGGCGAGGCCGACTGGGCCTTCGTGCAGAGCGTGAAGGACGCGGTTTCGATTCCGGTCATCGTCAACGGCGACATCTGCACGGTGGAGGATGCCTCCAAGGCGCTGGAACAGTCCGGCGCGGATGGCCTCATGATCGGACGCGGCGCTTACGGCCGCCCGTGGTTCCTTGCGCAGGTGATGCAATGGTGGCGCGGCGCCGAAGTCGCTGCCGATCCCACCATCAGCGAGCAGTACGAAATCATGCGCGCTCACTACGAGGACATGCTGGCTCATTACGGCGCCGACACCGGCGTGCGCATGGCCCGCAAGCACCTTGGCTGGTATATCAAGGGCGTGCGCGGTTCTGCCGAGTTCAGAAACAAGGTGAACTTCATCAGCGATCCCGATGAAGTCCTTCGCGAACTCGCGGAGTTTTACGCGCCGTACCGCGACGGCGGCGATGCGGCTGACGGGCAGCTTCACGCCGCATGAGCCTGGCCCCGGGCACGCCCGTTCCCGAAGCCCAGCGGCTGCTCGCCAGCCTGCCGCAAGCTGTCGTGCTGCTCGAACCGGGGCTGAAGATCGCCTCGCTCAACCCAGCGGCGGAACAGTTCTTCGGCCAGTCCGCACGCCGGCTTATCGGCGTTCCCCTGCGTGAGATCGTGTCGATTTCCGACCGCCGTCTGGTCGACCGTCTCGACGATTACGAAACCCCGGTTTCCGCGCGCGAAGTCGTCGTCGAACTCAAGGGCAAGGGCGCGCGCCGGGTCGACATCAACGTGGCGCCGGTGGCGGACACACCGGGCTGGCGGCTGCTGACCATTCACGACAACACCGCCGCCGATGCATTGGGCGACGATTCCGGCGGCCCGGACAACGCAGTTCTGCGCGGCCCCGAGATCATGGCGCACGAGATCAAGAACCCGCTCGCCGGCATTCGCGGCGCGGCGCAGCTTCTTGCCCGCAAGCTGGATGACCGGGACCGCGCGCTGACTGACCTCATCACCGGAGAGGTGGACCGCATAGCCGCCCTGATCGAGCGGATGCAGAAGCTGAGCGGGCGCACCACCCCTCCGGTCGAGCCGTGCAACCTCCATGAAGCCGCCCGCCGCGCGATCGACGTGCTGGATGCCGCGAACGGGGAGGGCGCGCGCCGGTTCCGCCTGATCGAGGAATTCGACCCTTCGCTCCCCTCGGTTCTGGGCAGCCCCGATGGACTGGTGCAGGTGATGATAAACCTGCTTTCCAACGCCGCCGAAGCCAGTCAGGATGCGGCCCGGGACGGCGGTCAACCGCGCGTGACCATCCGCACCCGTTTCGCCAGCGGCCTCCAGCTTCAGACCGGCGACCACGACACGCCGCTGCGCCTTCCGATCGAAGTGCGGGTGAGCGACAATGGCGCCGGCATCGATCCGGCCATGCGCGATCACATCTTCGAACCGTTCGTCACTACCAAGAAGTCCGGGCAGGGGCTTGGCCTGCCGCTGGTCCGCAAACTGGTACGCGACATGAACGGGCGCATCACTCACGACCGGGACGACGAGACCGGGCTGACGCACTTTCGCATCCACCTGCCGCTCGCGCGGGAAACACGCACCCGCGTGAGAAGGAAGCCGGCATGATGCCTCATTCGCAGCGTGTCCTGCTGCTCGAGGACGACATGTCCATCGCCATCGTCATCACGGCGGCGCTGGAGGACGAGGGCTTTGCCGTCGTCCATTGCCAGACCATCGCAGAACGCGACCGGCAGCTGGCCGAACACGGCTTCGCCGCCTTCGTCACCGATGTAATGCTGCCCGACGGCGACGGCATCGAGACGATCGGCCGCGTCCGCGCGCTCCATCCCGACATGCCGATCGTGATCCTCTCGGCCCAGAACACGCTCGATACCGCCGTGCGCGCCACCGATACCGGCGCTTTCGAATACTTTCCCAAGCCCTTCGACATCGACGAACTGGCGCGCACTGTGCGCCAGGCCGCCGGGGCGACGCAGAGCCAGCTGGAAGGTGAGGAGCCGGTCGCGGACGGGCTGCCGCTGGTGGGCCGCAGCACCGCGATGCAATCGGTCTTCCGCATGATCACGCGGGTACTGCGCAACGACCTGACGGTGCTGATCCTGGGCGAGTCGGGCACCGGCAAGGAGCTTGTCGCCGAGGCGATCCACCAGCTCGGCAATCGCCGCAGCGGTCCGTTTATCGCCGTGAACACCGCCGCGATCCCCGCGGAACTGATCGAGAGCGAGCTGTTCGGGCACGAGAAGGGCGCCTTCACCGGCGCCGTCGCGCGCCATGTCGGCAAGTTCGAGCAGGCGGCGGGCGGCACTTTGTTCCTCGACGAAATCGGCGATATGCCGATGCAGGCCCAGACCCGCCTGCTGCGCGCGCTCCAGTCCGGCTCGGTACGCCGCGTCGGCGGGCGCGAGGAAATCCAGCTCGACACCCGCATCGTTGCCGCGACCAACAAGGACCTTGAGCCGGAAATCGCCGCCGGGCGCTTCCGCGAGGACTTGTACTACCGGCTCAATGTGGTGCCGATCCACATGCCCCCCTTGCGCGACCGGCGCGACGACATCGACGTGCTTGCGCGCCATTTCCTCCAGCACGCCGCGAACGAAGGCCTGCCGCGCCGCCAGCTGACGGCGGAAGCCGCCGAACTGCTCAGCCGCCAGCCGTGGCGAGGCAACGTGCGGGAACTCAAGAACTTCATCTATCGCATGGCCCTGCTGGCGCGCGAGGACCTCATCGACGTCGATCAGGTCCTGCCGCTGCTGACGCCCGAACCCACGGCGACTGCGACCGGCATGGGTGAGGACGCCGATCACGGCGCATCGTCGAACAGCCCTGCTCACGCCCCGGGCGACATCGCCGCAGCGGTCGCACAGTGGCTCTCGGCCACGCGCCCGGCCAGCGGCACCATCTACGACAGCGCCATGGCCGCCTTCGAACGCCCGCTTTTCGCCGAAGTGCTGAAGGAAACCGCGGGCAACCAGCTGCGCGCCGCGCAGGCACTGGGGATCAATCGCAACACCTTGCGCAAGCGCCTTGGCGAACTGTCGCTCGATCCTGAGGAATTCACTCGTCGACCGTAATATCGAGTTGGTGGATTCCCTCTTGCAGCGCGGCCACAGTGCTGTTGTAACGCTGCAACGATGACGGATAGTTCACCCCAGAAACGCACTTGGCCGCGCTGGTGGCGGCGCATGCAGGTAGCTGCGCGCCGGGCGAACATTTTCGCCTTCATGGAAGTGATTTCGGTTGCCGCGTTCCTGACGATGACGGTGGCGACATGGGTCGCCCTGAACAACGGCGGCGACAAGCGGGAACTGTTGCCCTCCAACCTCACGGCCAGTCTGCTGGTCGGCACGCTGGTGCCGGCCATGGCGATCCTGGTGTTGCTGGGCCGCCGCATGGCGCTGCGCCGCGCGGCCGAAAGCATCGGCGGCACCGGGCAGATGCACGTGCGGCTGGTGTTCATCTTCTCGCTGATTTCCGCCGTGCCGACCTTGCTCGTCGTGGTCTTCGCATCGTGGCTGTTCCAGTCCGGCGTCGAGTTCTGGTTCTCCGACAGTTCGCGCGGATTGCTGGAAAATGCCAACAAGCTGGCGCGCGGCTACTACGAACAGACCCTGCGCGATGTCGGGTACGAATCGGTGGCGATGGCCCAGAACTCGCGCGAGGTGTTGACTACCAACCCCGTCGCCAGCCGTCGTTTCCAGGAATTTCTCTCGTTCCAGGTCGTCCGGCGTAACCTCAGCTTCGCCGCCATCATCCAGATCGACGGGGAGGGAAACCAGCGCACCCCGATCATCGCCGATCCTGATAACCAGGCGGAGAACAATCGCATCAGCCAGGACGTCCTGGCCCGGCTCGACAAGGGCGAGCCTTATGTCGCCACCGCGATGGACAACCGCATCGTCGCTGCCGCGCCAATCGACCGGTCGTCCGGCGTCTATCTGCTCGTCATCCGCAGTTCCGATCTTCTCTCGCTCGGTCAGGGCGAGCGGGCCGAAAACATCGTGCAGGCCTATGAGGTCCTGACTAGCCGCGCCCGCGTTCTCCAGCTGCGCTTTAACGTCGCGCTGTTCGTCGCCTCGCTGGCGCTCGTCGGACTTGCCGTGTGGTTCGCGCTGCGCTTTGCCGACAGGCAGGTAGCGCCGCTTTACGAGCTTGTCGACGCGGCACGGCGGGTGGGCGCGGGCAACTATGCCTTGCGCATCGAAGGGCGCACCGGCGCCGACGAGATCGGCCTGCTCAACCGCGCGTTCAACCGCATGACCGGGCAGATCGAAAAGCAGACCCAGGCCTTGCTGGGCGCAAACCGCCAGCTTCACGAACGCCGCCTGTTCATCGAGGCGGTGCTGGAATCGGTCACTTCGGGCATCGTCTCACTCGACGACCAGGGCCGTATCCTGCTGATGAACAGCACCGCGCAGAAGCTGCTGACCGACCGCAGCGGCGAAGTGCCCGAAGGCATGCCGATCGCGGAACTGGCGCCGCCGATCGCGGCTCTGGTGGAGCAGGGTTCTTCCGATGGTATCGTCCAGTACAATCGCGGCGGCGACCTGCTCACGCTGGCGGTCAAGACCAGCCGGGACGCCACCGGCTATGTCATAACCTTCGAGGATATCACCCGCCAGTTGCTCGACCAGCGCACTGCCGCCTGGTCCGACGTGGCGCGGCGCATCGCCCACGAGATCAAGAATCCGCTCACCCCGATCCAGCTGGCGACAGAACGCCTGAGCCGCCGTTACCTCAAGCAGATCACCGACAATCCAGAGCTGTTCCAGGACCTTACCCGCACGATCATCCGGCAGGTTGGGGAACTGCGCAAGATGGTCGACGAGTTCTCGTCCTTCGCGCGACTGCCCAAGCCGGTGTTCCGGGCCGAGGACCCGGCCGCGCTCACCCGCCAAGCGCTGTTCCTGCAGGAAGTCGCCCGTCCGCACATCGATTTCGCCTTCAGCGCCGACCGCGACATCGGGACAATCGACTGCGACCGCCATCAGTTCGGCCAGGCGATGACGAACGTCCTCAAGAACGCCGTCGAAGCTATCGAAGCCAAGGCCAAGACGGCTGACGAAGGCTACCGCGGCGCGATTTCGGTCGAGGTTGTCGATCACGAACATTCGATCCTCGTGCGCGTAACCGACAACGGCATCGGCCTGTCGCAGGACAAGGAGCGCCTGATTGAACCTTACGTCACCACGCGCGAGAAGGGCACTGGCCTGGGCCTCGCGATCGTCAACAAGATCATCGAGGAACACGGCGGCGAAATGACGTTCACCGCCGCGCAAGGCGGCGGCACCACAGTGACAATGCGCTTCGCCCACGATCCGATGGCCCTCGACCAGGGCCGCAAGACCGAGGCCGCGCAGTGACCGCCTTCATCCGCATCATCGCCAGCCCTGTAACAAACGACCTCAAGACGAAGAAGAAAAGCCCATGGCACTCGAAATCCTGATCGTCGACGATGAACGCGATATCCGCGAACTGGTCGCCGGCGTACTGAGCGACGAAGGCTACGAATGCCGCACCGCCGGCGATAGCGAGGCTGCACTTGCCGCAGTCGACGCCCGCCGCCCCTCGCTCGTCCTGCTCGACGTATGGCTCCACGGCAGCCCGATGGACGGCCTCGAGGTGCTTGATGCGATCAAGTCGCGCGAACCCGAACTGCCGGTCATCATCTTCTCCGGCCACGGCAACATCGACACCGCTGTCGCCGCGATCAGCCGCGGCGCGGTGGACTTCATCGAGAAGCCCTTCGAAGCCGAAAAGCTGCTCCACCTCGTCGGCCGCGCCACCGAGACCGAGCGCCTGCGCCGTGAAAACGCGCAGCTCAAGCAAGGGCAGGGCTTCACCGGATCGGAGGAGTTCACCGGCTCCAGCGGCGCGATCAACCAGGTCCGCGCCACGCTGAAACGCATCGCCAACACCGGCAGCCGGCTGCTGATCACCGGCCCGGCCGGTTCCGGCAAGGAAGTGGCCGCACGCCTGCTGCACGCCTGGAGCCCGCGCGCCGACAACGCCTTCGTCAGCGTCAACTCCGCCCGCATCACCCCCGAACGTTTCGAGCAGGAACTGTTCGGCGAAGAGGCCGACGGCGCGCTGATCCGCCCCGGCCTGCTGGAAACGGCGGACAGCGGCACGCTCTATTTCGACGAGGTGGCCGACATGCCGCTCTCCACCCAGGCCCGCATCCTGCGCGTACTGACCGATCAGGCTTTCGTGCGCGTTGGCGGCACCCGCCAGATCCGTGTCGACGTTCGCGTCGTCTCCTCCACTTCGCGCGACCTTGAAAAGGAGATCGCCGAACGCCGCTTCCGCGAAGACCTGTTCTACCGTCTCAACGTGGTCCCGGTCTCGATCCCCGCGCTGCGCGAACGCCGCGACGACATTCCCGCACTGATCGACCATTTCTTCGCCCGCTATGCCAACGAACAGGGCGTTGCCCCGCCGCAGGTCAGCAACGAGGCGATGACAGCACTCCAGGCATACGAATGGCCCGGTAACGTGCGCCAGTTGCGCAATGTTGTGGAGCGCACCGTCATCATGGCCCCGCGCGAAAAGCTGGCGCGGATCGAGGGCGACATGTTGCCGCCGGAAATTTTCAATAGCCGGGGAGGGGCCGACGCCGGCGCCACCGTAATGATGAGCGCACCGCTGCGTGAGGCCCGCGAAAGTTTCGAACGTGAATACCTGCGCGTCCAGATCCGGCGGTTTTCCGGCAATATCTCGAAAACGGCCGCCTTCATCGGCATGGAGCGATCGGCGCTTCACCGCAAGCTCAAGCTGCTTGGCATGTCGGAACGACGCGACGACGAAACGGACGCCGACGAAGCGCTCTGACGATACGGAAATTGTAATTAACAAGGCAGTCGCGACGATAATTCTCGCGCTGTAACATTTTTGCTACAAAAATGCCGTTTACTGCACTGCAGCAAATCGGTAGTTTCTGATTCGAGAACGGCGCCGGCAATCTGGCGCCAGATCGCGGACCGCATAAGCGGCCGCCAAAAAGAAGGAGAATACAATGGCTGGTCGAACTCTCACGGCGCGTCCCAAGCCCACGCCAGCACCTGGCGATGAGCCGGCTGAAGTTGCCGTAAACGCCGCAGTTCCGGTAAGCGCCGGCACCTCGGCACCGGCCGCGCCCGCAGCTAGCAAGGGACAGAACCTTCAGGACCAATTCCTCAATCTCCTGCGCAAGAACAAGACCCCGGTCACCATGTTTCTGGTCAAGGGCGTCAAGCTCCAGGGCATCGTCACCTGGTTCGACAATTTCTCGATCCTGCTGCGCCGCGACGGCCAGTCGCAGCTCGTCTACAAACATGCGATCTCGACGATCATGCCGTCGACCCCGGTCGATGCGCGCCAGTTCTCGAACGGCTCGGAAAACGCGAAGAAGCTGCGTGTCCTGCAGGACGTGTTCCTTTCCAGCATCCGCAACGCCGGCGTGCAGGTCACGATGTTCCTCATCAACGGCGTCATGCTTCAGGGCCGCGTTGCAGCATATGACCTGTTCTGCATGCTGCTGGAACGCGAAGGTTACGTGCAGCTTGCCTACAAGCATGCCGTTTCGACGATTCAGCCCGTGACTCCGGTCGACCTTCAGGCGCATGAGGAAGCCGACGATTGACGTCGCGACTCTGGAAGCTGAACTGATTTGAACGACGAACTTATGGACGAGGTCACGCGCGGTGCGCGTGCCCTCGTCGTTTATCCGCAAATGCGTGGCCCTCGGGGCCAGATGTCCGACCTTGATGTGGATGCACGGCTGGAAGAGGCAAAAGGCCTCGCCCTTGCGATCGGGCTGGAAGTGGTCGAAGCGATGGCCATCGTCATCCGCGAACCGCGCGCCGCCACGCTGTTCGGCGAAGGCCAGATCCAGAACATCTCGGTCGCCTGCACGCTGAACGAAGCCGAGCTTATCATCGTCGATGGCTCGCTCACCGCGATCCAGCAGCGCAACCTCGAAGAAAAGCTCAAGCGCAAGGTCATCGACCGCACCGGCCTGATCCTGGAGATTTTCGGCGAACGCGCGGCGACGGCGGAAGGCCGGCTGCAGGTCGAACTTGCCCACTTGGATTACCAGGCCGGCCGCCTCGTGCGCAGTTGGACCCACCTAGAGCGTCAGCGCGGCGGCTTCGGCTTCCTTGGCGGCCCGGGCGAAACCCAGATCGAGGCGGATCGCCGCCTGATCCGCGACCGTATGGCCAAGATCCGCCGCGAACTGGAACAGGTCCGCCGCACGCGCGGCCTGCATCGTGACCGGCGAGAAAAGGCGCCCTGGCCGATTGTCGCCCTCGTCGGTTACACCAATGCCGGTAAATCGACGCTGTTCAACCGCCTGACAGGCGCGGAAGTCATGGCGGAAGATCTCCTCTTCGCCACGCTCGACCCGACGATGCGCGCGGTTCGCCTGCCGGGTCTTGAAAAGGCCATCCTGTCGGACACCGTGGGGTTCATCTCGGACCTGCCGACCCAGCTCGTCGCCGCTTTTCGCGCGACGCTGGAAGAGGTGACGGCCGCCGATGTCATCGTGCACGTGCGCGACATGGCCAATCCCGATACCGAAGCCCAGAAACGTCAGGTTCTCGACATTCTTGCCGACCTTGGCGTGATGGAGCCGAAGATCGACGAAAGGGCCCTGCGCCGCAAGGAACAGGATGACCGCGTCATAGGCTGGGGCCGCGACGACGAGGAAGAGGAGGGGCCTGCCCCCCTGATCCCGATCATCGAAGTCTGGAACAAGTGGGACCTGCTGGATCCCGAGCAGATCGAAGCGCTGCGCGAGGCGATGTCTCACCGTGACGGCGAGACGATCATTCCCGTGTCGGCGCTCACCGGTGAGGGCTGTGAAGACATGCTCGCGGTCGTCAGCCGCACGCTGACACTGGGTTCGAAAGTCTACAGCTTCGTGATTCCTGCAGCCGATGGCCAGCGCCTTGCCTTCCTCCATGCCCGCGGCGAAGTCGTGGCCGAGGAAGATGCAGGCGAAGGCGAGGAGGGGCCGCTGCTGCGCATCCAGGCACGTCTTTCCGAACGCGAACTGGGCCGTTTTACGTCACTTTGAAGTCCCGAACCCTCCCTGTCGCAAGACGATGGGGAGGGCGGCTCACTTCAAGTCAGGCCTTTTCGGCCCGTTTGACTGCCTGCCAGTAGGCCTCCTGTTCCTCGAGTGACAGGCCGGCGAAATCAACTCCATCGCCTGCTGCCAAGGTCTCCATACCCCGGAAACGCCGTTCGAACTTGGTGTTCGCCGCACGAAGGGCGTCCTCAGGCGCGATACCGTTCAGGCGCACGAGGTTGACCGCTGCGAACAGCAGGTCGCCCGCTTCCTCCAGCTTGTCTGCCGCCGAGGCTTCATCCAGTTCCGCCATTTCTTCGCGGACCTTGTCGGCGGCACCGCTGGGATCAGGCCAGTCGAAGCCTACTCTCGCGGCACGCCTCTGCAGCTTTTCCGCCCGCATCAAACCCGGAAGCGAAAGCGCCACGCCGTCTATGGCGCTGGTCGCACCCTTGGCAGCGCGCTCCTGAGCCTTGATCGCCTCCCAGCGCTCGGTCTGGGCATCGCCCGACACGTCGTCGCCGAAGATGTGCGGATGGCGTGCTTCCAGCTTGTTCGAAATCGCAGACGCAACGTCGGCGAACGCGAAATGGCCAAGTTCCTCGGCCATGCGGGCATGGAATACGACCTGCAGCAGCAGATCGCCAAGTTCATCGCGAAGCGATGCAAGATCGGCCTGGGCAATGGCTTCGGCGACTTCGTAGGCTTCCTCGATCGTGTACGGGGCGATCGTGGCGAAAGTCTGCCCGCGGTCCCATTCGCAGCCCGTCTGCGGATCACGCAGGCGAGCCATGATAGCAAGGAGGCGGTCGATTTGCTGATGTCGGCTGTCGGTCATCTGTTCCTGCCAATTCGAAGACGCTGTTTCTGTCAGTCTAGATGAAACCGATAATATATCTTATGTTAAATTCACGATTGACGAAGAGCACTGTCAGGGCTGTATCCTGAAGCCGGACATCTGGATGACCAGCACAAGCCCGACGATTATCACCGCCCATATCGCCACCAGTCGCATTGTTTTGCCCGCACCAAGCGAACGAAGCTGCGAATTGCGCGTCACCAGGATCAGGCAACCGATCAATGAGATAACCGACATGATCATGGCCGTCTGGCTCATGGCGTGATCACCAACCCGTCGTAGGCAATATGGACATTCTCTGGAACCTGCGCGCTCAGCGTCGCATAGTCCATGCTCTTGTCGAGATGCGTCAGCACCGCCGTGCCAACCCGGCAAACAGCGGCCAACTCAAGCGACATCGCCAGATGCGAATGGGTCGGATGCGGTTCACGGCGCAGACAGTCGATGACAAGCACGTCGCAGCCGTAGAACAAATCTACCATGCCCTTCGTAATCTCGCTGAAGTCCGTCGCGTAACCGATTGATTTTCCGTCAGCATCGAAAAGCAGGCCTGTCGATTCAGCTGGGCCGTGCGGCATCTGCGTATGGCCTACCCGAAAACCTTCACACAGCCGCAGCGTGTCAAGATTATCCAGTGAAACCAATGTCGGATAACCGAACTGGCCTGCAAAGACGTAGCCGAAACGCTGGCGCAGCCTGCGCACCGTTTCCGATGCGGCGAAGCCCGGGATCGGCCCGGCGCGGCCGTAGCGCAGCGGGCGCAGGTCGTCGATGCCGTGGCAGTGGTCGGCGTGATCGTGGGTCCAGAACACCGCATCGATGCGGTGGAATTCGTTCGCCAGAAGCTGCGCACGCAAGTCCGTCGGAGTATCGACCAGGATGCGCGACCCAGCGTCGCTTTCGACCATGATGGCGACACGGGTGCGGCGGTTGCGCGGTTCCTCGGGATCGCACAGGCCCCAATCGGCTTTGCCGTCCTCGCCGCCGAGACGCGGTACACCCGTGGACGTCCCGCTACCGAGGATCGTCAGCTTCACGCGGAGCTGTCCGCGTAAACTGCCTTGGTGAACAGGCCGAAGAAATTGCGCGTGGTGGTTTCGCCCAGTTGTTCCAGGGTCACCCCCCGGAGATCTGCCACGAAGCGCGCAGTGTCTGCGGTGAACGCCGGCTCGCATTTGCGGCCACGATGCGGGATCGGTGCCAGGAACGGCGCATCGGTTTCCACCAGCAGGCGATCTTCGGGAATGACCTTCACAACCTCCTGCAAGTCCTTGGCATTCTTAAAAGTTACGATGCCCGAAATGCTGATCGTCAGGCCGAGGTCGAGCACTTTACGGCCGAATTCCGCG
>Ga0308165_1004290_pt1 | contig 14246 bp, 10 predicted proteins | sample PhyWR2_FD_201032 | JGI IMG/M metagenome (GOLD analysis project Ga0308165, IMG submission 201032) | Phyllosphere microbial communities from UC Gill Tract Community Farm, Albany, California, United States - DLSLW.R2 | ecosystem: Host-associated > Plants > Phyllosphere > Unclassified | place: USA...
AAAATGGCGGTTATCTTAAAGCAAAACGGCGGCCATTGGCCGCCGTTTAGTCCTTCGGCAAATATTTAGACTGCCGGCGCCACTTCGACTTCGGCGGCCGGTTTAGGCAGCGAGGACAGGAACGCCATGATCAGCGCCGCCACGTAGGGCAGTGACTGCACGAGCAACATGGCCACCCAGAAACGCATGTCATTGCTCGGCAGGCCATTCACCAGGAAGATCCCCAGCGCCGCGCCCCACAACAGCAGCATGATGAACACCTCTTCACGCGCTTCCGAGATTGCTACCCAGAAGCCATGATTGTCGGCATTTTTCGGCGTACGGAAGAACGGAATGCTGCTGGTGAAGAAGCCATACAGCACCGCTTTGGCGATGGTGTGCGACAACGCGAGTCCGGCCAGCGCGGCGCAGAATGCATCCTTGAGGTTCACCCCTACGGCGCGGCGGTACAGGAAGATGATCTTGCCCACCTTGAACACGAACAGCGCCAGCGGTGGGATTGCGAAAATCAGCAGCGGCGGGTCGACCCGCTGCGGCACGATGATCATCGCCGCCGACCACAGCAGGGCGCCCACGGTGAAGAAGATGTTCATGCCATCCGCCACCCACGGCAACCAGCCCGCCAGGAAGTGGTAGCGCTGGCCACGGGTCAGCTCGGTGTCCTTGCCGCGCAGCAAACTGGCGGTATGACGCTTGATGATCTGAATCGCCCCGTAGGCCCAGCGGAACCGCTGTTTCTTGAAGTCGATAAAGGTATCCGGCATCAAGCCTTTGCCGTAGCTGTCGTGGTAATACGCCGCCGACAGGCCTTTCTCGAACACCCGCAGGCCCAACTCGGCATCTTCGCAGATGCACCAGTCGGCCCAGCCCAGTTCCTCGAGCACTGAACGGCGAGTCATGGTCATGGTGCCGTGCTGGATGATCGCGTCGCGATCGTTGCGGGTGACCATGCCGATGTGGAAGAAGCCCTTGTATTCCGCGTAGCAAAGTTTCTTGAAGGTGCTTTCGTTCTGGTCGCGATAATCCTGGGGCGATTGCACCACGGCGATTTTCGGATCGGCGAAGTGCGGCACCATGTGCTTGAGCCAATTGGGGTCGACGCAGTAGTCCGAGTCGATCACCGCAATCACTTCGGCATCCTTGGCGGTGTGCGGAATCAGGTAATTCAGGGCGCCACCCTTGAAACCGGCCAGCGGCGCGACATGGAAGAACTTGAAACGCGGACCGAGGGTTTCGCAGTAGTCGCGCACCGGCTCCCAGACCGCCGGGTCCTTGGTGTTGTTGTCGATGATCAGGACTTCGAAATCCGGATAGTCGAGGTTGGCCAGAGCATTGAGGGTCTGTTTGACCATGTCCGGTGGCTCGTTGTAGCAGGGCACGTGAATCGATACTTTCGGGCGGTAGCTCGAATCACCGACCACCGGCAAAAACTCCCGCCGGCGTTTGTGAATCCACACCGCCTCTGCCAGTTCATGGGCCTCGGTGAGCAACACGATAAACACCCCTAGAGCGCCGAGTGCCAGCAAGAATCCGACCGTCAGGCTGAACCAGGTGCTGTATTGCTGGCTGTAGTCGTAACCGATCCACACCAGCACCGAACCGCACAGGAAGGCGATGAACGTCAGGAAGGTCCGGCCACGCTGGCGCAGGGCCGAGCCGTCGATCATCAGCAAGGTCAGTGAGAGCAGCGCCAGCACCACCGAACCGATGGCCAATACCCGCCATTGCGGGATCGCCACCACCGGGCCTTCGAAGTTGAATTTTTGCTGGCGTGCGGCGTTGAACACGCCCCAGTAAGCGCCCACCGAGCCTTCGTCACTGGCCTTCCACGGCTGGTCGAACGCTTCGATTACAAAATAGTTGAAGCCTTGGCGGTTGAGCTTGTTGACCAGAGTGCGCAGGTAGATCGCCTGGTCTGCTGGCGATGCATCGGCACCGCCGCGCATGCGGCCGTTGCTCGGCCAGCCGACCTCGGACAGCAACAGCGGTTTTTTCGGGAACATTTTTTTCAGGTCGCGGGCGCGATCAAGTACGAACTGCCCGGCCTTGTCCATCGGGATGAACTCCCAGTACGGCAGTACGTGGGCGGCAATCAGGTCGACGTGTTTGGCCAGTTCCGGGTTTTCTTCCCACACGTGCCACTGTTCGGAGGTCGTGACCGGCACCTTCACGGCGGCTCGCACGCGATCGAGCAGTACGCTGAGTTCTGCTGCGGTAATTTCCTTGCGGAAGATCGCCTCGTTGCCGACCACCACGCGTACGACGCTGCGCGAGGAATTAGCGATTTCGATCGCTCGGGTGATTTCCCGTTCGTTGCGTTCCTGGTCCGGGCTGATCCAGATGCCCAGGGTCACGCGCAGGCCGAATTCCTCAGCGAGCTTGGGAATGTCTTGCAAGGTGCCATCGACCGAGTAAGTGCGGATGTTGTCCGTCAGCTTGCTCATGATCTCCAGGTCACGGCGCATCTGGTCGTCGTTCGGGTACTGTTCTTTTTGTGGGAACTGGCCTTGTTGGAACGGCGAATAGGAGAAGCCGGAAATCTGTTCGGGCCAGTTGGGGGTGGTGACCGGGCGGTTGATCAGCGCCCAGAAGCCGGTGAACAAGGCCGCGATGGCGAGCACCACAACCAGGTTGAGTCCAAATTTACGCGATGACATAGCTATTTCAGGTTCCGGAGGCTGTGGAACGGAGGAACGGTCGGCAGTGCACCGAGGGGGCGCATCCTACACCGTGCTTCCCCAAGCCGTACAACAGACGGGGAAAAGCCTGATATTGGGCAATCCTGTTTCGCATTAGTTCTGACACTTATCGCTTGCCGCTTAAAACTTGCTGCTGCGAAGCCCTATAATGCGCGCCGGTTTTTGAGGTAGCGGTCATGAGCACAGAAGATCCACGGTTTGCAGGCATTGCCCGGTTATACGGCATTGACGGTCTGGAGCGCCTGCGTGCGGCCCATGTGGCGATTGTCGGCGTCGGCGGCGTCGGTTCCTGGGCGGCGGAAGCCATGGCCCGTTGCGGTGTTGGCGAGATTTCGCTGTTCGACCTCGATGACGTCTGTGTCAGTAACGCCAACCGGCAACTGCACGCGCTGGACAGCACCGTGGGTAAACCCAAGGTTGAGGTCATGGCCGAACGCCTGCGCGGGATCAACCCCGATTGCACGGTGCATGCCGTGCCTGATTTCGTCACCCGCGAGACCATGGCCGAATACATCACGCCGAACATCGATTGCGTGATCGACTGCATCGACAGCGTCAACGCCAAGGCGGCACTGATCGCCTGGTGCAAGCGCCGCAAGATTCAGATCATCACCACGGGCGGGGCCGGTGGGCAGATCGACCCGACGCTCATTCAGGTCTGCGACCTCAACCGAACGTTCAACGACCCGCTGGCCTCGAAAGTGCGCTCGACCTTGCGCCGCGAGTACGGCTTCTCGCGCACCGTAACCCGTCATTACAGCGTGCCGTGCGTGTTTTCGACCGAACAACTGCGCTACCCGAAACCCGATGGCAGCATTTGCTTGCAGAAGAGTTTTGTCGGTGATGGCGTCAAGCTGGACTGCGCCGGTGGCTTTGGCGCGGTCATGATGGTGACGGCGACGTTCGGCATGGTCGCGGCGACCAAGGCGGTGGACAAGATCGTAGCCGGGGTGCGGCGGCCGGCGGATCGGGTTAAGCAGGTCTGAGCGCAAACGCCTCCTGTAGGAGCGAGCATGCTCGCGATGGACATCAACGATGACGCTGGGCTCCTGATACCCCGCGGTGCCCTGACCTCCATCGCGAGCATGCTCGCTCCTACAGAGATAACGGTCAGCCCGCCAACTCATTCATCCGCTGCAACACCGCATTCAAGCCATTACTGCGCGAAGGTGATAGCTGGCGGCTCAATCCCAGCTGATCGAACCAATCCGGCAAATCCACTTGCCGTAGCTCATCCGCCGATAACCCGTTGACCCGCGCCAGCAACAACGCCACCAGGCCACGGATCAGCCGGGCATCGCTGCTCGCGGTGAATTGCCAGTGGCCATCGTGCAGCGAGCCCACCAGCCACATCAAGCTTTCACAGCCGTGCACGCGGTTGGCGTCGATTTTGTCCTCATCGCTCATGGCTGGCAGGCGGTCGCCCCATTGCATCAACAGGCGCGCACGTTGTTCCCAGCCCGCCGCGCCCTGGAAGGTTTCCAGGGCGGTAGCAGCGTCCGGCGGGAGGCTCATCGCAGCAACTCCAAAGCCTGGTCCAGCGCGGTGAAGAACCGCTCAAGGTCCTCGGAATCGTTGTACATCGCCAGGGACACCCTGATGGCGCCGGCCAGCTCGAAGCTTTTGAGCAACGGCATGGCGCAGTGGTGACCGGCGCGCACGGCAATGCCTTGTTCCGTGAGCAAATGCGCGAGATCAGCGTTATGCACGCCCTCCACGACGAAGCTCGCCAGTGCCAGTTGCGGCTTGCCCAGCAGGCGCACGCCGTCGCGCGCTTCAAGACCTTTGAGCAGGTAGTCATGCAATGCGGCTTCATGGGCCGAGACGGCCTGCTGATCAAGGCCTGCGAGGTAATCCAGGGTGGCGCCCAGGCCGATCACGCTGGAAACCGGCGGCGTGCCGGCTTCGAATCCCAGCGGGGCAGGGCGAAAGCGTGCGTGCTGGTAATCCGCATCCAGTACCATTTCACCGCCGAACTGCCAGTGACGCAGTTTGCTGAGTGCATCTTCGCGCGCGAACAGCACCCCCAGGCCATCAGGACCGTAGAGTTTGTGGCTGGAAAACACATAGAAGTCGCAACCCAGCGCTTGCACGTCGTGGCGGCCATGGACCACGCCCTGCGCGCCATCGACCACGGTCAACGCATCGTGTGCCTTGGCCATCGCCAGCAAGGCGGGCAGCGGTTGCCAGGCGCCTAATACGTTGGACAGCTGACTGATGGCCAGTAAACGGGTTTGCGGACCGATCAACGAGGCAGCGGCGTCCAGGTCGATCAAACCGTCGGCATCCAGCGGCAGGATCACCAGTTTAGCGTCACGACGCTGGGCCAGTTGCTGCCAGGGCAGCAAGTTGGCGTGGTGCTCCAGGGCGCTGACGACAATTTCATCGCCCGGATTGAAAAGGTGCTCCAGGCCGTAGGCCAGGAGGTTCAGCGCAGAGGTCGCGCCATGGGTAAAGATGATCTGCCCGACACCGCCGGCATTGAGCCAATGGGAGACCTTGCGGCGGCTGTCCTCGAACGCCTGGGTCGCATGCGCACCTGGGAGATGCTGAGCACGGTGCACGTTGGCGGCGCCATTGGCGTAGTAATGCGCCAGGGCGTCCAAAAGGGCTTGAGGCTTCTGCGTGGTGGCGGCGTTGTCCAGATAGGTCTGGTCCTGCCGTTGCAGAGCGGCGATGGCCGGAAAATCGGCGCGCCAGGGGGAGAGAATCATCATGCTATGAAGCCCTGCCGGAAAATACGCCTCTCCCCTGTAGGAGCGAGCATGCTCGCGATGGTCGTCAACGATAACGCGGGGTATCAGGTAGCCAACGTTGTCTGGGCGTCCATCGCGAGCATGCTCGCTCCTACAGAAGAGGAACGAGCGTGACGCTTAGTTGTGAGCGTGCAGCGCTTCGTTCAGTTCGATCGCCGATTTGTGGGTCTTGCATTCCACGGCGCCGGTTTCCGAATTACGGCGGAACAGCAGGTCGGTCTGGCCGGCCAGCTCACGGGCTTTCACCACTTTGACCAGTTGGTTCTTCTCGTCCAGCAGCGCCACTTTGGTGCCAGCGGTAACGTACAGGCCCGACTCGACAGTATTGCGGTCGCCCAATGGGATACCGATACCGGCGTTGGCGCCGATCAGGCAGCCTTCGCCGACCTTGATCACGATGTTGCCGCCGCCCGACAGGGTGCCCATAGTCGAGCAACCGCCGCCCAGGTCCGAACCTTTGCCGACGAATACGCCCGCCGAGACGCGGCCTTCGATCATGCCCGGACCTTCGGTGCCAGCATTGAAGTTGATGAAACCTTCGTGCATCACGGTGGTGCCTTCACCCACGTAGGCGCCCAGGCGCAGACGCGCAGCATCAGCGATACGCACGCCGGCCGGTACCACGTAGTCGGTCATTTTCGGGAACTTGTCGACCGAGAACACTTCCAGCAATTCACCGCGCAGGCGGGCTTCGAGTTGGTGTTCGGCCAGTTCGGCGAGGTCGATCGCGCCTTGGCTGGTCCAGGCGACGTTCGGCAGCAGCGGGAACACGCCGGTCAGGTTCAGGCCGTGGGGCTTGACCAGGCGGTGGGACAACAGGTGCAGCTTGAGGTAAGCCTCAGGCGTGGAGGTCAGCGGTGCGTCTTCGGCCAGGATGGTGGCAACCAGCGGCTTGTGGCTTTCGGCCAGGCGGGTCAGCAGGGCCGCTTGTGCCGCGTCCACGCCTTTGATGGCTTCGGCCAGTTGCGAGGCTTGTGCATTGGTGAAGGCGATGGCCTGGTTGCCGTCGGTGTAGCCCAGAACCGGCGCGATGGCCGCGATCAGGTCCGCCGAAGGGTTGAGCAGTGGCTGGGCGTAAAACACTTCCAGCCAGGCGCCTTGACGGTTTTGAGTGCCGACGCCGAAGGCCAGGCTGAACGCAGTAGTGGACATGTAAATACCTCTAGAAAAATGGACGGGCAGGCTTACTTGAGCGCTGCCGCGTAGATATCTGGCTTGAAGCCAATCAGGGTTCGGTCACCGAGATCGAGCACAGGGCGCTTGATCATCGAGGGTTGAGCGAGCATCAGTTCGATGGCTTTCGACTGGTCGAGATCGGCTTTGCGTTCGTCGTCGAGCTTGCGAAAGGTCGTGCCTGCACGGTTCAACACCACTTGCCAGCCGTGCTCGTCGCACCACTGGGTCAGGTGTTCACGGTCGATTCCGGCCGTTTTGTAATCGTGGAAGTCATAGCTGACAGCGTGTTCATCGAGCCAGGTGCGCGCCTTTTTCATGGTGTCGCAGGCCTTGATGCCGAAAAGGTGCAACGTTTTACTTGAAACGGTCAAGGAATTGCCCCCTTTACAGGTGCTGGAGAAAAAAGGTGAAGGATTATGCCATGACCGGACGGTTCTGCGGCGCTTGAGGGATAACGTGCGACATTGGTGTAAAGGTCAGACGTTAGTCTAAGCGGCTAATATGGCACTTCTATGCTGTCGATTGTCCGGGAACCCCGCTTTATGCAAACCGCCTACACCGTCCTGATCCTGTTGATGCTGGTCAGCGTTTCGCGCCTGGTCGGACGGGTGATTCCACTGCCCCTGCCGCTGGTGCAGATCGCCGCCGGCGCCTTGCTTGCCTGGCCGACCCTCGGGCTGCATGTGGCACTGGATCCTGAGCTGTTCCTTTTCCTGTTCCTGCCGCCGCTGTTGTTCTCCGACGGCTGGCGCATGCCCAAGCGCGAGCTATGGCGGCTGCGCGGGCCGGTCCTGACTCTCGCCGTTGGTCTCGTGCTGTTCACCGTGGTGGGCGCCGGTTATTTCATTCACTGGTTGTTGCCGACCATCCCGCTGCCAGTGGCGTTTGCCCTGGCCGCGGTGTTGTCGCCGACGGACGCTGTCGCCGTGTCGGCCATTGCCCAGAATCGTTTACCAACACCGTTGATGCACATGTTGCAGGGCGAGGCGCTGATGAACGATGCCTCGGGCCTGGTGACGTTCAAGTTCGCCCTCGCGGCAGCGCTCACGGGTGTGTTTTCACTGGCCGATGCCAGCGTCACCTTCGTGTTGGTGGCCATCGGCGGTCTCGCCGTCGGGGTGGCGCTGAGCTGGCTGGTCGGGCGCTTGCGCTCGTGGATGATTGCGCGGGGCTGGGACGACCCGGCGACTCACGTGGTGTTCATGTTGCTCCTGCCGTTTGCCGCTTACGTACTGGCCGAGCGGCTCGGCGCTTCGGGCATCCTGTCGGCCGTGGCGGCGGGAATGATGCAGAGCTGGCTCGACTTGTTGCCGCGCCAGACCAGCACTCGATTGCTCAACCGCAGCGTCTGGTCGTTGCTGGAGTTCGCCTTCAACGGCCTGATCTTCCTGCTGCTCGGCCTTCAGTTGCCAGACATCATCAAAGCCGTGGTCAGCCATGAAACGTCCGTTTGGCCGACGCTGCTCTACCGTTGTTTTGACGTGGTAGCGATCTTCCTGGTCCTGCTGGTGTTGCGTTTCGTCTGGGTGCAGAGCATCTGGCGTCTGTCGGGATTGTTGCGGCGCTGGCGTGGCAAGGGCGAAATGGTCAATGTGCCGACGGCGCGCTCGTGCTGGTTACTGACGGTGGGTGGCGTGCGCGGTGCGGTGACGCTGGCGGGCGTGATGTCCGTGCCGATGTTGATGGCGGGGGTGGCGTTCCCGGAGCGCGACCTGCTGATTTTCATCGCCGCCGGGGTCATTCTGCTGTCGTTGATTGCGGCCTGTATCGCCCTGCCATTGCTGTTGCGCGGCATCGCCATAAGCCCGGACGATCAGCGTCGCAACGAAGTGCGCGATGCCTGGCGCAAGACTGCCGAAGCAGCGATCCATGCGCTTGAGGCCGAAGAGGCCAAACCCCAGGACGCGGCCGAGGCGGCGCTGGCCGCCGAAGTGAAGGCGCGGATCATGTCCGAGTATCGCCATCAACTGGAAGTGTTCAACGATTCGGCAGAAGCCCAGGCACTGGCATTCCAGATGGACTTGCTGGAGCGGCGGCTGCGATTGAATGCGCTCCGGGCACAACGGCTGGAGTTGTACAAGCTCAGGCGTCATCACCAGATCGGTGACGACGTATTGCGAGAGGTGCTGGGGGAGTTGGATTTGAGCGAGGCCAATCTCGGCCAGGTCAAATAGCGTGCCTTCCCTGTAGGAGCGAGCTTGCTCGCGATGCGGTGGACCAGTCGACCTGTGTATTGACTGATACGCCGCCATCGCGAGCAAGCTCGCTCCTACAGGGGGCGGTGGATTACTTGCGACGCTGGATGAAGTCGCGAATGCGCTCGGCTGCCTCGACGCATTCTGCCAGCGGCGCAACCAGCGCCATTCGGACACGGCCGGCGCCCGGATTGACGCCATCGACGTCGCGCGACAGATAAGAACCCGGCACCACGGTGACATGCTCCTGTTCGAACAGGTCACGGCAGAACGCGGCGTCATCACCGGCTACGTTTGGCCATAGGTAGAAGCTGCCATCCGGGCGCTGCACGTCCAGCACCGGGCTGAGGATTTCCAGGACAGCGTCGAATTTCTCACGATACAGCGCCCGGTTGGCGCGTACGTGCACTTCGTCGTTCCAGGCCGCGACGCTGGCCAGTTGCGTTTGAACCGGCATTGCGCAGCCGTGGTAGGTGCGGTACAGCAAAAAGCCCTTGAGGATGTCGGCGTCACCGGCAACGAAGCCCGACCGCAGGCCCGGCAGGTTGGAACGCTTGGACAGGCTGTGGAACACCACGCAGCGCTTGAAGTCGCTGCGACCCAGTTCCGCGCAGGCGCTGAGCAGCCCCGGCGGCGGGGTTTGTTCGTCGAAGTACAGCTCGCTGTAGCACTCGTCTGCGGCGATCACGAAGTCATGCTCGTCGGCCAGGGCGATCAGCTTCTTCAGGGTTTCAACCGGGATCAGCGCGCCGGTCGGGTTGCCTGGCGAGCACAGGAACAGGATCTGGCAACGTTTCCAGATGTCCGGGGATACCGCGTCGAAATCCGGATTGAAGCCGTTTTCGTCCAGGCACGGCAGGTAATGCGGCTTGGCGCCTGCGAGGAACGCGGCCCCTTCGTAGATCTGATAGAACGGGTTCGGGCTGACCACCAACGCGTCGTCACCCCGGTTGACCACCGTCTGAGTGAATGCGAACAACGCCTCGCGCGTGCCGTTGACTGGAAGCACGTGGCGCGCCGGGTCGAGCCAGCCCGCCGGAACGTTGAAGCGTCGCTCGCACCAGGCGGCGATGGCTTCACGCAGTTCCGGGATGCCGAGGGTGGTCGGGTACACGGCCATTTTTTCCAGGTTGCTGGCCAGGGCTTCGGCCACGAAGCTCGGTGAGCGGTGTTTGGGCTCACCGATGGACAGGGCGATCGGGCGCTTGTCCGGGTTTGGCGTGACGCTGCCGAGCAGGGCGCGGAGCTTCTCGAACGGGTAGGGCTGCAACTGGGACAAGGCGTTGTTCATCGGTCGATCTCGTTCTATGGCATTGCGCCTTCATGTAGGAGCGAGCTTGCTCGCGATGGCGGTGTATCAGTCAAAATACCGGTGACTGACCCACCGCCATCGCGAGCAAGCTCGCTCCTACAGGAGGCGTGGCGGTCTTTAAAGTCAGATACTGATACGCGAAAGCTTGATATCCGGTTCCTGGTTGACGCTCAGTTGCTCGACGATCGCATCCTGCAAACGGCTGCACAGCAGCGGGTCGGACAAAGGCTGGTTGTTGGCGTCGGTGATGAAGAACACGTCTTCCACCCGTTCGCCCAGGGTCGCAATCTTGGCGTTCTGCAGCGACAGGTCGAACTCGAGGAAAATCGTGCCGATGCGTGCCAGCAGGCCGGGGCGATCCGGGGCGCTAAGTTCCAGCACGGTCACTGGCCGCTGGGCGTCGTTGTGGATCGTCACCTGTGGCGCGAAGGCGAAGTGCTTGAGCTGACGCGGCACGCGGCGCTGGATGATCGTCGGGTAGTCGTCCGGATTTCGCAGGGCATCGGTCAGGCCGTCGCGGATCTGCTTGACCCGCGCCGGGTTGTCGCCGATCGAGTCGCCGTCAGTATCGAGCACGATGTAGGTGTCGAGGGTGAACTGGCTGGTCGAGGTGATGACGCGGGCATCGTGAATGTTCAAGTTCAACTGGTCCATCGCGGCCACGGTCACGGCGAAGAAATCGTGCTGGTCCGGGGCATAGATGAAGATCTGCGTACCGCCCTCGAATTCGCGCTGGGTGGTTTCCTTGATCAACACCAACGGGCCGCCGTCGGCCGGCTGTTGCAGGATTGCATCGGTGTGCCAGGCGACGTCGCCGGCGGTGTGGCGCAGGAAATAGTCATCGCCCAACTGCGCCCACAACTGTTCGACATCGTCCGGATCGGTGCCGCCGCGCACCAGGATGTCCAGGGCAGCGCTTTGTGTCTGGCGAATCTGCTCCTCGCGGTCGACCGGGTTTTCCAGGCCGCGGCGCAAGGCACGCTTGGTTTCGGTGTAGAGCTGGCGCAACAGGCTGGCTCGCCAGGAATTCCAGAGCGTCGGGTTGGTGGCGTTGATGTCGGCGACCGTCAGCACATACAGGTAGTCGAGATGGGTCTCATCACCCACGATCTGCGCAAAATCGTGGATCACTTGCGGATCGGACAAGTCCTTGCGCTGGGCGGTGGTCGACATCACCAGGTGGTTCTGCACCAGCCAGACGATCAGGCGACTGTCCCACACCGGCAGTTGATGGCGCTGGCAAAATGCCTCGGCATCCACCGCACCGATTTCCGAATGGTCGCCGTGACGACCCTTGCCGATGTCGTGATACAGGCCAGCCAGGTAGATCAACTCGGGCTTGGGCAGCTTGCCCATGAGTTTGCTGGCGAGCGGGAATTTTTCCGACACCTGGGTGTACTGCAACTTACGCAGGTGTTTGATCAGGTTCAGGGTGTGCGCATCGACCGTATAGATATGAAACAGGTCGTGCTGCATCTGTCCCACGATGAAGCCGAACTCCGGCAAGTAGCGTCCGAGAATGCCGTAACGGTTCATCCGTCGTAGATTGCGGTGAATGCCGATCTTGCACTTGAACAGCTCGATGAACAGGCTGGTGTTGCGAATGTCGTTACGGAAATCATCGTCGATCAGGTGGCGATTTTCCCGCAACAGGCGAATCGTGTCGGCGCGCACGCCTTTGATTTCCGGCTGCTGGGCCATCAGCACGAAGATCTCCAGCATGGCAAATGGCGTGCGGCGGAACACGTTGTCGTTGCGTGCCTCGATATAGCCGTCGTGCAGCTGGAACCGTGCGTTGATCGGTTGCGGTGGCGCCTCATCTTCCGGGGCGAGGATCACTTCTTCGAAGTGCTGGATGATCAGGTCGCTGAGCTGCGCGATGCTCATGACCACCCGGTAATACTGCTGCATGAAGTTTTCGATGGCCTGCTTGGCGTCGTCGCCTTCAAACCCGAGCAGTTTGGCAATGGTGCGCTGGTGATCGAACAATAGGCGATCTTCGGCGCGTCCGGCGAGCATGTGCAGCGCATAGCGCACTTTCCACAGGAACTCCTGGGATGAGGCCAGCAGCGAGTTCTCGCTTTCCACCAGGAAGCCTTCGCCAGCCAGCGCTCGAAGGTTCAGGGTGCCGTATTGGCGACGCGCCACCCACAAAATGGTCTGGATATCGCGCAGGCCGCCGGGCGAGCCCTTGACGTTCGGTTCCAGATTGTATTCGGTGTCGAAGTACTTGTGATGGCGGGCCTTCTGTTCGGCATGCTTGGCCAGAAAGAAGTCCTTGCTCGGCCACATGTGCTCGGTGCTGGTGACATCCAGCATGCGTTGGCGCAAACGCTCGGGGCCAGCAATCGTGCGGCTTTCCATCAGGTTGGTGATAACCGTCAGGTCGGCGCGTGCCTCGATGGCGCATTCGTCGACGGAGCGAACGCTTTGACCGACTTCCAGGCCGATGTCCCACAATAGCGTGAGAAAACGCTCGATGGAGTCCCTGAAAACTTCGTGGTCGGCACTGTCCAGCAGGATCAGTAAATCGATATCGGAATAGGGGTGCAGCTCGCCTCGACCGTAGCCGCCAACCGCGACCAGCGCGATATCGGCGTCTTCACTCCAGTCGAACTGCTCCCAGGCCTTTTGCAGGATGTTATCGACGAACCAGGCACGATCCTCGATCAGCCGGCGAATCTCCCGACCTGCACGAAAACGCCCGTCGAGTACCTCGCGAGCCTGGCGGATCGCCTTCTTGAAAGCCGCGATCGGGCTGGACTTCAGGGCCAGTTCAGCCTGGAACTGGCCACGGTCGAAGAGTTCGGGGTCCACCTGCGGCATCGATTGGCTTTCCTTTCTATAAAGGCTGTCTATAAAGGCTGTCTATTGAGGCTGGGAGGGATCAGCCGGAAACGCGGGCGATGGTGTCATCGCTGCGCAGGGTGAAGATCTCGTAGCCGGTCTCGGTCACCAGCAGGGTGTGTTCCCACTGGGCGGAGAGCTTGCGGTCCTTGGTGATCGCAGTCCAGCCATCGCCCAGCACCTTGGTGTCGGCCTTGCCCTGGTTGATCATCGGCTCGATGGTGAAGGTCATGCCCGCTTGCAGTTCCATGCCGGTGCCCGCACGGCCGTAGTGCAGGATCTGCGGCTCTTCGTGGAACACCTTGCCAATGCCGTGGCCACAGAACTCGCGAACCACCGAGAAGCCGTTCTTTTCGGCGTGCTTCTGAATGACTTCACCGATGTCGCCCAGGCGGCAGCCAGGTTTCACGATCTCGATGGCCTTGTACATGCATTCCTGGGTCACTTGCGACAGGCGCTCCGCCCACACCGGTACGGTGCCGACGTGGAACATGCGGCTGGTGTCGCCGTGGTAGCCGTCCTTGATAACAGTGACGTCGATGTTCAGCGTGTCGCCATCCTTCAGCGGCTTCTCGTTGGGGATGCCGTGGCAGACCACATGGTTGATCGAAGTGCAGATCGACTTCGGGTAGCCCTTGTAGTTGAGCGGGGCGGGAATGGCCTGCTGCACATTGACGATGTAGTCGTGGCAGATGCGGTCCAGTTCCTCGGTGGTGATGCCCGGCTTGACGTGCTCGGCAATCATTTCCAGCACATCGGCGGCCAGTTTGCCGGCGACACGCATTTTTGCGATGTCCTCGGGGGTTTTGAGGGTAACGGTCATACAGGCTCTCTCTACGCTCGATGGCGCTTGCTAACACGGAATGGGCAATGTGCGATGAAGTCCGCTGCCCTGAAAAACCCGATTCTACCAGACGATCAGCGCAAACCTGCGTCTGAGTAAATCGCATCTCTTTATAGATAGGCGCATTCCTGAGCGATTCCAAGGGGCTGCGAGCGGGTGCGCGTCAGGAATCGAGAATCCGGGTTCCGTTTTTGCAAGGCTTGTGATATAAAATGCGCCGCTTTCCGGGGATACCCCGAAAGGCTTAAATCCACACACGTGTCGACACGATGACCTGGGTGCCTTCAGCTGATGCTGCTGGTTGGTCATTGGGATACGTGGAGGCCAAACCCGACTTATTAAGGAACTATCATGTCCCAAGTCAACATGCGCGATATGCTGAAGGCCGGTGTGCACTTCGGTCACCAGACCCGTTAC
>Ga0308165_1004294_pt1 | contig 14241 bp, 12 predicted proteins | sample PhyWR2_FD_201032 | JGI IMG/M metagenome (GOLD analysis project Ga0308165, IMG submission 201032) | Phyllosphere microbial communities from UC Gill Tract Community Farm, Albany, California, United States - DLSLW.R2 | ecosystem: Host-associated > Plants > Phyllosphere > Unclassified | place: USA...
TGCTTGTCGTTCATGTACTCTTCTTCGGGCATGGCCAGGACTTCAGCGTCGGTCAGCTCTTCCGCAGATTTGGTCTTCCAGTTGTTTGCCAATTGAGGATCTTTCTTTGCAGCAATCAATGAAGGCGCTTGCATGGTTGTGGGCATGGTGTTGATGTAGCTGGCTTTGGCGGCATCGAAGGCTGCGGCCGGGGCCATGGAGGGCACGGTCAATTGGGTCAACCGAGCGGACGGGCGGGTGCTGCGGGCAAGGCCGCCGCCGCCGGCGGCAACGACCGCAGAAGGCAAGGATTGGGGCTCGGCTTTGGCCTCGGCCACCTTCGCGACCTGGGTAGCGGTCTTGGCAGATACTTTCGCTGCAGCTCTTTTGGCGGCAGCGGGTTTGGCTACTGCATTCACTTTGCGGGTTTCAGCATTCACTTCCAGTCTCCTCTCGGTACGCCCAGCCCCTGGCAGGGGAACAAGTCCCAGGGGGGACTTGCCATCCGGGTTCTCTTTAGGGGCGCGATTGTATCGACCGCAAGCGAAGGACAACGCAACGTTGCATATATCCCACATACGGGTAATCCACATAACGCTGTCATTTGCTCTCAAATCCCGTCAAAAAAAGGCATTTTCCTACAAGATTATTCCACCCGGGGCGCCGGAAATGCGCGCCCTGAACGTCACACCAGGCACTGATCCAGGCCGGAGCGCAGGATGTCCTGGGGCAGGTCGATGCCGATGAAAACCATCTTGCTCTGGCGCTTTTCGGCGTCGTCCCAGGCGGGCCCCAGGTCGCTGCCCATCAACTGGTGCACGCCCTGGAAAATCACCTTGCGCTCGGTGCCCTGCATGTTCAGCACCCCCTTGTAGCGCAGCATCTTGGGGCCGTAGATGTTGACGATGGCGCCCAGGAAATCCTCGAGCTTCGCCGGATCAAACGCACGGTCCGCACGGTAGACGAAGCTTTTCACATCGTCATCGTGGTGATGGTGGTGGACGTGGTTGCAGGCCTCGCCCGCAGCGTGGTCGTGGCCCGCATGGGCGTCATGGCCGTGGTCGTCGTGTGCGCAATGGCCGTGATCGTGGTCGCAATCCTCATGGCCCGCATGCGCATGGTCGTGCGCGTGGCCGTCGTCTTCCTTGAGGAAGTCGGGGTCGATGTCGAGCTTGGCATTGAGGTTGAAACCGCGCAGGTCTAGCACCTGGCTCAGCGGCACGGCGCCGAAATGCACGGCTTGGATGGGCGCGCGCGGGTTCATGTGCTTGAGGCGGTGGATCAACGCCTGCTGCTCCTCGTCGCTGACCAGGTCGGTCTTGGACAGGAAGATCTGGTCGGCAAAGCCCACCTGGCGGCGCGCTTCCTGGCGGGTGTCGAGCTGCTGGCCGGCGTGCTTGGCGTCGACCAGCGTGATGATGGAATCGATCAGATAGGACTCGGCGACCTCGTCGTCCATGAAGAAAGTCTGGGCCACGGGTCCGGGGTCGGCGACGCCGGTGGTCTCGATGATGATGCGGTCGAACTCCACCATTCCCTTGCGGCGCTTGGCGGCCAGCAGTTGCAGTGTCTCGCGCAGGTCCTCGCGGATGGTGCAGCAGATGCAGCCGTTGCTCATCTGCACGATCTGTTCCTTGGACTCCGTCTTGAGGATGTCGGAATCGATGTTTTCTTCACCGAACTCGTTTTCAATCACGGCGATCTTCTGGCCATGGGCTTCGCTGAGCACGCGCTTGAGCAGCGTGGTCTTGCCCGAGCCCAGGAAGCCCGTGAGGATGGTGACAGGAATGAGAGACATGGAATCGCCTAGAAAGTAAATGCTCAACGCGCGCCGGACACAGGCGCCTGCGCGCCCCGCAGGAGCGCAGGCCCTGCCTGAAACAGGGAATATGGGGAGTTTAGCGGCGGATTCAAGGGCTGCCGATACCCGCCGGGCGCAAGGCCACGCGGCATGCGGACGCCCCCGTCTTCCCCTGCAGCGCCGGGAGAAGGTGCTAGCGCGCCGGGTCTATCAGCTGGCGCAGCGCCCCGCTCCACAGCGCATGGGCGGGCCCGGTGGCGGTGTGGCCGTACGGCGTCTGCATCTCCACATAGCGCAGCCCCCGGCCCACCCCCGCCAAGTCGGAACTGTGGCTGGCGTTGGGCGGAAACAGCGTGTCCGTGCTGGCAATGACATGCAGTACATCGGCGCGGATCTGCGGCAGACGGGCGCGCACATCGAAAGCCAGTCCGGCCTTGAGCAGCAGCACCAGCGCGCCCGGATCGAACTCGCGCGCCCAGCTGTCGGCCATGGCTTCGATGCGCAGCGCGCGCGCCGCCGCATCCAGGCCCTGGTCCTCGAGTACCGCGTCCATGCCGTAGGTCATCAGCGTCTCTATGCGCAGCGCCCGCAGCGTGGCACGCATCTGCCCTGGCTGCGGATAGGCGCTGGCGCGCCAGGCGAAGTCGGCGCCAAGCCGCGCCTGCAGCGCGCCCAGGTCCGTGTAGGCATTGCGCGCAAAGACCGGTCCCGAGGCAATGACGCCGATGGCGTCGACCATGTCGGCGTGGTCCAGCGCCCATTGCAGCGCCTGGAAACCGCCATACGAAGGGCCGACAACGGCGCGCAGGTGGCGCACGCCCAGGCGTTCGAGCAGCCGGCGCTGGACCCCGACGATGTCGGCAAAACCGATGTCGGGAAAATCGTGGCCGTACGGTCTGCCGCTGCGCGGATCGATGCTGGCCGGCCCAGTCGTTCCATAGCTCGAGCCCAGGATGTTGGAGCAAACGACAAAGAAGCGGTCGGTATCGAGCGGCTTGCCCGACCCGATCAAGGGCGCCCAGGAGCCTTCGGCCACGCCCGCGCCATGGGCCAGCATCCGATGGCTGGCCGTGTAACCGTGGGTGACCAGAATGGCGTTGCGCCCGTCGGCGGCCAGCGTGCCATAGGTCGCGTAGGCCACATCGACCTGCGGCAGGACCAAGCCACTGCCCAGCTGAAACAGGCCTATGGATGCGCGCGCATCGGGTTCATTGACAGGGTGGATCATTTGCCTGTCTCAGTCGGCGCTGATGTTGGAGTCGCGAATGATGCGCAGCATCCTGGCGGTGTCGCTGCGCACAAAGGCATCGAATTCGGCCGGCGCCATGCTGGGAACCACCCAGCCGTCGGCCTCGAGGCTGGCGCGGATTTCCGCGCGCTGCAGCGCCGCCTGGACCACGGCGCGCAGCTTGTCCACCACCGGCGGCGGCGTTCCCCTGAGAGCCGCAACCCCGCCCCAGGACATGGCCACCACATCGCCGTAGCCGGCCTCGACGAACGTCGGAACATTCGGATAAGCGGGATTCCTTTGCGCGCTGGACACGGCCAGGGCCTTGAGCTTGCCGGCCTTGATGTAGGGCAAGGCGGCGTCCTGATTGATGGGCATCAGCGGCGTCACTCCCGCCAGAACGTCCTGCAATGCCGGGGCGCCGCCTTTGTACGCGACATGCGTGAAGCGGATATTGGCGGCGTGCTGGAACATTTCCATCGTGAGATGGCCCGAAGTGCCCACGCCGCCACTGGCGAAGTTGATCGCACCCGGCTCGGCCTTGGCGCGCGCGACCAGCTGCGCGAGGTTGTCCGCGGGAAACTCCGGTCGCGCGACCAGCACGTTGGGGCCGAACACCAGTGGTGCCACCTGGATGAAGTCCTTCAAGAAATCATATTTGAGCTTGTAGAGACCGGCGCCAATCGAGTTGAAGACGCCGCTGAGCAGCAGCGTGTAGCCGTCGGGGGCTGCGCTGGCCACCGCGGCCGTGCCCAGCGTGCTGCCCGCGCCGGCGCGGTTCTCGACCACCAGCGGCTGGCCCAGCGCCTTGAGGAAATCCGGCGCCAGCATGCGCCCCAGGCGATCCGACGCGCCACCTGCTGTGGCCGGCACGATCAGCTTCACGGGCCTGGACGGCCAGGGGGCGGGCTGGCCACGGCCGATTGACGGCAGGGTGGCGAGGCCGGCGGCCAGGGCGGTCACGAAGGCGCGGCGATCTTGAAGCTGCATGTCTGTCTCCTTTGAAAATCTATGGTACCGGTACCATAGCGGCGCGAGACAGAAAATCCCGTAGGGGTTTGCACGGGCTCAGGTCGTGTGCCGGGTGATGATGGAAAAGCCGGTGTCCTCGGCCACAGCCGCGCGCGGCTGGCCGTCAAGGCGTGCCAGGATGCACTCGGCGGCGCGCTGCCCTATTGCGCCGCCATGCAGACGTATCGAGGAAAGCGCGGGCTCGAGGTCGGCGGCAAACGGCAGATCGCCGACGCCCAATATCGCCAGATCGCGCGGCACGCTGAGCTGGCGCTGCTGCGCTTCGATCAATACGCCCATGGCCAGCATGTCCGAGCTGCAAAAGACGCTGTCCACGCCGCCTGCGGCGTTCAGGAACTGCGCCAGTCCCTCGCGCCCGCTGCGCAAGGTGGCCGGCGCCTTGACCATGTGCAGCTGGGGCGGCGGCAGGCCCAGTTCCTTTGCGGCTTGCACAAAGCCGTGGCGGCGCTGCAGCGATCGCATGTCATCGGCTCCCAGCAGCGCAATGCGGCGACGCCCGCGCTGGTGAAAGTAGCGTGCCGCGGCGCGCGCCATTTCCTCGTGAGAAAAGCCCACCAGCATGTCCACCGGGTCGGGCGAGAAGTCCCAGGTTTCGACCACCGGCACACCGCTGGCGCGCAGCCTTTGCCTGCGGCCCTCCCCGCTCAGCACTCCGGTCAGCACGAAGGCGGCCGGCCGGCGGCCGAGAAAGGTCTCGAGCACCGAGTCCAGCCGCTCGTTGTTGTAGCCGGTCTGGCCCAGCAGCATCTGGTAGCCATGCGCATCCAGCGTGTCTTCGAGCGCCTGCAGCAGTGGATGCAGGGTCAGGGTCGAGATGGCCGGCACGAGCGCCGCCACCAGGCGGCTGTTGCCCGAGGAAAGCGCTCCGGCAATCAGGTTGGGCACATAGCCGCTGGCCTGCACGGCCTGCTGCACGCGCTGGCGCACGGCATCCGACACCAGGCCGGGATTGCTGATGGCGCGCGAGACCGTCATGGGCGCGACGCCGGCCAGCTGCGCGACATCCCTGATGGTTACCTGCCCGGTCTTTCGGCGCCGCGATCGCAATGAAGAACTGGATTCGTCGGTAACCATGGCCGGATTCTAGTACGCCGGGCGCTGCCGCCGCGGCGCACGCTCAGCGCTTGCGACGCGCGCGCGGATGGGCATTTTCATAGGCCTGGGCCAGATGCTGGAAGTCCAGCCGGGTGTAGATCTGCGTGGTCGCGATGCTTGCGTGACCCAGCAGCTCCTGCACCGCGCGCAGGTCGCCGCTGGACTGCAGCAGATGGCTGGCAAACGAATGGCGCAGCACATGCGGGTGCACCGAGGTTGTCAGGCCCGCCTGGCGCGCGCGTTCGCGCAGTCGCACCCAGACCGACTGGGCCGTCAGCCGTGCGCCACGCCGGCCTATGAACAGTGCAGGCTCTGGCGCTGCGGGCGCGGCAATAGCCTCGCTGCGCAGCGCGAGCCAGGCCTGCAGTGCCTTCAGCGCCGCGCTGCCCACGGGAACGATGCGCCGCTTGCTGCCCTTGCCCAGCACATGCGCCTCGCCGGCCGCGAAGTCTATCCAGCCACGCGCCAGCCGCTCGGTCTCGGGGCCGGGCGCGACATCGAGCCCCACGAGTTCCGCGACACGCAGCCCGCTGCTGTAAAGCAGCTCGGCGATGGCGGCATCGCGCGCTTCCAGCCAGGGATCGAAATGGCCCCCACGCTCCGCCGCTTCGCGGGTCGCTGCCCCCCGAGGGGGCCGCGCACCGGCTTGGGGCGGCCCGGCGCCGGCAGGCTCACCCCCACGCTCCGCCGCTTCGCGGGTCGCTGCCCCCCGAGGGGGCCGCGCGCCGGCGCCGGCGCCGGCATTTACATGATTCATCAGCTGCAAGGCATCCTCTATGCCCAGCGCCTTGGGCAAAGGCTTGGGCGCGCGCGGCGCGCGCACGCCGTCGACGGGGTTCATGGGCACCAGGCCCTGGCGCGCGGCCCATACAAAGAAGCCACGCCAGCCCGAGAGAATCAAGGCAATGCCACGCGCGCTGCGTCCGCCGCTGTGCATCTGCGCCGCAAAGCGGCGGATATGCGGCACCTGCAGCGCCAGCAAGTCGACCTGGGCGGCCTGGGCAAATGCCACCAGCTTGTGCAGGTCCAGCGTGTAAAGCGTCAGCGTGCGTGCAGCCAGGCGCTTCTCGACACGCACATGCTCGAGATAGGCCAGCGCCACCGCCGGCAGCGGCCCAGCCGGCTCGGCTTCGGGCAAAGCCGCACCGCCCATGCTCAGACCGAAGCCAGCGTGCGCGTGACCGGGCGCATGCGCGCCAGCGCGGCACTGGCCTGCTCGGCAATGCGCATCAGGAATTCGGTGCCCATGGTGGCGTCGAAACGCAGCGGATCGGGCGAGCCCAGCACCAGCATGCCGAACGCCGGCGAAGGCGAGGCCAGCGGGCCGGCACGCAGCGGCAGCAAGGCCAGCGACTGCACGGAGTCGACGCGCGTGAGCCAGCTCACGGGCTCGAAACCCAGGTTGGGGCCGCAAAACGGCAGCGTCAGCGACGAGGCAAACGCCTTCACATCGCTGCTCACGCCCATGGTGAACAGCGAGCCGGAAAATGGCGCGGCCACGTCCCAAACGCGGATCGCGGCCTCGGGCACGTCAAACACCTGGCGCAGGCCCTCGGTGACCGCATGCGGCAGATCGCGTGTCTCGACCACGGCGGCGAGATCGCAGCTCCAGCGGTGGATCTTCTGCGCAATGGTCGCGTTCTCGCTGCTGTTGCGCATCATCTCCATGATGCGCTGCTCCAGGCCCTTGATCTTGTCGCGCAGCATCTCGGCCTGGCGCTCCTGCAGGCTCACCGCGCGGTGGCCATGGACGCTGGTCAGGCGCACGCCCGTGAGCACTTCGGCATGGCGCTCGAAGAAGTCGGGAACCTGGGTCAGGTAGGAGGCGATGCTGTCTTCGCTGGTGGACAAGGCGTGGTCGATGCTGGTGCTGTCGTTCATGGTGCTTCGGGAAGTTCGATCTGTCCGTCAAAAACAAAAGTCGCGGGGCCGGTCATGAAGACGCTGTCGTCCTCGCCACCCGCCCAGGCAATGCTCAGCAGGCCGCCGCGCGTGTGCACCTGCACCTGCGTGTCCAACTGGCCCTGGCGTATGCCGGCGACGACGGCCGCGCAGGCGCCGGTGCCGCAGGCCAGGGTTTCGCCCGCGCCGCGTTCGTAGACCCGCAGCCGCACTTCGGTGCGGCTCACGCGCTGCAGGAAACCGGCGTTGACGCGCTGGGGAAAGCGCGGGTGCTGCTCGATCTGCGGGCCCAGCGCCGCGACGGGCGCGCTGGCTGCATCATCGACCCACAGCACGGCGTGCGGGTTGCCCATGGAGACCGGGGTGACCCATACGGTCTCGCCCGCGAGCGCCAGCGGCCAGGTCTGGGCCTGGCCCGCGGGGCGCGGCTCCAGGCCGGCGGCATCGAAGGGCACCTGTTCGGGCCGCAGTTCTGGCCGGCCCATGTCGACGCGCACCCGGCCATCGGCCGAGAGTTCGGGGGCGATCACGCCCGACAGGGTCTGGACGCGAATCACTTTCTTGTCGGTCAGGCCGCGGTCATGCACATAGCGCGCAAAGCAGCGCGCGCCATTGCCGCACTGCTCCACTTCGCCACCATCGGCGTTATGGATCACGTACTCGAAATCAATGCCTTCGGCCGGTGCGGGCCGCACGCTGAGGATCTGGTCGGCACCGACACCAAAGTGGCGGTCGGCCAGGAAACGGTACTGGGCGGGCGTCAGGCCTTGCGGGCCCTGCGTTTCATCGAGCACGACAAAGTCATTGCCCGCGCCCTGCATCTTGGTGAAGCGGATTTGCATGGTCGCCGATTATCCGCCAGTCGCGCGCCACACCCATGACACGAGCCCCCGATGGCCAAGAAAGGCTGCATTACTGGTGCCCACAGCAGTCAAAAGTTGACGGCCTATCCTTGATACTGGCGCAGCCCAGCATGGAGACAGCGAGCAAGGGCCGCCCCGCAGCGAGGCTGTCGTCCCCCTCCACCGAAGGATGAGAGGGGGAAGCGGCGTCAGCCGCTCAGGGGGTGTTACAAGTTAATCTTTTGAATGCGCGCGCCTTGCAGCGACACCCCGGCTTCGAGACCGGCATTGGTCATCACAAAGCTCGCTACCGGCGCCTGGGCGGTGTTGGTGTCGATCACGCCATTGGCACCCACGCGGCCCACGGCCACGGTGGCGTCGACACCAGCCGACCAGCCGTTGCCGTTGACGAACTTGTCAAGCGCTTCCTGGGTGTTGAAAACGTAGACCACGGCCTTGGACTGGCCACCGGCCTGCCAGCCGATCGAGGCGGCAGTGGTGCTGTAGTAGCCCAGCGTGCGGCTACCCGAACGCAGCGCGCCACGACCATGTTCGGCGCCTACCACGAAGCTGCCGCCAACCACGGTGGGAAATACCAGGACGGCCTTGGAACGGGCGACCAGCTCGCGCGAGCCGGAGACCGTGGCATAGAGGCGCGACAAGGTTGCATCGACCTGGGCGTCCAGCGAGCCGGTGGTGGCACGCGGCGAAGCCTGCACGTCGGAGGGACTGGTGGTGGTGCAGCCGACCATGGCCAAGCCGCCTGCGGCGACGGTTGCAGCAATCAACAAAGAGCGAACGGATTGGGACATCATGGAAATTTCCTCCTGGTGAAAACGGTGCCTGCGGACAACGCCATGTGTCGCAAGCGGTTGTGATGGCCAGTTTTGCACCGGCCTGAAGTCATCCTAGAGGTGTTCAAGCCATTTGTATCATCACGCATGCAGCTCAGCCTCCCGGCCTACACGCACAGCGCCAATAATCTCCTGCGCGCACAGGCGCTTGGCCTCCAGACACCGCCCGGGGTGCGTGCAGTTCGGGATTGGCGCGCATGCAACAGTCGCCAGGGCCTTCTTGTGGCACAACTGCGAAGATTGCACTTGTCCGGCAATTGCCTATTTGCCGCTCTTCATTTTTCTTTCGAGGAAACCCATGAATTTCTGGTCCCACCTGCACCATCCCCGCGCCGCCATGGTGTTGCTGCGCATCACGCTGGCTGTGCTGCTGCTGTTCCACGGCTGGGCGAAGATCACGCACGGCATCGGCGGCATTGAAAAGATGGTGACGGGCCATGGCCTGCCATCGTGGCTTGCCTATGGTGTCTATCTGGGAGAAGTCGTGGCCCCGGTGCTGCTGCTGATCGGCCTGTGGGTCGTGCCCGCGGCGCTGATCGTCGTTGGCAACATGATCGTGGCGCTGCTGCTGGTGCATACCGGGCAGTTCCTGTCCATCGGCAACTCCGGCGGCTGGGCCCTCGAACTGCAGGCGTTCTTCCTGATCACGGCTCTGGTGGTGGCGCTTGGCTACACCAAGGGCAAGTAGGCGCACTGCCCGCGCCGCGCCCTGCTCTTTTTCCTGAATCCCACGTCCATGACCCGTCCCAGCCAGCTCCTGCGCGATCAGCGCGCTCCTGCAGATCCCCGTCCCGCGGCCACGGTGCTGTTGCTGCGCGACCGCAGCGACGACGGGGGCTTTGAAGTGCTCATGACGCGCCGCTCGCCCACGGCCAGCTTTTTGCCCGGCGCCTATGTGTTCCCGGGCGGCGGCATCGACGCGCTGGATGCACTGTCGCATGCCGCGGCAGCGCGCCGCGCCGGGCAAAGCGATGCCCACCTGACGCAGGCGATCGCCGCGATCCGCGAAAGCTTCGAGGAACTGGGCGTGCTGCTGGCGCGCCATGCCGACGGCCGCATGGCCGACACCGGCGACATCGCCACGTTCGACCGCGCCGCGCCGTTTGTCGCGCAATGCGCGGCGCGCGGGCTGACGCTGGCCGCCGACGAGCTGCATGCGCTGGCGCACTGGACTGCCGACCGTACCCAGCCCAAGCGTTTCGCCACGCAGTTTCTGGTGGCGCGCATGCCTGCGGGCCAGACGCCCGTGGCCGACGAGAGCGAGCAGTTCGAACCGCAGTGGATCACGCCGCGCGAAGCGCTGCAACGTTTTGCCGAGGGCGCGTTTCCCATCATCTTCCCGACCATCAGGACGCTGGAGAAGCTGGCCCACTTCGGTTCGACCGACGCGGTGTTTGCCGCGCTGGCGCACGAACAGGTGCTCTGGGACTGCTGCCCGCGCACCGGCCTGATCGACGGGCAGGAGCGGCGCCACATGGAAGATGAAGCCGCCTATGGCGAGCTGGCCATGGTCAGCCCCGACGGCCAGGTCTTCCATCCGCTCGACTGGCAGACCACGCAGGCCGTGGCGCTGCGACGCAATGTGCAGCGCCTCACGGCGCCCAATGCCGGCGTGATGACCGGGCCCGGCACCAACAGTTATCTCGTCGGTGAGACGGCAACCGGCTTCATCGCCATCGATCCGGGACCCGGCGATCCCGCGCATGTGCGCCGTCTGTTTGACGCCGCAGGCGGCGACATACGGCATATCGTCTGCACCCACTCCCACGCCGACCATTCTCCGGGTGCGGCGCTGCTGCAGGCGCTGCTGGCGCAGTCGGGCCGGCCCGCGGTCCCCATACGCGGCCTGCCCTCGGCGCCGACGGCGCGCCCCGCGAGCCGCTTCACTCCCGACCAGGCGCTTACCGACGGCGAGCGTCTGGTGCTCAGCGGCAGCGGCGCGCAAGGCCCGGTCAGCCATACGCTGCAGGCGGTCTTCACGCCCGGCCACGCGGCCAACCATGTCTGCTTCCTGCTCGAGGAAGATGCGCTGCTGTTCAGCGGCGACCATATCCTCAACGGCAGCACCACGGTGATCGACCCGCCCGACGGCAATATGGCCGACTATCTGGACTCGCTGGCGCGCCTGGACACGCTGTGCGCGCTGCAAAGCGTGGAGTTCATCCTGCCCGCGCATGGCTATGTGCTGGGCGAAGCACGCCGCGTGATTGCCCGGCTCCAGGCCCACAGGCTGGCGCGCGAAGGCAAGGTACTGCGCGCAATGCAGGCCGCGCCCGAGGGCACACCCCAGGATTGGGTGCGCCTGGCCTATGACGATGCCCCCCCGGCGCTCTGGCCGATTGCAGAAAGATCCCTTTTGGCGCATGTGGAACGCATTCGTGCCTTAGGCTTGCGGCATGTCTCAAACTGAATCCGTTCGCCTGTCCAAGCGCCTGGCGGAACAACAAAGCTGCTCGCGCCGCGAAGCCGAGCTGTATATCGAAGCCGGCCACGTGCAGGTCGACGGCCAGGTCGTGCTGGTTCCCGGCACCCATATTGGTCCCGACCAGCAGATCCGGCTTGCGCCCGGTGCCAAGGCCGAAGCCATCCCGCCCGTGACCCTGCTGCTGCACAAGCCCGCGGGCTACACGCAGGGCGAAGCCTATGGCCGCGTGCCCAGCGCGCGCAGCCTGCTGACCGAAAAGAACCTCGCCGAATACGACGCACCCGCGCCGGTGCGCGTGCTCTCACGCCACTTCGACGACCAGCTCGCGTTCCTGCCCATCCCGGTGCCGGGAAGCGGCCTGGTGATCTACACCCAGGACCCGCGCATTGCGCGCAAGCTGCAGGAAGACGCCTATGCGCTCGAGCAGGAACTCGTGGTCGGGGTCAAGGGCCAGATCGACGAAGGCGGGCTGCAGCGCCTGTGCCACGGCCTGATCGCCGACCGCCAGCCGCTGCCGCCGGCCAAGGTCAGCTGGCAGAACGAAACCCATCTGCGCTTTGCCATCAAGGGCTTCTGGCCCGACAAGATTGACGAGATGTGCGCGCAAGTGGGGCTGCAGGTGATCAGCATGCGCCGCCTGCGCGTGGGCCGGGTGTCGATGGCCAAGCTGCCCGAAGGCCAGTGGCGGTATCTGCTGCCTTGGGAAAAATTTTAGCCCCCACGCTTGCCCACTTCGTGTGGCTGCGCCTGGGGGGGCAAGCCCCCCCATCGCGTTTTGCCTTGGGGCGGGCCAGCGGCAAACAAAGCCCCCACGCTCGCCCACTGTCTATTCGTTCGCCCTGAGCCTGTCGAAGGGCCCACGCGAGAAAAAGAAAAAGCGCCTGACCGAAAGTCAGGCGCTTTTTGCATGAAAAGTGTGAAGTCCACCGATAAGCCGGATTCTGTGCACCGCCGGCTCTCTTGCGAAAACCGGCTGCGTGACCGCCATTACTCTTGGCTGGTGGTCGCCCAACCAGCTCGATGCTACCTACCCGCACACTCCGGGGGCCCCGTCAACGTGTGCCTACTTGGTATTGCTGCGCGTAGAGATTGCCCGTTTCACCCGCACTAAAGCGGCTCGTCTCTGTTGCTCTGATCCTCACCTCACGGTGGACAGCCGTTAGCTGCTACGCTGCCCTATGCAGTCCGGACGTTCCTCCAGTGCGGTCTTTCGACACTAGCACCAGCGGCGGTCTGGTGAACTTCACGCCGCGATTATCGCCCAGCCGCAATGCCCTGGGGCCGCGGCATAAGAATATGACCAGAACGCAGATCAACTGCGCCAGAATGTGCGATCTACACCAGCCATCGCCAAGGAGATGCCATGAAAGTCGACAGCATTCTGCAAACCATCGGTAACACCCCCCATGTGCGCGTGAACCGCCTGTTTGGCGCGGCCGCCCAGGTGTGGATCAAGTCCGAGCGCAGCAATCCCGGTGGCTCGATCAAGGACCGCATCGCGCTGGCGATGATCGAGGACGCGGAAAAATCCGGCCGCCTGCAGCCCGGCGGCACCATCATTGAACCGACCAGCGGCAACACCGGCGTGGGCCTGGCGCTGGTCGCGGCCGTCAAGGGCTACAAGCTGGTGCTGGTGATGCCCGACAGCATGTCCATCGAGCGCCGCCGCCTGATGCTCGCCTACGGCGCGAGCTTCGATCTGACGCCCAAGGAAAAAGGCATGAAGGGCGCGATTGCCCGTGCCGAGGAACTTGCCGCGCAGACGCCGGGCGCCTGGATTCCCCAGCAGTTCGAGAACCCGGCCAACGTCGAAGTGCACGAACGCACGACAGCGCAGGAAATCATCGCCGACTTCCCCGACGGCCTCGATGTGCTGATCACGGGCGTCGGCACGGGCGGCCACCTCACGGGTGTCGCGCGCCAGCTCAAGGCCAAGTTCCCGAATCTCAAGGTGTTTGCGGTCGAGCCCGCGGCTTCGCCCGTGATCTCGGGTGGCGCACCCGCGCCCCACCCCATCCAGGGCATTGGCGCGGGCTTCATTCCCAAGAACCTCGACACCAGCTTGCTTGACGGAGTGATCCAGGTCGAAGCCGAACCCGCGCGCGAATACGCGCGCCGTGCGGCGCGCGAGGAAGGCACGCTGGTCGGCATCTCGTCGGGCGCGACGCTGGCGGCCATTGCCCAGAAGCTGCCCGAACTGCCGGCCGGCAGCCGCGTGCTGGGCTTCTCCTACGACACCGGCGAACGCTACCTGTCGGTGGACGGCTTCCTGCCGACCTGATCTACGGCGCACGCTACGGCAAAGGACAGCGCGCGGGCGGTGTCCTTTTTTTTGCGTGGCGTTGACCAACACCTGCACTGCGCAGGGAATAACCGACCAGCGCGCCATGAACCAGTCCCACGGCCTAACATCCGAGGTCAACAAAGGGACTGAACTTGTACGGATTCTTCGAAAAACGCATTCCACCCTATCCCGCAACCGAACCCGCGGCCCTGCCGCGCGGTTTTCTGGCGTTTGTCTGGGCCTGCACCCAGGGGCTGCGCGGCTATGTGCTGTCGATGGCACTGCTCGCGGCCGTCACGGCCGCCTACGAAGCCTGGTTGTTTGCCGTCATGGGCCGCGTGGTCGACTGGCTCACCCGCGTCGAGCCCGCGAAGCTGCTCGCCGAGCAAGGCGACGCGCTGTGGTGGCTGGTGGCGATCATGGTGCTGAGCATTGGCCTGGTGGCGCTGCAAACCATGGTCAAGCACCAGGTGCTGGCAATCAACTTCCCGCTGCGCCTGCGCTGGAACTTCCACCGGCTGATGCTGGGCCAGAGCATGGCGTTCTACGCCGACGAGTTTGCCGGCCGCATCACCACCAAGATCATGCAGACCGCGCTGGCGGTGCGCGACATGATCTTCACCACCACCGACATCGTTGTCGGCATGACGGTCTACCTCGTGACCATGATGGTGCTGGCCGCGGGCTTCGACACCTGGCTGCTGGTGCCGCTGCTGCTGTGGACCGCAGCCTACATTGCCGCCTGCTGCTATTTCGTGCCGCGCCTGGGCGCCGTGGGCAAGGCCCAGGCCGACGCGCG
>Ga0308165_1004296_pt1 | contig 14234 bp, 14 predicted proteins | sample PhyWR2_FD_201032 | JGI IMG/M metagenome (GOLD analysis project Ga0308165, IMG submission 201032) | Phyllosphere microbial communities from UC Gill Tract Community Farm, Albany, California, United States - DLSLW.R2 | ecosystem: Host-associated > Plants > Phyllosphere > Unclassified | place: USA...
CGCTGATGCCGGCCTCGGCACGGCGCAGGTCGTGGCTGCCCAGGCCGATGCCGACATAGGGCCGCGCCACGCCATCGCCGCGCCGGGTGAACAGCTGGATCACGCCGCCGATGGCATCCGAGCCATAGACCGCCGCCGCCGGGCCGCGCAGGACCTCGATGCGGTCGATCTGCGCCAGCGGGATCGCCTCCCAGGCGGCGCCGCCGGTGGACTGCGAATCGATGCGCACGCCGTCGATGTAGACCGCCGTGAAGCGCGCGTCGGCGCCCCGGATGAAGACGCTGCTGTTGTTGGCGATGCCGCCATTGCGCACGATCTCGATGCCCGGCAGGCGCGCCAGCACGTCGGCCACGCCGGTCGCGCCGCTGCGCTCGATGGTGGCGCGGTCGACGATGGAGACATCGCCGACCAGGTCGGCGATCGGCTGCTCGACGCGCGTGGCGGTGACCACGGTCTCGCGCAGGGTCGGATCGGACGGCAGCGCCTGGGACGAGGCCAGGACCGGCCAGGCGGCGGCGATGGCCAGCGTCAGGGGCAGCAGGCGTGCGGGCGCGGAACGGCGCGCAGCCGCGAAGGAAACGGAAATTGTCATGGAACGGAAAGCTCTGGATCAAGACCCTGTCCGGCTTCCCCGCCGGACGTCTGGGTGTCACGACGGCGCACGCGGCGCCGTCTCCTCGTTGGCCGGTATCCGGGCTTGCAGCGCATCCTCCGCCGCCTTCCCAGGCACCTGTTTCAGGGCGCCCAGTGGCGAATTGACGGAGGTGGCGCCGGTGAGGACGCCGTCTGCTGGACCGTTGCGGGGGCAGCGCAGGCTGGCCGTGACCCGGAGGGCGCTGGCTTCCTGCTTCCCGTTGAACTGCGCCGCGTGAACCGCGGCGCGAGCACCAACGCGGCGGATTCTACGGGAGGCCCCGACCGGCATGCACTCATACAATCGTTCTCCATGTCCGACCCGAGCACCATCGACCAGATCGCCGAGCGCGTCGAGCGCCTGCTGGCGCGCCACGAGGAAGTCCTGCGCGCCAACGCCCTGCTGCAGGACCAGGTGAACGCCCTGGCGCAGGAGCGCGATGCGCTCCTGTCGCGCTTCGCCGAGGCCCGGCTGCGGCTGGACGCCGTGCTGCAGCGCCTGCCGGCCGAGCCCTCCCACGCCCCCGTCGCCTCGCCGACGCCTCCCGCCGCGCCCTCGGGCGGCGCCTTCGCCGCGGCCAGTCGATGAAGCAGATCGAAGTCCAGATCATGGGCCAGAGCTATCTGCTCGGCTGCCCCGAGGGCGGCGAGGCCCGGCTGCGCGACGCGGTCGAGCGGGTCGACCAGACGATGTGCCGCATCCGCGATGCCGGCAAGGTGCGCGCGCGCGACCGCATCGCGGTGCTGGCCTCGCTGCACCTGGCCTACGACCTCGGGCAGCAGCTCGCCACCACCGAGGCGAGCGCGGCCGCCGCCGCCGCCGCGACGCAGGCGGCGGCCCAGGCGCAGGCGCGGCTCGAGGCCGAAGTGACCGCCCGCGCGCAGGTCGAGGCCCAGGCCCGCCGACTCGCGCGACTGGCGCAGCCCCCGGGATCGGTGCTGGCCCAGGACCGTCTGGACGAGCTCGTCAAGCGCCTCGATCAAGCCCTTGCCGAGCGCCCACATTTGCCTTGAGAAGCTGCCCGGAGCGGCCTGCGGGGCATAGAATCGTCACTGTCTGCGGTGCGCGCCGGGCTTAATATTTCCTTGTTCCAATGCTCTCCGGAGCCGGGCTTGGTACATCGCTCGACGGGCGTGATCATCTCGCGTCAGATGAACCCGAAGTCTTGCTGCCCTCGCCCACCTGAACCCTGGTTCAGGATGCGGGTCCGGTGCACATTCGCAGACACCTTCTTTCCTGGCCCGGCCGATGCCGCGCCCTGCCCCACCCCCCCCCCGCGAACCCGTCGCCCGGCATCCGCCGCGCGAGGCCACGTCGTGACGCCATGTCGTCCGACATCGCCTCGTCGAGGCCACTGACGAATCCGGTCCGTCCGCCTTCCGGATACTGACCGGCACGGCTGCGGACCGTGGCGCCCCGCGCGCGGACCGCGCGACGGAAGCGCCCGCCGGGTCTTTCGCGCCGTGCCCCTCCACGAAGAAAGAACACCATGTCCGTGCCCCTGCCCCACACCGCCGAGCCGCTGCGCTACCAGCCGGCCTTCGAATCGCTCGAGGACGACGAAGCCGAGACCACGCGCGAGCTCAAGGAGAAGCTCCACCAGATCAGCGAGATCGTCCACAGGGACGAGGGCCATGCCTATCGCAGCGTGCATGCCAAGAGCCACGGCCTGCTGCTGGCCGAACTGCGCGTGCTGGATGGCCTGCCGCAGCGGCTGGCGCAGGGCCTGTTCGCCCGGCCGGCGACCTACCCGGTCGCCATGCGCTTCTCGACCACACCCGGCGACCTGCTCGACGATGCCGTCTCGACACCGCGCGGCGTGGCGCTGAAGGTGGTCGGCGTCGAGGGCGATCGCGTCTCCGGCTCCGAGGGCGACGTCACCCAGGACTTCGTGCTGGTCAACGGCCCGGTGTTCAGCGCGCCCACGGCCAAGGCCTTCCTCGGGCCGCTCAAGCTGCTGGCCGCCACCACCGACAAGGCGCCGGGCCTGAAGAAGGTCCTGTCCGCCGCGCTGCGCGGCCTGGAGACGCTGGTGGAGAAGGCCGGCGGCGAGGTCGCCACCTTCAAGACCATGGGCGGCCATCCGGCCACGCACATCCTGGGCGAGACCTTCTACAGCCAGGTGCCGCTGCTCTACGGCCCCTACATGGCCAAGCTGTCGCTGGCGCCGGTGTCGGCCGAGCTGGTGGCGCTGGCCGGCAGCAAGCTCGAGCTCGGTGACGATCCCGATGTCATCCGCCAGGCCGTGCTGACGCACTTCCAGCACAACGTCGGCGAGTGGGAACTGCGCGTGCAGCTGTGCACCGACATCGAGGCGATGCCGGTCGAGGACGCCTCGGTCGAGTGGCCGGAGGACCAGAGCCCCTATGTCGCGGTGGCCCGGCTGAGCGCCAAGCCGCAGGTGTCCTGGAGCCCGGCGCGCTCGGCGGCGGTCGACGACGCCCTGTCCTTCTCGCCCTGGCACGCGCTGGCGGCGCATCGCCCGATCGGCTCGATCATGCGGGTGCGCAAGGCGGTCTACGACATGGCGGCCCAGTTCCGCAGCACCGCCAATGGCGTCTCGGTGGCCGAGCCGAAGACACTGACCTCGCTGCCCGACTGAGCGCGCCCGATGGGCCGGCCGGACAGGTCGGCCCGGCTCCGCCTCAGGACTTGCCGGCGCCGCCCGTGCCGCCGGCGGCGAACAGGGCCTTGTACTGCTCGCGCAACGCGGCCTTCTGCACCTTGCCCATGGTGTTGCGCGGCAGCTCGTCGACGACGAAGCAGCGCTTGGGGATCTTGAAGTTGGCCAGCTGGCCGCGCAGGCGCGACAGGATGGCGTCGGGCTCGGGCACTGAGCCCTTGCGCGCCACCACCAGCGCCACCCCGACCTCGCCGAAATCCGGGTGCGGCACGCCGATCAGCGCGCTCTCGGCGACACCCGGCAGTTCGTTGATGGCGCTCTCGATCTCGGCCGGATAGACGTTGTAGCCGCCGCTGATGATCAGGTCCTTGCTGCGCCCGACGATGGTGACATAGCCCATGCCATCGATGCGGCCGACGTCGCCGGTCTTGAAGAAGCCATCGGCCGTGAACTCCTCGCGCGTCTTCTCCGGCATGCGCCAGTAGCCCGAGAACACGTTCGGGCCGACCACCTCGATGCCGCCGATCTCGTCGGTGGCGCAGTCGCGGAATTCGCCGCCGCCGCTGTGGTCGGCCGTGCGGATGCGCAGGTTGACGCCCGGCAGCGGAAAGCCGACCGTGCCGCCGCGCCGCTCGCCCTGCACCGGCCGGTACGGGTTGGAGGTCAGCATCGCCGTCTCGCTCATGCCATAGCGCTCCAGGATGGTGTGGCCGGTACGCTCGCGCCAGGTGTCGAAGGTCTCGATCAGCAATGGCGCCGAGCCGGAGATGAACAGCCGCATGCGCGCGCAGGCCTCGCGCGTCAGGCCGGGCTCGGCCAGCATCCGCACGTAGAGCGTGGGCACGCCCATGAAGACGGTGGCCTCGGGCAGGCGGGCCACCACCCGCTTCGGATCGAAGCGGTCGAACCAGATCATGCGGCTGCCGTTGAGCAATGCGCCATGCAGGGCCACGAACAGGCCGTGGACGTGGAAGATGGGCAGCGCGTGGATCAGCACGTCGCCCTCGGTCCAGCCCCAGTAGTCCTTCAGCACCTCGGCGTTGGAGCGCAGGTTGCGATGCGTGAGCATGGCGCCCTTGCTGCGCCCGGTGGTGCCGCTGGTGTAGAGGATGGCCGCGAGGTCGTCGTCGGACTTCTGCGCCGGCGCGTGCTGGTCGCCGCACTGCGCGGCGACGTCGAGCAGCGTGCCGCTGCGGTCGTCATCGAGCGTGAAGACGTGGCGCGTGCCGGCCTGCACGGCGATCGGCGCCACCCAGTCGGCATTGGCGCTGCTGCAGACCACCACGGCGGGTTCCGCGTTGCCGATGAAGTAGGCGATCTCGGCGCTGCGGTAGGCGGTGTTGAGCGGCAGGAAGACATGGCCGGCGCGCAGGGTCGCGAGATAGAGCGCCATCGCCTCGACCGACTTCTCCACCTGCACGGCGATGCGCGAGGCCGGCGGCAGCGCCAGCGCGTCGAGCAGGTTGGCGATGCGCGCGCTGGTCTGGTCGAGTTCGCGCCACGAACAGGTGCGGCCGTCGTCGGTCTCGATGGCGATGGCGTCGAGGTCGGCCGGGAACCCGCCGCGCAGGGCGACGAAGAGATTGGCGTTGCCGGCGGGCGGCAGGGTCGATGTGGCGTTCATGGTGCGTCTGGCGGGAAAGGCTCGAAGGGAAAACGGAACGGTCGAACGAGGCGCCGGCGCTGGGGCGGCCGGCGCGAGGAGGGATGCGGGATGCGGATCGCGACGGCCACGGGTTCAGTCGAGCTTGGTGCCGGAGGCCTTGACCACGGTGGCCCAGCGCCGGATCTCGGCGTTGACGAAGCCGCCGAAGGCCGCCGCCGTGACATCCGGGATCTCCGAGCCGTTGGCGGCCCAGATGCCGCGCAGGTCGTCGGCCGCCATCGCCTTGCGGGTGGCGTCGATGGCGCGCGTCTGGACGTCGGCCGGCGTGCCCTTGGGCGCCCACAGTCCGTACCACGTGGTGACGGTGTAGTCGGGCAGGCCGACCTCGGCGGCGCAGGGCACGTCGGGGAAGGCGGGATTGCGCCGGGCGCCCGAGACCAGCAGCGCCTTGATGCGCCCGGCCTTGATGTGCTGCGCCGACGAGCCCAGGCCGTCGAACATCAGGTCGACATTGCCGGCGATGAGGTCCTGCAGGGCCGGACCGGCGCCGCGATAGGGGATGTGGGTGATGAAGACGCCGGTCTGCAGCTTGAACAGCTCGCCGGCCAGGTGGTGCGAGGTGCCGGCGCCGGCCGAGGCGTAGTTCAACCGGCCGGGATTCTTCTTCGCCAGTTCGATGAACTCGCGATAGCCGGCGGCCTTCACGCGCTGCGGATTGACCACCAGCACCTGCGGCACATTGGCCAGCAGCATCAGCGGCACGAAGTCGCGCTCCAGGTCGTAGTCCAGGCGCGGATAGACCGCCGGCGCGATGGCGTGGTGCACGGCGCCCATGAACAGCGTGTAGCCATCGCCCGGCGCCTTGGCGGCGATGCTGGCGCCGAGCGTGCCGCCGGCGCCGCCGCGGTTGTCGATCACCAGCGTCTGCCCGGTGACGCGCGAGAACTGCGCCGACAGCGGCCGGGCGAAGGCATCGGTGCCGCCGCCGGCCGGGAACGGCACGATCATCGTCACCGGCCGGCCCGGCCAGGGGGCCTGGGCCCGGGCGGTGGCGAAGGGGCCGAGCAGGCCGAGGCCGGTCGCCGCGGCGAGGCCGGCCGTGGTGGTGCTCAGGCGCAGCAATTCGCGCCGGTGGAAGCTTGCGTTCATGGGTCGTCTCCAGTCGTTGTGGTGATCGTCGCGTCGCCTCGGGCCTCCGGCTTCCGCCGGCCGTTCAATCCTTCATGAACAGCCGGTCGACCTCGCCCGAGACGGCGACCTGGCCCTGCGCCAGCAAAGCGCGATGGCGGTCGAGCCGCTTCGGATCGTAGAGATAGTTGACCATGAGCCCAAATGATTGCTTGATGCCCTTCGGCGACGGGTCGCCGGCCCAGTTCAGGCGCTCCACCCGCGCGCCATTGCCCAGGTGGAAGCGCGCCACCGGATCGACCGGCTTGCCGTCGTGCGTCGCGCGGCCCAGATATTCGGCCGCGCACTGCATCAGCACCTGACGCACCGGCGACTTGGCATCCAGCGAGAGGGCGGTGTCGGCGGCCGCCAGCAGCCGCTCGGGCGTCGGCGGCAGCGAGCCGAGCGCGTGGCCGAGCGCCACCGCGCGGCGGGCCTCCAGGCGCCCGAGCAGCTCGCCGGCGTTGCGCCCGAGCCAGGCGCGGAAGCCGGGCATCGGCGACAGCGTGGCGAAGGTCTTCAGGCGCGGGAACTCCGCCTCCAGGGTCTCGACCACGCGCTTGATGAGCGAGTCGCCGAAGCTCACGCCCCGCAGGCCGTCCTGCGTGTTGCTGATGGAATAGAAGATCGCCGTCGTCGCCCGCCGGGCGGCGAGCGGCGCGGCGGCCTCGTCGAGCAGCGGCTCGATGCCGGCGCTGATGTGCTCCACCAGCGCCACCTCGACGAAGATCAATGGCACGTCGGGCAGGCGCGGATGGAAGAAGCCATAGCAGCGCCGGTCGCTGTCGAGCCGGTTCTTGACATCGGTCCAGCTGCGGATGTCGTGCACCGCCTCGTAGCGGATCAGCTTCTCGATCAGCGAGGCCGGCGAATCCCAGCTGATGCGGCGCAGCTCCAGGAAGGCGACGTCGAACCAGGTCGAGAACAGCTGCTCCAGCTCGGCGTCGAGCGGCACCAGCCGGCGGTCCTTGCGCACGTGCGGCAGCAGCTCGGCGCGCAGGTCGACCAGGAATCGCATGCCATCGGGGTCGATGGTGATGCGCTGCAGCAGCCGCGCGCGCGGCGAGGCCAGCGCGCGCCGCAGCTGCGCCTCGGCCGGCCCCTCGTCGGGCGTGCCCGTGGCCGCCTCGTGGCGCGCGCGGGCGCTGCGCAGGACCTCGGCATCGGGCGCGAAGCGTTCGCTCAGCAGCAGCCAGATGTCGTGGCGCGCCGCGGCGTCCTGCGCCGCATAGCCATCCATCACGGCGCGGGCGTGGCGCCCGGCCTCGACCTCGCTCAGGCTCGGATCGACCACCGCCTGCAGCTCGGCCAGCACCCGGCGCAGGGTGCGCGGCGCCAGGGCCTCGCCATGGCGCCGCAGCGTGACGCCCAGGCGCTCGGTCAGGCTGCGGGGCGGCGCGGCCGGCGGCGCCGGTGGGGTCGAGGGTGAGGCGGAGCGGTCGGTCATGCGGGATGGATCTGGAAGGCTGGTGGGTGGCGGGAAAGGCGATTCTGGAGGCGGCGGGGGACCAGGAGCGAAGGGCTCGACGGAAGGAAATTCTAGGAGACGCGACGTCGCAGGCCATCCCGGTGCGGATCCGACTTTACGCACAGAGGTAGAGCGAAAGACCACGTTTTTTGCGCCACCGTGGTGCGCAGATCTTGCATACCAGTTGGCACGGAAGCTGCTGATGCATCAGGACATGTCGATCTCCGCCTCAGAAATCAGTGCCCGCATCATCGAAGCCGTGATGGCGCGCAAGCTCGCGCCCGGTTCGCGCCTGGGCGAGCAGCAGCTGGCCATGCTCTTCGGCTGCAGCCGCACCATCGTGCGCGAGGCGCTGACGCGGCTGGCCGCGCGCGGCATCGTGACGGTCAGCGCGCGACGCGGCTGGTTCGTCATCGAGCCCTCGCAGGACGAGGCGCGCGAGGCCTTCGAGGCACGCCGCGTGATCGAGGTCGGGCTGATCCGCAGCGCCGGCCAGGCCGGCGGCATCGGCGCCGGCGCGCTCGAGCGCCTGCGCACGCACCTGCGGCGCGAACAGGCCGCCATCGAGGACACCGACATCGGCACGCGCAGCTTCCTGCTGGGCGACTTCCACGTCTGCCTGGCCGAGTGCCTGGGCAACACCCTGCTGGCCGACACGCTGCGCGACTTCACCGCGCGCACCACGCTGATCGCCATGCTCTACCAATCCACCCACGACGCCGCGCAGTCGTGCCGCGACCACGTGCGCATCGTCGACGCCCTCGCGCGCGGCGACGCCGCCGCCGCCGAGGCCCTGATGGCCGAACACATCGGCACCGTGCATTCGGCCCTGCGCGCGCAGGCCAGCCACGACCCGCTGGCGCAGCTGCGCGACGCGCTGGCCCCCGTGCCCGGCGCCAACGCGGCGGCGCTCGGCCGGGCCCCGGCCGGCGATCCGGCCTTCGACGACTCATCCACCTACCTAGGAGCTTTGCTATGACCCTTACCAAACGCGCGTTCACGCTCGGCCTCGCCGCCGCGGCCGCCCTCCTCGCCACGACCGGCGTCCAGGCCCAGACGGCGCACGACGACGTCATGAAGGCCAAGGCGATCAAGATCGCCATCCCGACCGACTACCCGCCCTATGGCTTCGTCGGCACCGACATGGCGCCCCAGGGCCTGGATGTCGACGTGGCGCGGCTGATCGCCGGCAAGCTGGGCGTGAAGGTCGAGCTGGTGCCCGTGACCAGCGCCAACCGCGTGCCCTACCTGCAGACCCGCAAGGCCGACCTGGTGATCTCCACGCTCGGCAAGAACCCCGACCGCGAGAAGGTGATCGACTTCACCAGCGCCTACTCGCCCTTCTTCCAGGCCGTGTTCGCGGCGAAGTCGCTGGCGGTCAAGAACTGGTCCGACCTGGCCGGCAAGAGCGTGGCCGTGACGCGCGGCGCGATGGAGGACCAGGAGCTGGCCAAGGTCGCGCCGGCCGGCGTCGACGTCAAGCGCTTCGAGGACAACAACGCCACCATCGCCGCCTTCGTCGCCGGCCAGACGCAGCTGGTCGCCACCAGCGCCTCGGTCGCCGGCAACATGATGGCCAAGAACCCCGGCGTCGGCGCCGAATTCAAGCTGCTGCTCAAGGACAGCCCCAACTTCATCGGCGTGGCCAAGGGCGAGGACAAGCTGCGCACCAGGGTCAACGACATCCTGGCCGAGGCCAAGAAGAGCGGCGAGCTCGACGCGCTGTCGAAGAAGTGGCTCGGCCGCCCGGCCGGCGACCTGCCGAGCTGATCCCGAGACGACGTCCCGGCCATGCGCATCACCTTCGATTTCCTGGCGGTCCTCGCCCAGTGGCCGCTGCTGCTCAGGGGCGTGGCCTGGACCGTCGGTCTCACCGCGATCGCCACCGTCGTCGGCATGATGGTCGGCACCTTCTGCGCCTGGGCGCGCGCGAGCGGTCCGACCTGGTTGCGCTGGGTGGTGGGCGCGTATGTGGAGCTGATCCGCAACACGCCCTTCATCGTGCAGCTGTTCTTCATCTTCTTCGGCCTGCCGGCGGCCGGCTTCAAGCTCTCGGCCGAGATGGCCTCGGTCATCGCCATGACGCTGAACCTGGGAGCCTATGCCACCGAGATCATCCGCGCCGGCATCGAGGCCACGCCGCGCGGCCAGATCGAGGCCGCCGTGAGCCTGGCGCTCAACCGCGTGCAGGTGTTCTTCCGCGTCGTGCTGCCGCCGGCGCTGAAGAAGGTCTGGCCGTCGATGGTCAGCCAGATCGTCATCGTGATGCTGGGCTCGGCGGTCTGCGGCCAGATCTCGACCGAGGAGCTGAGCTACGCGGCCAACCTGATCCAGAGCCGCAACTTCCGCGCCTTCGAGTCCTTCATCGTCGCCACGCTGATCTACCTGGCGTTGTCGGTGGCGCTGCGGCGATTGCTCGACTGGGCCGGCCCGAAGTACTTCTTCGGCCGCTGAGCGCCCTCCCCTCCGAGCGAAAAAAAAGAGAGAAAGAAAGAGCATCCCATGGTCGAGTTCTCCCTCTGGGACATCCTGCGCAACCTGCTGCTGGCGCTGCGCTGGACGGTCGCGCTGTCGGCCATCGCCTTCGTCGGTGGCGGCCTGGTCGGCGGCCTGCTGCTGTTCGCGCGGCTGCGCGGCGGCCGTGGCGCGCAGCGCGCCGTCGGGCTGTACGTGCAGCTGTTCCAGGGCACGCCGCTGCTGATGCAATTGTTCCTGGCCTACTTCGGCATCGCGCTGTTCGGCATCGACGTCTCGGCCTGGACCGCCGCCAGCGTGGCCCTGACGCTCTACACCAGCGCCTTCCTCACCGAGATCTGGCGCGGCTGCGTGGCCTCGATCCCCAAGGGCCAGTGGGAGGCCTCGGGCAGCCTGGCGTTGAGCTTCTCCGAGCAGATGCGCCACGTCATCCTGCCGCAGGCGGTGCGCATCGCCACCGCGCCGACCGTCGGCTTCCTGGTGCAGGTGGTCAAGGGCACCGCCCTGGCCTCGGTCATCGGCTTCGTCGAGCTGACCAAGGCCGGCGGAATGATCTCCAACGCCACCTTCAAGCCCTTCGTCGTCTTCAGCTGCGTCGCGCTGCTGTACTTCGTCCTGTGTTTCCCGATCAGCCTGTTTGCCAAACATCTGGAGAGAAGAACCCATGTCAACCGTCGCTGAATCCCATCCCGTCGTCCATCCGGGCCACCCGGGCACGCCGGGCGCGCCGATCGTCCAGATCACCGCGCTGCGCAAGTCCTATGGCAGCAACGAGGTGCTCAAGGGCATCGACCTGACCGTCAGGCGCGGCGAGGTCATCGCCATCATCGGCAAGAGCGGCTCGGGCAAGAGCACGCTGCTGCGCTGCATCAACGGCCTGGAGGCGTTCCAGGAAGGCGCGCTGACGGTCGATGGCAAACCGCTGCTGCACGAGAGCGCGATGGCGATGCGCGAGCTGCGCCAGCGCGTGGGCATGATCTTCCAGGGCTTCAACCTGTTCCCGCACCTCACGGTGGGCAAGAACGTGATGCTCGCGCCGACGCTGGTCAAGCGCCGGGCGCAGGCCGAGGCGGCATCGCAGGCGCGCCGGCTGCTCACCCGCGTCGGCCTGGCCGAGAAGTTCGACGCCATGCCCGACCAGCTCTCCGGTGGCCAGCAGCAGCGCGTGGCCATCGCGCGCGCCCTGGCGATGGAGCCGGCCGTGCTGCTGTGCGACGAGATCACCTCCGCGCTCGACCCCGAGCTGGTCGGCGAGGTGCTGCGCGTGGTGGAGTCGCTGGCCGACGAGGGCATGACCCTGCTGATGGTCACGCACGAGATGAGCTTCGCGCGCAAGGTCGGCGACCGCGTGATCTTCATGCACCAGGGCCGGGTCCACGAGATGGGTCCGCCGGCCGAATTGTTCGGCAATCCGCAGACGGCGGAACTCAGGCAGTTCCTGTCCTCGCTGCACGATTGAGTCGCGCCACCCGGACGCGCGGGGTAGATTCGACGCCCCTCCTCCACCTCGACAGCGTCCTTGGCCCCGCCTTCCGCCTCATCCGCACCTTCCGCGCCTTCCGCGCCGCCGCTCCCGCTGCCGACCCGCGATGGCGTCGGCCCCAGCTGCGTCGGCCTGCCGGCGGGCGACTGGCCGACCTTCCTGGACTTCCTGCTGCAGCGCTTTCCCGGCGTCGCGCGCGCCACCTGGCTGGCGCGCTTCGACGCCGCCGAGGTGGTCGACGAGCACGGCCGCGCGGTGACCGCCCGACGCCCCTACGAGCCGCACCAGCGCCTCTACTACTACCGCTCCCTGCCGCACGAGCCGCGCGTGCCCTTCGAGCACGCGGTGCTGTGGCGCGATGCGCATCTGCTGGTGGTCGACAAGCCGCATTTCCTGCCCGTCGCGCCGACCGGCAAGTACCTGCAGGAGACCCTGCTGGTGCGACTCAAGCGCGCCCTGGGCCTGGACGACCTGGTGCCGATCCACCGCATCGATCGCGGCACCGCCGGGCTGGTGCTGTTCTCGGCCGATCCGGCCACGCGCGGGGCCTACCAGGGCCTGTTCGCGCAGCGCCGCGTGCGCAAGACCTACGAGGCGATCGTCCACTGGCCGCCCGGCGCGGTGCTGCCGGCCACCCGCCGCAGCCGCCTGGTGGTCGACGACCGGGCCTTCATGAAGACGCGCGAGATCGAGGGCGAGCCGAACTCGGAGACGCATTTCGAACTGATGGCGCCGCCCGGGCCGGCCCATGCGCGCCTGCGCCTGTCGCCCGTCACCGGCCGCCGCCACCAGCTGCGCGTGCATTGCGCCGCGCTCGGCCTGCCGATCGTCGACGACCCGATCTATCCGGTGCTGCGACCCGAGACCGATCACGAGGACTTCGCGCGCCCGCTGCGACTGCTGGCGCGCGCGCTGGCCTTCGACGACCCCGTGACGGGCGAGGCGCGCGCGTTCCACAGCCGCCTCGCGCTGGACGCGCCGGCCTGACGGCCCCGCGCCGGCCGGCGCGCCAGGGCGTATAACCACCCCCTCCCCGAACATCACCAAGGACGAATCGACATGGGCGCGCAGTGGAAAGCAAAGCACAAGGACGTGGCCGCCAATGCCAAGGGCCGGCTGTTCGGCAAGCTGGCCAAGGAGATCATGGTGGCCGCGCGCGGCGGCGCCGATCCGGCCTCCAACGCCCGGCTGCGGCTGGTGGTCGAGCAGGCGCGCAAGGTCTCGATGCCCAAGGACACGCTGGATCGCGCGATCCGCAAGGGCGCCGGCCTGACCGGCGAGGCGGTGCACTTCGAGCACGTCATCTACGAGGGCTTCGCGCCGCACCGGGTGCCGCTGATGGTCGAGTGCCTGACCGACAACGTGAACCGCACCGCGCCCGAGATGCGCGTGCTGTTCCGCAAGGGCCAGCTGGGCACGTCGGGTTCGGTGTCCTGGGACTTCGACCACCTGGGCCTGATCGAGGCCGAACCGGCGGCCGCCGATGCCGATGGCGAGCTCGCCGCCATCGAGGCCGGCGCGCAGGATTTCGAGCCCGGCGACGACGAGGGCGTGGTGCGCTTCCTGACCGCGCCCGCCGACCTCGACCTGGTCGGCCGCGCCCTGCCGGCGCACGGCTTCCGCGTCGTGTCCTCGAAGCTCGGCTACCGGGCGAAGAATCCGGTCGATCCGGCCTCGCTGAGCCCGGAGCACCTCGAGGAGGTCGAGACCTTCCTGGCCGCCATCGACGCCAACGACGACGTCCAGAACGTGTACGTCGGTCTGGCCGGCTGACGCGCCGGCGCGATGTCCGGGCACCGGCCGGGGCCGGGACACGGGCGGATGCTCAGCGCCGCCGGGCCTTCGCGCGCGGCGGCGCGATCCGCCGTGGTTCCGTCAGGCCGAGCGCCGCGCGCGCCAGCGCATCGGCCCGCGCATTGCGATGCGCCGGGATCCACAGCACGCGCGCCGCATCGAAGGAGCGCAGCAGCAGGCGCGCCTCGTCGAACCGCAGCGCCAGCCGCTCGATCGGCCGCACCGCCGGCGCGCCGGCCGGCCCCAGCTGGGCGACCACCACGCTGTTGTCGCAGTACACCGTCGGCGCGCGGGCACCGAGCTCGCGCAATCGTCGCAATGTGGCCATCACGCCCCGCAGTTCGGCCTCGTTGTTGCAGCCGACCAGCGCACCGCTCGCGGCCGAAGACAGGGTGTGACATTCGCCCCCGGGACCGACCAGCACGGCGCCCCAGCCCATGCGACCGGGGTTGGGCAATGCGCTGCCATCGCACCAGGCGGTCCATTCCCATGGGCCCGGGCTCGTCATGTCCGCCATGGAGCGCGACCGGACTGTCTCATGGCTGAAAATAAAAGCACTTAGGCATACTTTAGACGTATATAGAAGCGTGATGAGAACGCGAAGAGGGCACGTTGTTTGCTTTCGACCGCAGCAGCTCCCCTCTCGCACGCATGCCGAAATTCCTCACCCGCCGACTCGGCCGCCTCAGCGTCGGCCGCAAGCTGCTCGTCATCTACCTGCTGGATCTGACGGCCGTGATCTTCATCAGCGGCATCCTGATCAACGAAAAGTTTATCGCCATCGATTTCGGTCGCAAGGAGATGGCGGGCATCGCCTACATCAACGCCCTGCGGCCCTCGCTGCTCGCGCTGGCCGGCTGGCGCGATGTCGATCCGGCCACCGATGCCGCGCTGGCCGGGATCGAGCGCCTCCATGGCGGCGACCTGCGCAGCGAGGAACGCAGCCTGGCCTTCCGCCAGGCGGTCGAGCGCGTCGGACGGTCG
>Ga0308165_1004300_pt1 | contig 14228 bp, 13 predicted proteins | sample PhyWR2_FD_201032 | JGI IMG/M metagenome (GOLD analysis project Ga0308165, IMG submission 201032) | Phyllosphere microbial communities from UC Gill Tract Community Farm, Albany, California, United States - DLSLW.R2 | ecosystem: Host-associated > Plants > Phyllosphere > Unclassified | place: USA...
TTGTCATGGGCGACTATAATGTTGCTGAACGCGTTAAGCAAAAGGCCGCCCGCAACATGGCCGAAGCTTTTCCTGCCATGGGTGAGCCCGAAATCACCCATGTCTGGAGCGGCTATATCGGCATGACTTGGGATCGCTTCCCGCGCATGCATCAGCTTGGCAACAATGGCTGGGCATGGATCGGATGTAATGGGCGCGGCGTGGCACTTGGAACGGCACTGGGACGTGAATTTGCACGTGCGCTGGAGGGAGAGCCATTGCAGGAACTCGCACTGCCGATTTCCGAGCCTGCCCCTTTGCCCTTCCACAAAATAGCGCGGAAGATTGCGCCATTTTATCTTGCCTGGTTGCGGCGTAAGGATATGGCAGAGCCAAATTTATAAGCGAAACTATATAACATTCATGCGAAAGGTAGATCCATGAATCAGATGCCAATTCTCGAACGTCGCCGCATTGAGGCGCTTGTTCTCAAAAATGTCTATGAGGTTCTTCGCGAGCGGTCAGGCGAGGAAGAAGCTCAGGCAGCCATCGGCGAAGCGGTAACGCGCTCTGCGATTGAACAGGGGCGCAATTTTGCGGAAGAACTGGGCCGCACACCGGACCTTCAAGACTTTGCCGATATTCTGCCGCTCTGGACCAAAGACAATGCGCTGGAAATCGAAGTTCTGTCGCAAGGCAGTGATCATTTCGATTTCAATGTAAAGCGCTGCCGCTATTCGGAAATGTATCGCGACATGGGATTGGGACATATCGGCCATTTGCTTTCTTGCAATCGAGATGGCGATTTCTGCATTGGCTACAACCCGGAAATGAAACTCGAACGCACACAAACCATCATGAAGGGCGCAAGCCATTGCGACTTCCGGTACAAACTCGAAGCTCAAGAAAAAGGAGCCTGATATGCCGGTTGAAAACTGGACCTCAAACCAGCTCGACGAACTGATTGCCTTCCGCCGTGATCTGCATGAAAACCCGGAACTGCTCTATGAGGTGCATCGTACAGCGGAAAAGGTCGCTGAAGCTCTGCGCGCCGCAGGTCTTGATGACGTCGTAACGGGCATTGGCCGCACAGGTGTTGTCGGCGTCATTCGTGGACAAACCAACAAATCCGGTCGCGCTATTGCTCTTCGCTCGGACATGGACGCGTTGCCGATCCTTGAGGAAACTGGCGCTCAATGGGCTTCAAGAATTCCAGGCAAGATGCATGCCTGCGGCCATGACGGCCATACCACGATGCTTTTAGGTGCGGCACGTGAACTCGCACAAAGCCGGGCTTTTGACGGCACCGTCATCGTGATCTTCCAGCCGGCAGAAGAAGGCGGTGCGGGTGCCAAGGCGATGATTGATGACGGTCTGTTCAAGCGCTGGCCGGTCAACGAAGTTTACGGCATGCATAACCGTCCGAACCTGCCGGTGGGTGAATTCATCATCAATTCCGGCCCGATTATGGGCTCGGTTGATGTGCTTGATATTACTATCGAAGGCGTTGGCGGTCATGCCGCCACCCCGCATCACACCATCGACCCTATTCCTGTAACGGCAGCGCTGATTCAGGCAATTCAGACTTTGAGCGCACGCACCATCGATCCGCTCGATTCCGCTGTCATCTCAATCACCACCATTCATGGTGGTGACGCGTTTAATGTCATTCCGCAAAAGATTAAGCTGACGGGCACGGTACGCACGTTGCGCGAAGAAGTACGCAATCACATCGAAGAACGACTGGCCCGCGCGGTCGCGGGTATTGCAGATGCTTTTGGTGCCAAGGCAACGCTCGATTATCAGCGCAATTATCCTGTGACCGTCAATCACGAACGCGAAACGGAACTGGCAGCGCTTGCGGCTGAAGCTGTTTCGGGTTCAGATCGCGTTGCCCGCGATATGCCCGCCACACTTGGCGGCGAAGATTTTGCCTTCATGCTCAATGAAGTGCCGGGCGCAATGATCAATATCGGCAACGGCCCAAGTGCCAATCTGCATCACCCGAAATATGACTTCAACGATGATGTGATTGCATGGGGTTCTTCTTACTGGACGACATTGGTCAGGCAGAGATTACCTGTTTGATGACGCAATAAACAAAGCCGGGGTAATTTCCCGGCTTTGTGTTTGGTTTCTCTATACACCCAATCTGAAATGATTGTTTGCTGCACCAATTCTCGAAAGCAAACTCTCATCATGGCTGATGGCAACAATTCCAAGACTATACTTCTCGGTAAGCTTTATCAAAAGTTGCCATATTTGAGCTTGCGCCACCGGATCGAGTGCAGAAGTAATTTCATCTGCAATTAAGAATCGAGGTTTTGCGCCGAGCGCCCGCAAAATGGAAACGCGCTGTAGCTGCCCGCCAGAGAGTTCGTGCGGATAGCGGGTTTCCCACTCTGTTTCAATGCCAAGTGTGCGTGATATTTCTGTATCCACTGGACCCGATTCAGCAATGATTTTTCTGATCTGCCAGCGTGGGTTCATGGCCATTAGCGGTGACTGGTAGAGGTACTGAACAGGCCATGTTTCGGTTGAAGTTATATTGCGCTTGTTGAAGGTAACTTCACCGGCTTTCGGACGATTCAGCCCAGCGAGAATACGGCCCAATGTGGTTTTACCGCAGCCAGATGGGCCGGAAATACAATAGACCGAAGCTGTGTTCAGGCTCAGCGAAACGTCTGAAAAGACAATACGCTTGCCAAAGGCAGCACTGACATTCTTGGCTTCAAGCATAGGCATGGAAGTCATTTTGCGGCAGCGCACGCCATAGAGACTTTGCATAGTGAGAAGCAAGCGCATCCCCTGCCCCGCTAAAGGCAGATGTCGGCGCTAAACAACACATTTTTCCGTCTTTCAAAATCGCAATGTGATCCGCATAGGAAAGCACGGGGATCAGATCATGCGTGATCAGCAAAACAGCACCGCCTTCGTCAGCGTGTTTACGCAATTTTTCCAGAATAATGTCGCGATTGGTGGGGTCAAGCCCTGCTGTCGGCTCATCAGCGATCAGCAGTTTTGCTCCGCCTGAAATTGCCTGCGCCATCAGAACGCGCCGCGCCATGCCGCCGGAAAGCTGATGCGGATAAAGGCGGGCCACGTCAGCGCTCAATCCCACTTCAGTCAGGCGGCTTTCGATTGCTGGCGGCTTTCCAGCCCGGTTTGCGGCCCAGCCAATAAGCGCGCCGACGTTGGCAGTTGGATCGAGATACGTTGTTTGTTGCGGCAAAAGCGCTATGTCGCGGCCCCGTTTTTCGCTCAGGCTCTTTTTGCAAAGGGGGTTGCCTTGAAAAGAAATATCCCCTTTAGCGATGGCATTATTGGGAAGAAGCCCCAGAATGGCATGGGCGAGCAAGCTTTTGCCTGCGCCCGAATGACCGACCAGCGCGACAATCTCGCCCGGTGCAATATTGAGTTCAATATCCGACAGGCGGGTTATCGTATCCTGACTGAAAAAGCCGTTATACCGACGAAACGAAACGCTAAGATTATTGATTTCAAGCATCAGGTCTGAGCCTCTCTCGGACTGGTCAGGCGGCGTAATCCATTAGCGAGCACGTCAAAGCACAGCACCATGATCAACAACGCGAGACCTGGAAAAACGGCGAGCCACCACCGGCCACCGCTGATATGACGCATCGCTTCTGAAAGCATAATGCCGATGGCTGGTCGCGATGGTTCAAGGCCAAATCCTAAAAAGGTAAGACCTGCTTCATGCAAAATTGCATGCGGAAACATCAGCAGAAAGCCAACAAGCATCTGGGGCAGAAGATGCGGAAGAATGTGGTTCAACAAGATAAAGCTGCGCGATTTTCCAAAACTGCGCGACGCTTCGACAAAAGGTGCTGCGCGCACCTGTATGAGTTCAGCGCGCAAAATACGCGCAAAACGTGGCCAGTGCGAAATCGCAACGGCAATAATAACCGCACCTGTTCCACCGCCCAGCGCAAAGCTGATAAGAATAAGCAGAACAAAATGCGGCATTGCCAGCATACCATCGGTGACAAAACTGCCAATCGCATCGGCAGTTTTGCCAAGCCCCGACAGAAGAACGATCACAAGGGCGATGACCACCGAAAAGCCAGCAGCAAAAATTCCGACACGCAGGCTGAGCGTGAGACCGTGCAATGTCCGGGCAAACATATCACGCCCCATCTGATCGGTTCCGAACCAGTGCGAAAAAGACGGCTCCATATTGCGTATCGAAAAATTGGAGCGGATGCCGGTTTCGCCATAACCCCATGCGGCAACAGAAATCGCAACGATGATTGCCAGTGAAAACAAAGCACTGAAGAAGGCGCGTATGCGTCCGTTGAGAGGGATGATCGTCATGCTCCCTCTCTCAATCTTGGGTCAACGACGCGGTAAAGAAGATCGGCGATCATGTTTCCGGTCGAAACGATCACCGTCATAAGCATTGCAATGGCCAGCAGCAGAGCCACATCGCCGCGAATACCTGCCTCAACCGTTGCACGGCCCAATCCCGGCCATGCAAAGACCTGTTCGGCAAGAATTGCCCCGCCAAATATCTCGCCAATTGAAGCAAACAAGACCGTCAGGGCGGGCAAAGCTGCATTACGAACGCCGTGACGAAGGATAATGTCGCCCTGACGCGCGCCTTGTGCACGCGCAAAGGTAATGTAATCCGATTGTAGAACTTCAATAAGCTTGGCGCGTGAGTGCAGAGCGATCTGCGCGACACCAAAAAGTGTCAATGCAGATAATGGCAAGATCAGATGTTGAATGCGTTCAAGTAAACTCACCTGATCGGAAGGAACACCAATCGGACCCGCACAGCAGATTGGCGTCCAGCCAAGTTTAACCGAGAACAGCGCCAGCATCAGCATGGCCAGCCAGAAGGTCGGCGTTGCCGCAAGAAGATAGCAATAGAGACGAATAACGCGATCGATCCAGCGCCCTTCATAGGCGGCTGAAACCAATCCAAGCGCAAAGCCAAGAAGACCGGATAGCAGCCAAGCAAGACCCGTCAATGTCAGTGACGCGCCAATGCGACCGCTCATCACTTCACTGACCGGCGCGTTGTAAGTGATACTGAAACCGAGATCACCCGTCAAAATGTTGCCGGCCCAACGCAGGAACTGCTCATAAACAGGACGGTCCAGCCCCCAGATTGCAGCAATCTGCATTTTCTGTTCAGGGCCGACATAGGCCATAGCCGGTCCAAGATAAGCATCAACCGGATCAATCGGCGAGGCTTTCATCAGTAAAAACACCGCGAAAGCGACGCACAAAACCAATGCGCAAAGACGCAGAAAGCGAATTGCAATCAGATTGATGATTTCAACATTCACTCGCAGGTCCACCGCCAGTTTGCAATTGTTGCTGTTACCGGCCATCCATGGCCATGCGGCTCAATCTGGGTTTTGCCAATATCAAGGCATTTGTTTGTGAGATAAACATGATCGAGATTGACCAGCCATGCCCATGAGTTATCACCCTTCAGACCGTAATACTCGGCGGCTTCAGCCCAATAAGGCAGCGAGGCTTCAAGGCTTTCAGCGCCCTGTGCTTTTTCAAACAATGCTTCAACATGGGCGTTGGCATAGTAACTGGGATTCATATATTCGACGCCGCCAAGCTTTTGTGCAAAGAGGCTATAAAGCTGATATGGCGAGTGACTGCCAAAGCCAAAAACCACCGGCTCGGAATGCATAACGCGCCCAATCGCGTCCCAGCTTCCGCCTTGCGCCGTTGCTTCGATACCCAGTGGGCGCAGCAGTTCGGCAGCCGTTTCGGCCAATGCCTGCCGGGTTCCATCGCTGGCAGGATAGTTGATCGGAAATGCGGCTCGAACGCCTTCCCTGACGCGAATTCCGTCATCACCAGCGACCCAGCCTGCCTCATCAAGGAGTGCTTTTGCAGCATCCAGATTGAAGTCGACCTGATCGGCTTTACCCGCCCACGGCAAGCCATCTGCAGGACCGAATGCTGGCGTGCCATGACTATTCAGCGCTACATCGACAATCAACTTACGATCAAGCCCCATATTGATTGCTTTGCGGATTGCAGGATCAGACGTCACCGCATTGCCGACTTTGCGGCCATCCACGTCATGCGGCTTTGCGAAAGGCAGACTTAACCCTCTGTTATCGACCGTCTGAACGGATATTGCCTTAAATCCACTTGGAACAGCGTCGGCAAGTTGGGCCGGAACTGCGACCATATCCACTGCACCAGCATTTGCAGCCGCAAGCCCTGGCGCTTCGCCAGTAAAGAGGAATGTTATTTTCTTAAACGGTCCTTTGTCACCGTAATAAGCGTCATTGCGCTCGACGATGAGCTGTTCGCCTTCATTCCAGGCAACAAATTTATAAGGCCCGGAACCTATCGGCTTACGCGCATAATTTGGCCCATAAGTCGCAGCAGGCACAATACCGAGCGTATAAAACGCCTCAACAAAGGTGATCCATGGCCTGTTCAGCGAAATGCGAAGCGTGCTTTTATCAACCCCTTCTGCCTTTTCCATCACACTCAGATCAATCGCATTGGCTGATGCTTTGGCCGTATTGAAGGTGAATGCAACATCTTCTGCTGTGAGTGGTGATCCATCGGAAAAACGCACATCATCACGCAGCTTAATCGTCCAGACTTTGCGGTCGTCAGAGAGTTTCCATTCGGTTGCAAGATCAGGGACCGTTCCGAGATCGACATCACGACGCAAAAGGGTCGATTGGAACAAGGGATTGCCGTAGCCACCCCAGCCAGCCAATGGATCAAATCCATTATCCGGCTCACCACCGATTGCCAGCGCGAGGCTGTCTTTGGGAGCAGCATAAACTTGTGTCACAGCACTCCATGCAACAATTGCTGCAACCGAAACCGATACCCACTTCATCCCGCCCTCCGCAGTATGATCTTTTTGCAAAATCATCTTACTGAAGGTATTTGATGGACGCAATATACTTAAATATAAACTTCAAATTTTATTCGCACTCAACTCTACCACAAGTCGAAAGGGCCCGCAGAATCTCTTAAGCGGGCCCAATTATGCTTTTTTGAATAAATAATACTCGATTACTTATCCATCTGCTTTTTCATACCCCAAAGGCTGAATGCATTTTCTCCATAGAGTTGATCATCGAGGCCCTCACGCTGAATATCATCAGAAACCCGCAAATGGCCGAATGCATCCAAAACCTTAAGAAGAATCATTGTGATGATCCATGCATAGCCCGCGACGATAACCACGGCCAGAACCTGAACGCCAAGCTGATAGGCACTTGCCGAAACAGCATTGATATTCGAGCTTGCTAACACACCGATCAGGATTGCACCTGTCATGCCGCCAACACCATGAGCACGCCAGACTTCCAGCGTGTCATCAATCTTGAGCCATTTCTGCACATATTTGGCATTAAAGCAGACCGAAGCGCCGATAGCACCGATAAGAAGCGCTGTGATCGGTTCAACATAGCCGGCAGCAGGCGTAATCGTTGCAAGGCCTGTTACCGCCCCCACCAAAACACCGGAGAAAGACGGACGACCAGATTCTTTCCATTCCCAGAACATCCAGACCAGCATGGCAATGGAGCCTGCAAGCATGGTGTTGGTGAAAGCATAGGCTGCCAGCGCATCGGCTGCATAAGCACCACCCGCATTAAAGCCGAACCAGCCAAACCACAGCAGACCGGCACCGATTGCAACAAGTGGCAAACTTGCAGGCTGCGATTCCGTTTCGCCAGGTGCGAGTTTGCGCTTTCCAAGATATTTTGCTGCGGCAAGCGCTGAAAAGCCAGCGGAGGCATGAATGACGATGCCGCCTGCAAAATCAACAACGCCAAGTTTAGCTAAGAAGCCACCGCCCCAAACCCAATGCGCTGCTGGAAGATAAACGAGGATCGTCCAGAAGGCGATGAAGAACAGATAGGCACCGAACTTGAAGCGTCCGACAAATGCACCTGTCATCAGCGCAGGCGTGATGATCGCAAACATCATCTGGTAAGCAAATACCATGATGAACGGAACATTCGCTGCATAAGTCGGATTTGGCTCGATACCCACATGATACATGCCAAAATAGGTTGTGATGTTACCAATGACGCCGCCAATAGACGGGCCAAAAGCCAGACTGAACCCACCAAAAACCCAGATGAGGCCGACCACGCCCATGCAGACGAAGTTCTGTATCATGATGGAAAGAACATCACGTTGGCGAACGAGTCCGCCATAGAACAAGGCCAGTGCCGGGGTCATCATACACACAAGTGCCGTGCAGATTAGGATAAAGGCTGTATCGCCTGCGCTGATAGATTGCATGTTGCCCTCTTTCGAAAACGAAATTCAGAATAAATCATTGAGACGTGCATCTTGCCCGAAAACCGTTTCACACTTTTCGGGATGCGCTCTAATCCTTGACCAGATGTTGCGCAACTGGCTTATGCGGATGCGGCGCAAGCAGCTTCTTCGGTGCAATAAACAAATAGAGTGTAAGCACGTAAGGAGCAGTGAAGGATGGCAAGCCCATTGGAGACATGATCACATCATAAGCGCCTTGGATAAACACGGTAGCGATGGTCGCAATTACTGCATAGACAATCACTTTCCCATCTGTTTTGAGGAAGACAACACCGACAGCGATCGCCGTCAAAACCGAACTGAAACCATAAAGCCCCTGAATTACAACGGCTGGATCAGCGCGCATGCCAATGGCTGTTACCATAGCGATCAGCGATCCAAGCGCTGCGGCAATACCCGCCTGTCTTGAAGCCACAAAAATACCGATCAGAATCAATGCACCGCTGACTTCGTTGCCGAGCAGGAAGACCTGCGCAATATTGCGGAAGAATATCTGCACCAGCTCTATATTCGCCGGAATGCTTGCAGCACCCTGTACATAATCCGACACAAGTTTGGGGCTGTCGCCGGTCACATCAAGAGCGCCAAAAGAATAAGCACCAGCGACCATGAGCCAGCCAGTCAGAACGAAGGGCCCTGTCGAACCCGGAACACCCCAGCTTTTGGTAAGCGTCGCACTGAATGCAGCCGTGATAACGGTGCTGAGCGCCGATCCTATGATGATATAGAACCACAATTGCGGCGTGGCTGCGATAAATGTCGGCAAAGCAACGCCAACAAGAATGCCGTTGAAACCAAAAAGGCCAGAGTGAATCGAGGGCTTGTCGCAATCAAGCAGTTGCGCGGTCAGTGTCGCAACGATGAGACCGATCATGGCGCCAATTGTCGTTGCCCAAATGCCGGTTGCATAGGATGCATAGGCAATTGCAGCTACAAACAGCAATCCGGTAAAGGCGTTCTCCATGAAGAAAACCTGTCCCGCCCCACGCAGGCAAGCTATTGGAAAACTAACTTTCTTCTCTGCCATTTCGATAACCCCTCTCAATCCAAATCGAAACACGTTTCGATCTTTCATACGCATCCCGAAACCAGTTCCCACCTTTCGGGTTGCGCCTCAACGCCAGAGAAACTCCTCAGGCAAAGTGCGGTCCCGCGCCTCTTCACGAACAATCTTCCAGAAATTCCGCACTTCGGCGCGAACATCATAGCTCTCAATACCCACCGCTCGCAGCATTAAACCCGCATTGTTTGGCAGCATCGACACCCCGGAGATTGCGCGTGGCGCGTCGGTGCTGAAATTGACCTCTACCCGTTCCTTAATGCGCGCAGCCACATCGGGCGGCGTTATGCAGATAATATTTGCAAAAGCATCGAAACCGCGCATGACGCCCGCAAAATCAATAGTTGGATTGCCCTTTTCAATGAGCACCTTGTCCGTGAACAGACGCTTGCCGTCGGGACGCTTCGCCGAAACCATCATGGAAAGCAGATCGAAACCAAAACGCTCGCTTTCATGATGATGCTTGCGTCCCGTCATCATCATCTCGCCATAGATGAGCGTTGCACTCTCATCAATCACAATGTCAGTCTGGTTGATAAAGCGCGAATTGCGATAAGGTATTGTAAAGTCCGGAAGATATTCCAGATATGCCCCTGCTTCCACTGTTACGGTCTGATATTGCGAGGCGTAATTCGCATCCATCTGATGAACACGGTTTGCGCCCTGCGACGTCACTTGAGCACAAGCATTTTCACCAACGTGAATATCGATCTTGTAGCGATCACCTTGCAAAATGCCGCCGCCAATCGAAATGATTGAGCAGATCGGCAATTCCGGCATTGCCTCATCCCAGTAAAGCGCCTGCTGAACCAGAAGTGGGGCCACGCGATAAAGATCGTGCAGCACCGAGCGACCATTGCGTACGGAAAAGCCCAGACGCAATTCGCCGATTTTGCCCGGCCCGGCAGCACGCATCTGCGCGGGCTGCGTGTGAAAGCCAGTCAGTTCACGGGCTGCATCAAGTCGGCTTAGTCGCTCGTGTAGGCTCATGACATTATCCAGCTGTTTGAGAAGCCGGAACCGGCTTCACGTCGAACAGAGCCATATCAAGAATGAGCTGCATCAGATCATCAATGCCTTCACCCGTTTTGCAATTGGTGAAAACGAAAGGCTTCTTGCCGCGCATTAGCTTGGAATCGCGATCCATAACCTCAAGGCTTGCACCGACATAAGGTGCCAGATCCTTCTTGTTGATGACCAGAATATCGGATTGGCAGACGCCAGCGCCATTCTTGCGCGGAATCTTGTCCCCGGCAGCAACGTCGATCACGTAGATATAAAAATCCGCAAGTGCCGGACTGAATGTCAGCGTCAGGTTGTCACCGCCCGATTCAATCAGGATCACGTCACTGTCCGGGTATTTTTCTTCAAGCTCTTCAACCGCCGCAATATTCATAGACGGATCTTCACGCACCGCAGTATGCGGACATGCGCCGGTCTCAACGCCAACAATTTTTTCTTCGATCAGAATGCCATTCAGCGTGCGGCGGACCTGCTTGGCATCTTCGGTCGTAACAACGTCGTTGGTAATAATGAGCGGCTTGATACCCATTTCAATCAGCCGTGGCGTGATCGTTTCAATAACGGCCGTCTTGCCCGAACCAACAGGTCCACCAATACCAATACGTGTGATCTTTTTCATGGTTCATTCCTGCTTCAATAAGCTATTCAGTTCATAAACAGTCGGACATGCGCCTTTGTGTGATGCGCAACGAGAACATCAAAGATCGGCGCAAAGCTGGACATCTCATCAAGTTCGAGACCACGCACATCATCGTAGTCGCTCGAAACACGGCTTTGCGAAGCAAATAATATGCGCTGCGTGTCAAGATGATCAATCCGCATGAGGCGGACAGCTGCACTCAGAACCATCGACGCAACGCCATATTGATGCACCACAAAGGCCTGCTTCTCATCCGCGCCCATATGCGCCAGCGCCAAGGCCTGACCAATTGGGAAACACCCCGGCGTTGCCCCTGACTTGATGTCTTTCAGCCAGCGCTCTAGCGGTGGAAAATCACTGATCTTGAGAGACAATTCAGCGAATTTCTTGCCCATTCTCGCAAGCATCATCTGCTGTTCTTCACCAACCCGGCGGTTCCATATCTCGTGATCTGCGGCAAGAACCCCATCATAATCACCCGCCAGAATGGCGCGATGCGCATGGAGAAAGGCAATACCATCCATATGCGCTGCCTGACGCACGACAAGCTCGACAAACTGATGCAGGCTTGCCGGATTGGTAACAACTTCAGTTTGCAATGCGGATTCAAGCCCGTTTGAAAATGCGAATGCACCAACCGGCAAGGTTGAATCCGAAAATTGCAGCAATCTCGCCAGAAGAACCATATCCTCAACGGAGCCCGGTTCTTTTATCTTTATGCCTGACATTACTTACCTGTGATGATGGCCGTGCCCATGGTGATGTTCATGCGAATGATCGTGATCCTGGGAATGGTCATGACTATGTTCGTGCGTATGTGCTTCTGAGCCATGATTGTGCTCATGCGAATGCTTGTTCAAGTCATGGTGGTGATGCGGGGTCGCATCTGCGCCGGCAAAGAGCATACGAACTTCCTTCGCATCAAGCTTTGCAGCGATCTCCTCGCCCGGAGCAAAATAGGTCTTCACTCTTTCAAAAGCGTGCGTGCGCATCACCGATGCCATCACCTTCTGATCAACAGACAATGGCACATAAACCGTCGAGCCTTTGATCACCGCTGGCCAGTGCTGATTACCCAAACCATGGCCAAGTTCGAAACAAATACGCAGGATGTCCTGTGGGGCGAGCTCTTCCAATCCTTCAAGCTCGATAACCATCACTTCTTTAAGAGCGATGCGCGCGACAACGATGATCTTCTTGTCTTCATCATAATAGAGAACATCGCCATCATGCAGATGCTCGGAGCGCGGCAGAGAAATGGCTAGCTCAACGCCACCCTCGCTCGCTTTGCGCAGACGACTTTTCGGTGCTTCCCATTGCTCAAGGGCCAAGTGATCAACTTGCGCGTGATGAGAACGATCGTGCCACACGGAATCCTTGATGTTACCGAGTGTTTTCTCAACGAGAATCATAATTCCTCCGGAAGCTTATGCTTCATATCCGGCAACCAAACATGCAGATAGGATCAGCAGCATTTGGCCATGCACTCAAAATAAAACAGGAGGAAACGCGGTTGTTCCCTCCTGCAAGCCTCACATCAACTGAAGAAGTAAAGCTGGGTCAATGGAACGGTGGTTGCAGGTTCGACAGTGGCGTGCTTGCCATCGACGGTAACTGCAAATGTTTCCGGATTAACTTCAATCGTCGGCAAAGCATTGTTACGAACCATTGAGCCCTTGCTGATCGCTCGGGTACCATACACAGGGATAACCTGCGACTTGAGTTCATAACGATTGACGATACCGGCATCAAAACCAGCGAGCGACGTGAATGTTGCGCGGGTCTTCGGCAGAGCCGATCCAAACGCGCCATACATCGGACGATAAATAACAGGCTGCGGTGTTGGCAGCGATGCATTCGGATCGCCCATCAGCGCCCATGAAATCATGCCGCCCTTGATGACCATTTTCGGCTTTGCACCAAAGAATGCTGGCTCCCAGAGTACCAAATCGGCCATCTTGCCAATTTCAACTGACCCCACGACATGCGAAACGCCCTGTGCAATTGCTGGATTGATTGTCACCTTAGAAACGAAACGCAGCACGCGCTGGTTGTCGTTGCCAGACTTGTCACCTTCATAGGCACCAAAACGCGTCTTCATCAGATGTGCGGTTTGAATGGTACGCATCCAGTTTTCGCCCACGCGGCCCATAGCCTGGCTGTCACTGGAGAGAATGGAAATCGCACCAATATCGTGCAGAACGTTTTCGGCAGCGATGGTTTCCGGGCGTACACGGCTTTCAGCAAAGGCCACGTCTGTCGGAATTTTCGGGCTCAAATTGTGACAGATCATCGTCATGTCAAACAATTCGGCCTGCGAATTGATGCCATACGGGAGTGTCGGATTGGTCGAGCTCGGAATAACGTTCGACTGACCTGCAACGCGGATAATGTCTGGCGCATGTCCGCCGCCAGCACCTTCCGTGTGATAGGTGTGAATCGTGCGGCCTTCGAAAGCGGCAATCGTGTTTTCAACAAAACCAGCTTCGTTCAGTGTATCGGTGTGGATACAGACCTGGACGTCATATTCGTCGGCAACCGTCAGCGATGTACGGATAGCCTCTGGTGTGCTGCCCCAGTCTTCATGGATTTTAAGACCCATGGCACCGGCGCGGATTTGTTCTTCAATCGACGCTGTGGATGACGAATTGCCCTTACCAAGAACGCCTGCATTGACTGGCCATGAATCAAACGAGCGCAACATCATTTCGATGTTCCACGTTCCAGGCGTGATGGTTGTGCCGTTGGTGCCGTCAGTTGGTCCAATGCCGCCGCCAAACAACGTCGTCACACCATTGCTCAGAGCCGCTTCGGCCTGCTGCGGCGAAATGAAGTGCACGTGCGCATCGATACCGCCGGCGGTCAGGATCAGGTGTTCGCCAGAAATTGCATCGGTACCCGGTCCAAGGGGCAGTGTCACACCCGACATGGTGGATGGGTTTCCAGCTTTACCGATCCCGTAAATAAGACCATTCTTGATGCCGACATCGGCTTTGATGACGCCCTGAATGGCATCGACAATGGTAACGTTTGTAATGACAAGATCGGGCGCTCCGGCAGCGCTCGTCAGCTCATTGTCATAGCCCATGCCGTCACGCAGCGTTTTGCCGCCGCCATAAACAGCTTCTTCGCCGTAAACGCGAAGGTCTTTTTCAATTTCAATATAGAGGTCAGTATCGCCCAGGCGGATCTTGTCGCCGGTCGTCG
>Ga0308165_1004304_pt1 | contig 14210 bp, 12 predicted proteins | sample PhyWR2_FD_201032 | JGI IMG/M metagenome (GOLD analysis project Ga0308165, IMG submission 201032) | Phyllosphere microbial communities from UC Gill Tract Community Farm, Albany, California, United States - DLSLW.R2 | ecosystem: Host-associated > Plants > Phyllosphere > Unclassified | place: USA...
AATTGCCAGGGACTATATTTTTGATAGTGAAGTTGCCTTTTTCATCAGTTTGCGTAGTTTTATTCGCATTTTTTAATCCAACGCTTACATAACTTGCCGGATTACCATCACTCGTTTTAATTGTTCCGGAAACAGATCCGTTTTTACTTTGTGCCATTATATTTCCTGTAAAAAACAGGAAGACAGCTATAAAATTCAAAAAAAAAGTAATTTTTTTATTCATGTTATTTAGATTAATTCTTAGTTGGCGCAAAGGAACTGTTTTTGCACCGAATTAGCAAATTATTTTTATTTGTTCTAAATAAGATTAATTTTTTGTAGACCAAGGCGTTCCTCAATTACGTATATTAGAATGTTTCATTTGATTCTATGTCCGATAGTCACGATCATTTCTATTCCAATCTGCCAATAAATAAGATTTCATTATCTAAGTTCTTGGTTGAAAATCAATTGTTTAAAGACGTTCCACAAGATTGGCATGTAATTATAACCGATATCAAAAGCTCAACTGTAGCTGTAAATTCAGGTTTGCACGAAAATGTAAATCTTATCGCCACAGGGAGTATTGTTACTGTACTTAATATTGCCTTTAAAGCCAATATTCTCGTTCCTTTTTTCTTTGGGGGAGATGGCGCTACATTTATTGTTCCTTCCAACATCGTAGATCAGGTAATGACATCATTGTTGAAATACCGGGAGAATACATTACAAAATTTTAATCTTGATTTAAGGGCAGGAATTGTTGCTGTTGAAGAGATTTACAAAAAAGGCCATAAACTTAAAATCAGCAGGTATAGTAGTTCAGAAACATTTTCCATACCCATCGTTTTAGGAGATGGACTGGCTTATGCAGAACAGATTATTAAGGGTGATGATTATCTTTTATCCGGTCATGATACTTTGAGCGACGAAATTGATTTAAGCGGTATGCAATGTCGTTGGGATAAGATTGAACCACCAGAAAATAGTGAAGAGGTGGTAACGCTGATCGTAATAGCACAGAAATGTGAACAGCAAGCTGAGGTATTTAGTAAGGTAATCTACCATCTCGACCAGATTTATGGAAATGCAGAAAAACGTCAGCCAATTTCTGTATCAAAACTAATTTTCAGGACCAGTTTTAACAGTCTTGGGCAAGAGATGAAACACCGTTTAGGAAAGGTCAAAATTTTCGAGTTAATTAAATCCTGGTTCATCAATATTTATGGCTACATCTATTTTAGAACCGAAAGTGGTAAAAAGTACCTCAAACAATTAGTAGAAATGTCGGATACCTTGGTTATAGATGGACGGATCAATACGGTAATTACAGGTACAGAAAAACAACGATTGGCTTTGCAACGCGAATTGGATAAAATTGAAAAAGATGGCCAAATTTTGTATGCGCTTTATGTGAGCGGCGAATCTATAATGTCGTGTTATGTTAGGGATTTGGAGGATGATCATATCCATTTTGTTGATGGCGCTGAGGGCGGTTATACTCAAGCTGCGGCGATCTTGAAACAAAAAATACGCGATCAATTAGTTGCTTCTGAATAAATCTCAGATACTACCGCTTTATTTTTTTTCCATTACTTTTGCCGAGATACAATGTTCAAATAAAAAACACAATCTTAAATGCTTGTTTGTTGTTATCAAATGAGCATTTTATCTGTAAACCCTGTTAATGGGGCAGTCATCAAAACATATCAGGAAGATTCAGCAGAATTAATCCGTCAGAAAATTGATCAGGTACATCAGTCCTGGCTAAGTTATAAAGATACAGATTTTAAAAGTAGGGCGAATTTTCTATTGCAGGTGTCAAAATTACTGATCGAACGTAAAGATCAGCTGGCCGAACTTATGGCTTTAGAGATGGGTAAACCCCTGAAAGATGGTATAGCAGAGGTGCTTAAATGTGCATCTGTTTGCGAATATTATGCTAAAAATGGGCCTGAATTTCTTTCTGACCAGGTAGTAAAAACAAGTGCAGCTAAAAGTTATGTAAGTTTTCAACCCATTGGCGTAGTGCTCGCTATTATGCCGTGGAATTTTCCTTTTTGGCAGGTATTCCGTTTTCTTGCTCCTGCACTCATGGCCGGTAATTGTGGGGTTTTGAAACATTCTTCAGGTGTTACTGGTTGTGCCATCGAGATTGAAAAATTAATCGAAGATGCAGGATTTCCAAAAAATGTTTTTAAATCACTGATTTGTAGTAGCAAAGCGATAGCCGGGGTAATTGAAAATCCATACATCAAAGCCATTACGCTAACAGGAAGTACCGAAGCTGGCCAAAAAGTAGCCGAACAAGCGGGGAAACTGATCAAAAAAACAGTTTTGGAACTTGGTGGGAGCGATCCTTATCTCATCTTAGCGGATGCCGATTTAGAAAAGGCTGCAAAAATATGTGCAAATGCCAGATTAATCAATAATGGGCAGAGCTGTATTGCCGCCAAAAGGTTCATTGTGGTTAAATCTGTGGTTGAAAAATTCATACAACTTTTTAAAATAGCAATGGAAAGTAAAAAGACAGGTGATCCCTTGCAAGAAGGAAGCGAATTAGGGCCAATGGCAAGAGCAGAACTGCGAGATGAACTGCACCAACAGGTTTTAAAAAGTATTAAACAGGGTGCGAAGTGCATTTTAGGTGGTGAAATTCCAAAAATGGAGGGAAAACATGCCTACTATCAGCCAACTATATTAGTGAATGTGAAAAAAGGCAATTTGGCTTACGATGAGGAGATATTTGGGCCTGTAGCAGCCGTTATTACCGCAAAAGACACTGAAGATGCGATCAGGATTGCAAATGATACCAATTTTGGACTTGGTGCAGCTGTATTTACAGAAAATTTAGAATTAGCAGAAGATATTGCCAGAAACAAATTGGCTGCTGGTTCGTGTTTTGTAAATGAAGGTGTTAAATCAGATCCGGCTTTGCCTTTTGGTGGCATCAACCAATCTGGTTATGGAAGGGAACTCGGGATGTTCGGTATCCATGAGTTTGTGAATATTAAAACAGTTTATATTAAATAATTTATTAAATATGAAAGCGATTAGAATCCATGAGTTTGGCGGACCTGAAGTTTTATCGATTGATGAAATACCAGTACCCAAACCTGAAGCAGATGAAGTATTGATTAAGGTACATGCAACAAGTGTAAATCCGGTTGATTGGAAAATAAGAGAAGGTCAACGTAAAGAGAAGTTCCCCTCAAAATTACCATTAACATTAGGTTGGGACGTTTCTGGAACCATTGAGGAACTTGGGAATAAGGTAAGCAGTTTTAGAAAAGGTGATGAAGTTTACGGTAGGCCTGATCCAACAAAAAACGGAGCATATGCCGAATACATCGTGGTAAAAGCCAATATTATTAATATAAAACCCAGCAGTATTGGGCATGCAGAAGCGGCAGCAGTGCCATTGGCGGGTTTAACCGCATGGCAAGGCTTGTTTGACCATGGATTGTTAAAGGCTGGGCAAAAAGTATTGATTCATGCTGCTGCAGGTGGCGTAGGTACATATGCCGTTCAGTTTGCCAAATGGAAAGGTGCCTATGTAATTGGTACAGCATCAAGCAACAATATCGATTTTTTAAAACGTTTGGGTGCTGATGAAATAATTGATTATAAAATGCAAGATTTTGAGATGGTGTTAAACGACATAGATCTTGTTTTGGATACTATCGGCGGGGATACACAACTTAAATCTTTAAATATTCTTAAAAAGGGAGGACGAGTGATTACCACTTTAATGCCCGAGTTTATTGCTGAAGCAAAAGCCAAACAAGTACACCTTATTGGCTACACGGCACAATCTGTGCCTGCGCAATTAGCAGAAATCGCCTCCTTAATCGATTCGGGAAAAGTTAAACCCATTATAGAGCAGGTTTTGCCACTCATCAGTGCAAAGCAGGCACAAACCGAAAGTGAACAGGGGCATACCAGAGGAAAAATAGTACTACAGGTAATTTAAAACATAAGCATGAGTGTTTTGGAAGCTATAAAGCAGAAATAATTTCATTGGTCTGTGTATTGCAGACCAATGAAATTAAACTCTATTCCAAATAAATATCTTCACTAGTATCCCTTTCCATCACATTTGCTGATTGCGGTTGAATGATCACAAATTTTATGACATCATATTCGGATTTTATTTTATCTCTCAACCGATCAATTGCATTGGTTAAATCTGTTGTGTTTAATTCGGTTTTAAACGTTAGAATAAGCACCAATAATACTTCTTTTGGGGATTGATATTGTGAGAGAATACTGGTTACCGTTATTACATCCTGATCGCTTTCGGCAAGGCCTTTAATTTTCTGTTGGGTTTCTGATGTTAATCCTTCACCCATTAGTAAACTTCTGCTTTCTCTGGCCAAAATAAACGAAACGAAAATTAGTAATGTACCCACCAAAACAGAAGCCAATCCATCCAAAAAGGGCATATTTAGGTTGTGGCTAAGCACCATAAAAATAAATACAATTAAAAGGCCTAAAACAGCTGCACCATCTTCAAACAGCACCAAAAAACCTGATGGATCTTTACTTTTAATAATGGCTTTCCACCATGGCAAACCTTTTCTGGTTTTATTAAATTCTTTCATGGCGATGAGTAGCGAAGCACCTTCAAATATAAAGGAGAGGCCCAGCACTACGTAATTCCATGTAGGATTACCTAAAATCTCTGGATGGCGGATGTGGGTAATGCCTTGTGAGATTGATACTACACCACCAAGTCCGAAAATCATGATGGATACAATGAACGACCAGAAATACAATTCCTTTCCGTAACCAAAAGGACGCGATTTATCAGGAGGTTTAACACTTCGTTTTAAACCATAAAGTAATAATAATTGGTTGCTGGTATCAACAGTGGAGTGAATACCTTCGGCAATCATTGAGGAACTATTGGTAAAAGCCCCTGCAATAAATTTGGTAACTGCAATTAATAAGTTGGCCGCTAAAGCACTGTAGATTGAATTATTGGCTCTTGCCATAGGTTTAAGAAATGTAAAGGATTTATTTCTTAAACGATTTTTAATGAATTTGGTTTTAAAATGAAATGTTTAAATAGAATGCTCATTTCGATCGAGGTGTAACACAGCAGAGAAATCTATATTTAGTTTAATTTATTTATAGATTTCCCCGTTCCGCTGTGCTGTAATCGAAATGGCACCCATTTGCAAAACTTGGTAAATGGTAACTCTTTCTAGCTTAAAATTTCATCAATCAATTTTATTTCAGCAGTACTAAATTGAATATTATCTAATGCTTTAATTGAGTCCGTTATTTGCTCTGGTTTACTGGCACCTATCAATACTGTTGTAATTCGTTTGTCTTTTAAAATCCATGATAATGCCATGTGCGCTAATTTTTGTCCACGCGATTTTGCTACATCATTTAACTTGTTGATTACCTCTAGTTTTTCTGGGGTAATGTTGCTCTCTTTAAGAAAAATGCCACTGGTGGCCACTCTCGAATCGGTAGGAATGCCGTGCAAATATTTATCAGTAAGCAGCCCTTGTGCCAACGGTGAAAAGGGGATACAGCCTACACCATTATCTGCTAAAACATCAAGCAAACCATCTTCTACCCAGCGTTCAAACATCGAATATTTTGGTTGGTGGATTAAACATGGCGTACCATTATCTTTCAAAATTTTGATTGCCTTTGCCGCTTCTTCAGCTCTATAATTTGAGATACCCACATACAAAGCTTTCCCTTGCTGAACCATTAAACTCAAAGCCCCCATAGTTTCTTCAAGTGGTGTTTCAGGATCTGGGCGATGGTGATAAAAAATATCAACATAATCCAGTTTCATACGTTTTAAGCTTTGATCCAGACTAGAAACCAAATACTTTTTCGATCCCCAATCTCCATAAGGGCCATCCCACATGGTATATCCGGCTTTGCTCGAAATAATCATTTCATCGCGATAACCTTTAAAATCCTCGTGAAGAATTTTTCCGAAAACTTCTTCAGCAGAACCTGGAGGCGGACCATAGTTATTGGCTAAATCGAAGTGGGTAATTCCATTATTAAAAGCAGTATAGATTAAGTTTTTGCTGTTTTCAAAAACGTTTACATGTCCGAAATTATGCCATAAGCCTAACGATATTGCAGGCAATTTTACACCACTGTTTCCACAACGGTGATAAAGCATTTTGTCGTAACGTTCTGTTGAAATATTTTGATTCATATTTGGAGTTTGATTGCCGCAATAATAATCAGTTTAAGCGGATTTTAATTAAAAATCATAATATTTATCTGCTAACCAATGGGAATTGCGAAATTCTCAATCTAGTAGATCCGTAGGGAATCAGAATAATATCTTCGACTTCTGGGGCAGTTTCTAACTGGTAGGTCATACTATAAGGAATGGGACCAGCCATTTCGTTGTATAATTTCCAGGAAGGAATGCGTTTTGCCTTTGTTTTGATTTGGATAGGTGCGTTTTCAAGGTTCCACGCGTAATTATTTGTTTTGCCCAATTGCTCTACAATAAAGTTTTCATTCATTTTGTTGGCCGGAACATCAAATATTCCATAATTCCAAGGCGTGGTGGGGTGTATTTCATCAAAAGTGTCACCATTATCAATCGGATCTTTAGTGTTTTTGACTGGTTTTACTTCTTCTCCGATTTTTAATGCATAAGTAATTGGGCCGCGTTCTACCGAAACTGAATTTTCGAACCAGTTATTTTTAGAGATGTGCATCGGCAGCAAGAGTTCAACTACATCTCCCGATTTCCAATCGCGACTGAGTTTTACGATCTGATTGCCTTTTGAAATCTGTAAAATATGTCCATTTACTTTAACTGTGGCTTCGTTACACCATGAAGGAATTCTTAAATGAAAGGGGAAATTTACCGATTCCGCTTTTTTATCCATTGTTAAAGAGAATTTAATCGATTCTTGAAATGGATAATTGGTTTCTTCTTTAAGAGTAACCTCTTTTCCATCTGCTACCTGAAGTTTTACTTCACTGGGCGAGTATACCAACGCTGCTACTCCCTGATCCGCTGTAGCATACCAAAGGTTTTGCGCAAATTTTGGCCAACCCTGGTGCATATTTGAAGTACAGCATGGGTAACCCGAAAGTAAGCCATAACATAAATCGGTACCGTGGTGGTTCACATCAAAATTGTGCATTTGCCTGCTGATCATTACCTGGTTGGCCTGTTGAAAATATTGACGTTTCATATAATCATCTGATGCTTGCGCTGGTAAGGTATTAAAAGCTATTTTTTCAAGCCTGTCGGCATAATCCAAATCACCGGTAATTTCTAAAGCGGTTTCTAAAGTAAACATCATCTCCACAGCGGTACACAATTCTGACCCTTGTGTTGGGTTATTGCCATGTAACGATTCATCACCACCAAACATCCCATTGGCAAAACCATTGTATTTATCTAAATCTTTAAAACCTTTTTTCATGGCATCCAAGTACTTTTGTTCAGGATGCTGCTGATAATAAACAAAGGGCTCTTTCATTCCTTGTGCCAAATTTACCGCGTGTATACTTCCAAATCTGGTTAACATATTGCCATCATTAAAAGCATCTGTAAAATCGAAGGTTTGTTTATGTATCAGATCGGCAAGTTCCAGTAGAAATGTATCTCCGGTTTTGTTATATAACCAATACACAACCGCTAAGTTATCGCCTGCGCGATATCTGGCCCAAAACGACCAATGATCTAAAGGTTTTGCTGGGAGTTCTTTGAGCTGGTATTTAAAGTAATTGGTCATTAAATTAATGATTCTTTTATCATTGGTTGCCGAATAATATTGTTTCAATATTTTTAACATGACCATTTTTGGCGACCAATCGCGGCTATTATCACGTTGTAAACCAGCTTCAGGGCTATAATCTTTAATCGGTCCAAAATATCCGTCTGGTTGTTGGCTTTTTATTGCCCATTCTACCCAAGGTTTGGTTTTTGCAATGAGTTCTTTATCATTTAAAATGTAAGCAAGGGGTAAAAGTCCATCAACCCAATACGGGCCACGTTCCCATTGGTCGCCATCACCGCCAAGCCAGCCATTTCGCTGTCCCATTACCGATGGATAAAGTTTATCGAGATTTCCGGTTGCACCAGTTTTTTGCCTGATCAGCATTTCCTTTAACCAACCTTCGGCTTTAATGGCGCCAAGTGGTAATTCTATATAGGGGTTTTGACGTAAAATCGGTTTTTTTGTGATGACTTCCGCTTCAGGAGCATACTTGGTTTTTACCTGGGCAAAGCTGGTTGTTGCCAGGCAGAGTAAAAGCATTTTCAATAGGTTTTTTAACATCATTTGTGTTATTGGTTAGATTACATAAAAAGATTAAAAAATCTTTTTCAATATTATTTATCTGGTAAAATTTTTAAAAACGTAGATAAATTTAAAACACGCTAAACGATAAATGATCGTTTTTCTAATAATTCGACATTTTGTTATCGTAGTTTCTACAAATCGTCTCATAGATGAGCCTCAAAGTAATTTATTCTTTACTTACGGCCTCTACAATCTTCTAAATCGTTTTATTTGTAAAGTTAAGTGATATAGTTATATTTAAAAACTTAAATAAATCTAAACCAAGTATTCTATTTTATGAAATTAAAATCATTAGCGGGCCTCAGCGTTCTGGCTGCAATCGGGTTTGCATCTTGCCAATCTGAAACGAAAAAATCTTCATCAACAGATAGTTTAAAAAGCGACTCTGCAGCCGTTGTAAAACTCGTTGCTGACTCCTTTAAAAAAGAAATTGATGGGAAGCAAACTGCACTTTATACTTTAAAAAACAAAAACAATGCTGAAGCCATTTTCACCAATTATGGTGGTCGTTTGGTTAGCTTATTAGTGCCAAACAAAGATGGTAAGTTGGTAGATGTAGTGGTAGGTTTTAAAAGTGTAAACGATTACGAAAAATCTACAGAACCATATTTTGGGGCAACCATTGGCAGGTATGGCAACCGAATAGCCAAAGGTAAATTTACATTGGAAGGGAAAACCTATTCTTTATTTACCAATAATGGACAAAATACACTTCATGGTGGTAAAAAAGGCTATCAATATGTAGTTTGGGATGCTACCCAGCCTAATGCAAACACTTTGGTACTTCATTATTTATCAAAAGATGGCGATGAAAATTTCCCTGGCAACTTAGATGTTAAAGTTACCTATACGTTAACTGATGATAATGAATTAAAAATGGATTATGAGGCTAAAACAGATAAAACAACTGTGGTTAACTTAACCAACCATGCCTTTTTTAATTTAAACGGTGATGGAAGTGGCGAGATTTTAAATCACGAGGTGCAAATTTATGCTGATGAATACACACCTGTAGATTCAACTCTGATCCCTACTGGAAAAATTGAAAAAGTAGCAGGAACACCTTTCGATTTCACCAAGGCAATTACAATTGGAGCACGCATAAACGATAAAAATGAGCAGTTAACTTTTGGGAAAGGTTACGACCATAATTATGTGCTAAATAAAACAAAAGCCATGGGCATGTTCCACGCTGCTACGGTTAAAGGAGATAAATCGGGTATTGTGATGGATATTTATACACAAGAGCCAGGCTTACAGTTTTATAGCGGAAATTTTATGCAAAGCAAAAATACCTTTAAAACTGGCGCGAAAGATGATTTTAGAACAGCTATTGCTATGGAAACTCAACATTTTCCAGATTCTCCAAATCAGCCTGCTTTCCCGTCGACGGTTTTAAAACCTGGACAAGTTTATAAAACAAGTTCGATTTATAAGTTTACCAAATAATCTTTTTGGCGATCCCTACATCTCAACGATGATAACATGAGTATACGGCCTGTAGCATTACAGGCCGTTTTTATTTTAGAAAAGATCTTGTAAAACAGGATCAGTATAATCTGCTATAAAAGCAATAATATTATTGTAGGCGCCAAATTCTTCTTTGGTATGCATAGTGGTTAATGCCACACACCTCATACCGGCATTTTGTGCAGCTTCTACACCTTTTGGTGCATCTTCAAAAACGATACATTCATCAGCGGTTGCACCTAATATTTCTGCCCCTTTGGTAAATGTTTCAGGATCAGGTTTACTGTTTACCACGTCTTCTGCACTCACGATCGCTTTAAAATAAGAACGGATATTTAAGTTATCCACTACAAAATTAATGTTAAAAGGAATGGCTGCAGAGCCAATTGCCATTTGGATACCCGATTGTTTTGCCTTTTCCAAGAAATCACCTAACCCTGCTATCAGCGTTAAATGTTTTTTGTAAGCAGCCTGATACCTATGCTCTTTTTCTATAGATATTTGATCAATTTGTTCCTGAGAGAAGTGACCTGCCCCAAAAACGCGTTCTAAAAGATCTTGATTTTTGCCATACATCTGCTTTTTTACGGCATCGAAGCTAATATTAGCACCTAAATCCTGCGTTAGTATGTTATGCCATGCATGATTATGAAAAGTCATGTCGTTAATCATGGTGCCGTTAAGATCGAAAAGAAAAGCTTTGGGTTTATTGTTCGTCATGAAAGCAAAACTATCAGATTTTTTTTATGATTTGGTCAAAACATGGTTATCATCTTAAAATTTAACAAATAATTTATTTTTTAGGTATAATGAGCCATTCTTGTCGAAATTAGTTCTCCACAACTGTATTTTTTTGCTGTTGTGCCCGTTTTGATATTTGGAAATCCCGTATACAAGTAATAGCTTGCATTTTATTAAGAACAGGGATATAATATTATGACTGCTGCCCATCATGAAAGTGATCTTCTTATTGAGTATTTAAATGATCTGCAGCCACTTAGGAAAGAAATCATCGACCGGGCAAAAGCTGAAACATTTAAAATTTCTGTTCGTAAGAATGATATTTTGCATTGTGTGAATCACATTGACGGAGATTGCCTGTTTTTCATTATAAAGGGTTTGGTACGGGGTTTTATTGTTGATGAAGGAAAAGATATTACGGCTTGGTTAACCGATGAAAATCACCTCATCGGAAGCATTAGAAATCCCGGTACACTTATCGCAACTTATCAAGAACAGTATCAGGCATTGGAAGATTCGGAGCTGCTCATACTTCCTTACCGTTTTATTGACGATATATATGAGAAATTTCCTGAAACCAATATTTTAGCAAGAAAATTGTTGGCCATACATTATCATCTATCACAAGAACGTTCCATTTTGTCGCGTATACCTTCGGCAGAAGCCCGCTATAAACAGTTTAAAATCGGGCATCCGACAATTAAATTTAGAGTTCCTTTAAAGTTTTTAGCCAGTTATCTTGGTATGCGGATCGAAACCTTAAGCAGGATTAGGAAAAAAGCAAAGCTTGATGAAGGAAAGTAGAATTATGCTGTTTGTTTTTTAAAATAAAAATAACAAAGCGGGTAAAGGCAGATCAGCCCTAATAAGAATCCACCTACAGTATCAGTAAACCAATGCGCACCAAGATAAATCCTGGAAGGTGCAATGGTGATAATCAAAAATGCAGCAAGAAAAGTAACCATGTTCTTCGTTACCTTAGGGATGTTTTTCGCCGTGTTCATAACGATGATTAAAAACCCAAAAAAGAGTGTGTACGAGAGCACATGTCCGCTTGGATAGCTTTGGAAACGGTTTACTTCCACTAAGCGGACATAAAATGCGGTAGGGCGGGGGCGGTTAATTACATTTTTGATGCCCAGGATAATCAATCCAGAAAGTAAAACAGTAGAAATAAATATACCCTCGCGCTTGTATTTCTGCCAATAGAATATCGCTGCCACTATTACAACTGAGAGTAATGAATAGGGGAGTTCGCCAAAAAAACTGATGGCCAACATCACTTTATCTAACCAATCTGCATGGTACTGCTGAATAAATAACGATGTTTTAATGTCAAAATCAAAAATAGGATGCTGAGCGATAAAAAAACTTAAATAAGTAAATGCCGCAATCAGAATTATAAGTATTACAATTAGCGTATTTCGTTTGAAAAGAGTAGGCATAGGCAGATCTAAAAACCAAAATTATGCATTTTAACCCAATAGATGCAAAATTTTAGACTTTTAAAGATTAAAGGCTGAAAATACCTGGACGATTAAAAGCAGTTGCAATACCAATGGTTGGATTTATTTATGCAGCTGCATCAGGCTCTTTTTTTTGATCATATTTATGAAAGTTTGGCTTTACCTTATCTGAATATTAAATTTTTGGTATGATAAAAAATACAGACTCGGAAAAATATTCATCAAGGAAATAAAACTATTCATCAAGGAAATATGCCTATATGTATAACCTGTTATGAAATATGGAAGGGATTTCTAATCTTCACAGTAGATAATAAGGATATCTATGCTTACGAGGTTGGCAGGATTAATTTCCTGCCGACTGAAGAGGCACCAAAATCGACATTTTATTTCAAAATAATAGCTTTGTATTAACGCTCCAACCCAAGTCCACCTCCTTTAAATTAGGAGGTGCCTAGGTTGACTAAATTCTCTTTTTTCTAACCTCATATTTTTTTAAACAATTTTCTTTTTTATCAGGTTTCTTAAATATGGAATCAAAACCATATCCGGAAGAGCCTATAAAAGTACCGCGTTTTGAAGAAAGTGCCGGTTTTTATACTACATCCAAACGGAGTATCAATATGTCTAAAATTAGGGCGAAAAATAGCTTGCCCGAGTTAAAGCTAAGGAAAGCCCTTTGGGCAAAACGTATCCGTTTCAGAGTTCACCCCAGCAACTTTCCTGGCAAACCCGATCTTATCATAAATAAATACCGATTGGCCATATTTGTTGATGGCGATTTTTGGCATGGATACAACTGGGAGGAAAAGAAAACCACTTTAAAAACAAATTCGGAATTCTGGATCCCAAAAATTGAACGGAATATGCAAAGAGATAGGCAAATTAACGAACAGTTAAATACGAAAGGTTATACCGTAATGCGGTTCTGGGAACACGATGTGGAAAAAAAACTGGCCAATTGCGTTAACCAGGTGCTCCTTTATATCGAGGCCGCTAAAACAGCCATTGTACCCCGATTTGATGGATAAACAATTATTTCACTACAATCTGCTTCGGATCGGTTACTACAATCTGTTTTTTACCTTTAAACTCAGTTACAATCCCGGTAACACAGATTTTATTTCCCATAAACATTGTAGAAGGTTCTGAAGGGAATTTACTGATGTCTTCCTTATTAACCACTACAGTAATCAATTCTTTTGGAAATGCACCACCTAAATTTATCAAGGTTAATTTATCTAAGGCTTTTGTACTATAAACGGAATCGCAGATGGTTACGTTTTTACCAAGATAATCAGCCGCATCTTTGGCTAACACTAAAGTTTGGCTCTTTGCATAAAATGCCATGCCACATAGCAAAAGTAGGAGAGATAATTTTCTCATAGATGGGATGATTTAAATGAAAATGGTGTTGCAAAGGTAAGATGAATTTAACGCAAATCAATAGCTAAAGCTAAACAAGCACAAATATTACATGAATTAGATTTTATCTTAACCTTAAAAATTTCTAAATTGTAGGAATAATATTACTAGCCAAATATTTTTTTTTGCCAATTATGAAGGTAGATTACATTGCATTATCTGTACCCGTCTTTTTTATTCTGATTGGAATAGAACTGGCCTATAATTTTTATAAAAAATTAAATTATTATCGGCTTAACGATAGTATTGCTAATTTAAGTCAGGGAATTGGCCAGCAACTTACCGGTATTTTTATGAAAACCGCATTGTTTTTTGGCTACAAATACATTTTTGACCATTGGCGTTTATTTGAACTGCCAAAAACAATATGGGTTTGGATTCTTTTATTTATCGGTGTTGATTTTTTTTACTATTGGTTCCACCGGATGAGTCACCAGGTAAATGCTTTATGGGCAGCACATATTGTGCATCATCAATCAGAAGAATATAACTTAACGGTGGCGCTGCGGCAGAGCTGGTTTCAGGGCTGGTTTAGTTGGGTGTTTTACCTACCATTGGCATTTGTTGGTTTTGATCCGATTATGTTTTTAACATTAAGTTCTTTTAATACCCTGTATCAGTTTTGGATCCATACCCGCGCAATTAAAAACATGGGTTTTCTAGAACATATTCTCAATACGCCTTCACACCATCGGGTACACCATGGCTCAAACCCGAAATATATCGATAAAAACCACGCAGGTACATTGATTGTATGGGATCGTTTTTTCGGTACTTTTCAAAAAGAAGAAGAAGAGGTTTATTATGGAAT